>SXGT01310097.1_pt1 | contig 14030 bp, 16 predicted proteins | sample 3176221 | NCBI WGS metagenome assembly SXGT01 (sample SAMN11356862, study PRJNA531348) | freshwater metagenome | isolation source: freshwater sample F1-120 | place: China: Fuxian Lake, Yuxi | collected 2017-12-25 | reverse complement strand
GGGTCGATACCGACGATGCCGAGCAGGTAGGCAACGAGACAACCACCACCCGAACCACGACCTGGCCCGACCAAGATGTTGTTCTTGCGCGCCCAGTTGACGTACTCCCACACCATCAAAAAATAGCCACAGAAATAACGGTCGATGATGAGACCAATCTCGCGCTCGAAGCGCGCCATGTACGTCTCGGAGTCTCCTTTGTGGCCGAGCTTCGCTTCCCACGCATCCATGCAGAGATCAACGATCCGCTCGACACCGCGATTCACACCACCCTTGCTCGAAAAGATCGGGGGAGCACTTCGAGTCTCGATTGTGGCGTGGCAACGATCGGCAACCAACAACGTGTTGGCCATCGACTCATGCACAACACTCTTGGGTAGATACGACACAGCGTCGTACACCTCGTCGCCCGTCATGAGGTGATACTGCTCGTCACCATCGAATAGCCCAGTGTCGTTGTTAACGATGTCGGCACCGATTTGTGAAGCAAGCCAAGCCTTGTGTGCGAACTGATCTTCGGCGCACGGATAGTGCGAGTCCACCACCAAAATGGTTGGAAGAGAATGCCGATGCGCCAACGCAACAAGATACTGATTCAAGAGCTTCTGTGAAGCCAGTTGATTCGTGTGTAGCTCGACGTACAGCCGATCGGGGAAGATGTTTTGGAAGCGACCCAGCCACGATTGCACTTGATCTTCATCAGGATCGAGCAAATCCCCATTGCATCGAGGGCAAGGCATCTTGGTGCCCCACGCAGCTTCAAACTCTGCATCCTTGACGGTGCCGTACCCCTTGCACTCTGGGCAGAGAATGTGCTGAGCCAATGGGCCGCGCAAACAAGCCGTGCTCATCATCACGCCATCGTTGAAAGATTCGAGAATGTCAAAGTCCATCCGCGGGCGACCGTATTTCCCAGTGCGGTTTGCCTCGGTCGACATGGCCCAAAGATTCAACAGACCTTGATTGGTCTCCGCCCACAACACAAGGTGCCGATACGACCCGAGCACTGATGTTGCGCTCCGAGGGTTCTTCGGCTCTTTGGCGAATTCAGGATCGCCTCGCAAGAAACGATCGACCACCCAGTTGGCCTCGATGCCATAGATGGGTTTGATGCCAGCCTTATCAGCCAACCGGAAAAGTTCGGGGTGCCCGGCACACACACCGTGATCGGTGACAGCCAGCGCGCCCTGACCATCAGCAACAACTTCGTTCACCATTTCTTGAATGGTGCTCAACCCGTCTAAGGCCGAGTATTCCGAGTGTGCATGGAGATGCACAAAGGGACGCCCAGATGGCCCAAGACGGTGCGCAAGCGTCGAGATGGTGGGAAACACCCCAGCGACTCGCCAAGAGGTCGCAACGCGCTCCTGCTTCGTCTTGGTGTACTTCGCACTCGCCGCAAAGGCTTCAGTCGAAGCGTACAAAAATTGATCTGGTGTATCGGTATCAGGCTGAATCAGCACCACCCCCGCACACCCAGATTTGTGAGCTTGTGTCCACACGGACTCAGCAACGATGCCGCTCGACAAAACGAGCCAACGAATTCCATCTTCGTCTTGCACAATGGCAGGAGCGTGAACCGTTTCGCTTGCCGACACCGCAACAGGCGAATGCCCGAACGACTCGACCAACATGAATTGTTCCATGATTGATGCCGAAAAGGGTGCGCCGGGGGAACGGGTGACCGGTGGGGGCAGTCTTGCCCATTCAGCCCCGACGCACGATTTTTCAGACTCTCCTTAGAGAGCCGCTGGTTTCTTCGGCTTCGATCCAGCGGCAGGTTTCTTTGCCGTGGTCGCCGCAGCCTTCGTTGCTGGCTGCTTTACCTCTTCATCATCCGAAGAAGACGAAGCAGCAGAATTGCCCTTGATGCGATTCGCCATTGACATGAGCTTCTCGCGGTCCGCAGCTTCATCACCACGTTGCGGACGCTTCGTTCCATTGCCCCCGCCGCCCTTGCCACCGCCCTTGGTCTTGTACGGCTGAGGCAACGAGTCATCGAACCACATACCCATGAAGTCATCACTGACACGACGGTCAATTTCATCGACGATGGTGAGAGAGGAACCATAACGCTCAGCAACCTCAGGATGACGCACATCGAAACGCACTTCCTCGCCATCGCTGTCGACAAAGTCAATCGGGTCCAACGCAGCAAATCGGTATTCGGTGTCGGTGCCATCGCCCGAACGACGAATGAGGTAATCACGGTCGAGCACGGTGCCGTACGCGGATGCCATCCCGCTCAGTGGACCGAAGAAGTTCTTCCATGCCATCAACACGATAGTGATGGCGCGTTCTTCAACTTCTTCGTACTCGCCTGGCGTCTCTTCACTTTCGCGCTTGACGGTACGCATCACATCGGCGTAACCAATGAGATCACCATCGTCATCACGGACCTCTTCGCGCAAGCAGGCGAGCGCCCAGATGCGACCAGTTGGCTTTGCTGCTTTGCCTGGCGCATTGTCGCACGCCCAGCAGTACGCGTACTTGCCCTCGAAGCATTCATCCATGCGGCAAACGCACGCCATCTTCTGCGGCCAGCCCTTGCCTTGGTAGTCCTTCGGCGCATCACGCGTTGGAACTTGCTGGTGGTAATCGGTGGTCAGCCATCCGAGGATTGGGTCACCAATGTCGTCACCGTGTTTGGTGCAAATTTCTTGATCTTCATTTTCGGGGTTCTCTTGCAGAAGTCGCCCGCAAGGAACGTCGTCGATGAGTTTGCCGCACCGGTTGTTGAACTCGGTGAGGAAGCGGAGGATTGCGGAATCGCCATCCTCCAAACGGAAGAATTCAGTACGAGCGAAATTTGCTCCTGAAGACTTCGACGCCTTTTCAGCGGCGCGAGCGCCAGAACGAAATGCCATGTTGTGCTCCTTAGATGTGACCTAGCGGCCCACTCGGGCCTAGCGGTCGTGAAGTTGTTGCACTCTTGCGGCAGCAGCCTTTGCTACTTCCGGTGTTGCATCGTAGCCGCCCCGAAGGAAAGCCACAACCACGAACCCAACTTTCTGCACGGACCAGGGTTCATTGAACCCATGAGTCCCGACAGCAAATCGGACTCCTGCTGTTGTATCACCGAGGTGAGACATCAACATCTCTCGCCACGCAGCCATCTGGTCAGGGTCGATAACGACGGTTCCCCAGCCGTAATGACCCCAAACTTCTGGCTCCGCAACTTGATTGCGAGTTGCATCATGATCCTCAGAAAATGCCAAGTCAACAACATTTCCAAATTTTTGCAACATCGCAGCGACATAGTCATCGAGGAACAATGAACCCAACGGAGTGGCGTCGTACGCCGCTCGAATTTCACCATCAAGTAACTGACTCGCCACATACGTCAACCGAGTGCTGCTCTGCCCATCGAGCAACAGATACGCCCGCTTGATGTCCTTACGAGTCGCCCTTGTCGAAACACCAAGGTCTCGGTAGTACCTGTTGGTGTCGAACACCAGCAACGGCTCTAATGCCACGCATGTCGAGCACGCGACAACTCCCTCGCCGACCAAGAAAGGTCGAGCTTGATCGACTGGCGTCTCAGCCAAAGATGGCAATGCTCGAACACCGATTGTTTTCAGTGTCCGAGCAAGTGCCACATTACGAATTGCCATCAACTGGCTTTTCGTTAGAACACTCCTTGCGAAGCGCCTCAAGATCAGCTTGAGAAACTGGCTGCTTTGCCTCTTCGGCTTCAGCCAAAATCTTTCCAGTTCCGTACTTTTTCATGCAAACACCTCCCGGTCGTAGGGCAACAGCGTAGCTGGGGGTTGCCACAACGAGTAAGGCACAGCTTCTTCGAGCGCAGCTTGATACACATCATCATCAAAATCAGCAACATCAGCATCGAAGGGATTGAACGCAACGCGCACATCGGTCCAAGCACTAATTCCCTCACCGATCAACTCGGTTGCTCGCCATCCAGCATCATCATTATCCATGAACAATATGACCGACTGATGAGTCTGCAACAACTTGAGTTGCGCCACTGTCACCTCTGCACCAAACGTCGCTTCGATGTGCGGAGTGACGTGCCACTTCGAGAGTACAGACATTGGAGACTCAACGAGCACAGCGGTTTTCGCGTACGCATGGAAGTTGTAGATCGTGCGATCTCTGGGAAAATCGGGCGAGTTGAGATATTTCGGCAACCCATCATCAACAATGCGTCGAGTCTGCCAACCGACAAGTACACCGTTCCACTCATGCGGGATCACGACTCGATCGGTATCAGGGTTGTAACAAACCTTGAAAAGCTCCAACGTCTCCAAAGGAATGCGGCGCGGCTCGATCCCCATCTCTTCCAGTTCGGGGCACCCATCAAGAAGATACGGATGAATCCCAGCCCACGGGACCAAAGCCTTCTGGCTGATCTTGGGCATCGGTGGCGGGCGCTCTTTGTCTGCCGACAACGAGTCGATGAACTCGATCAACTTCGTGATGTCTTGCACGCCGCCAATACCGGTCTGATCGACCAACCATGTCTTGGCCTCTTGGACTTGTTGCCCGCGACACGAAGCAATGAACCACAGAAGCCCGCCTGATGATCCACACGAAAAGCAGTTGTACGTCAGCTTCTTGAAATTGAGAGCGGCGCTTGGGTGGCGATCCTCATGCCAAGGCAAAACGCACGACACGATGAGTTCACCGTCACGCCCGCCCTTGATTTTTTGGGCACCGAACTCACTCAACAAATCGCGACAGAGCCGTTCCTTTTCTGGCTCAGACAGAAGCGCAGCCTCAAAGGTCGTCATTGTCGTTGCAACTCTTCTTCGTAGAACTCTGTGTACAAATCAGGCATCCGCTCTCGAAGCCTCGTCATAGCTCGTCGATGGGCAAGAACATTCCGCTTCTGACGCCGGAATGCCTCTGGATTGTTGGCTCGATAGGCAGCGTTGTATTCACGATTGAATCGACGACACTTTGGGCATCGACATTTGTGCTTGTTGTACGCCACAGACGTGCCATGTCTCGCACCCGTTGGCAACTTCACCGGTTTATCCATCACAACACCCCCGTCACAGCGAAGATGCCATGATTGACATCCCACTTCATTTGCCAAGTGCGCTCGACCTCACGACGTGAAGCCAGCAGTTGAATCTTGATTCGTTGCGCACGCTTGTCTTCTTCACCGGCATAGAGACCAAACACATGGTCAGCAGTTCGCTCGACCTCAGCAGATTCAGCCATGTGGTGCATGTAGAGCCGACCATCCTTAGCCGCAGCGTTGACACCCTCACGATTGATCTGATGCGCCAGCAAACAAGGGATGCGCTTACGTCCAGTCGAAACCAAATCGTGAAGCTCATGGAGCGCCTGGCCGATCCTCTCAGTCTTCGGTGCTCGCGGAGATGGCAGATCGACGAACGTCAACTGGTCAATGAGCAACGTGTCGCAACCACGAACTTGCGCCTCACGGACCATCTGGCCGACCTTGCGATGATCTCGATCTGGCTTGAGCACCCACAACGGATTGTCCATCGAGGTGAACTGCTCAACAGCCTCAGCCATCAATGCACGCTCAGTAGCAGTGCAGGTGCCATGCATCCAGTCGCGACTCGATACGCCCGTGTAGAGACACGCCAGACGGTCAACGGTCATCTCGACACCGTTCTCAAGCGTGTAAAGCACAGGGGTCCGCCCGGCTAACCATTCTTGCAAAGCGATGTACGCCATGAGATAGCTCTTGCCCACCTTTGGCCCTGCCGCAAATACGCCAACCTCGCCAGGATGAATCCCCTTGAGATACGCGTCGATGTCATCGAACCCAATGCGAGACCCACGGACCATGCCGCGATTCTCGGTGCGCGCGTCGTAAGCACGCAACCGATCGGCAGCAATGTCGCGCATGTCGACCTTGAATGACTTGTCTTCCAACTTCGTCGTGATGGTCAGCAGGTCATCAATCCCAGCCTGCAACACTTCGAGCTTCTGCTCAGGTGACGCTTCAGCCAACTTGATTGCAAGGTCTTTGACGAAAGTCTGCCCAGACAAGTGGGCATACCCGGCTCGAAGATCATCAATGGCCCACTCGATGGTGTCTTCGGGCGCTTCCTCGATGTCGATGTTGCACTCTTCAAGCAAATCGCAGAATCGCTCAGCAAGCATTGTGATCGAGGGTGCAGCGGTACATCCCGATGCGTAGTAATAGTCGATCGAGAACTCAACCATCTCTCGAAGCTCGACGGTAGGCACAACTTCAATGTCCATGCCCTCTTGAGCGATCACCACAAGACTGTCAAACTCAGTGAGATGTTGGATCAGCGTCTTTTCGCCGTGGGCCGACATCAGTACACCAAGATCGGGCGAATGATCCGCGACAAGTTCTCGCGCTCTTTTCGGAAGCGATGCTCTGAGTGGAAGTTCCCGAGATCGGTTTCCATGTTGATGATCGAGTTTGCACCACTCATGACAACTTCAAGTTCTGGCGAATACTTCTGATCGAACGCATCAGACCCAGGCACAGTGTTCGTCGTGATGATCGTTGGTCGAGCCTCACCAATTCGATACCGCAGAATCGAATCAAGCGCACGCTTAGGCACCTGGAAACTATCCATCGCAACAGCCTTGCCATCTTTGCCAGCGACCTGATTCGATTCCTTGCCGAGATCGTCGATGACCAACAAATCGGTCTCTCGAACTCGACGCTCAAACCACTCGCGCACAACAGGGTCACGCCACGAATTCATATAGACGTTGATGAGTTCGTGACTCGGCACAAAGAAGCAGTTGAACCCACGCGCCACCATGCTCTTGATGGTGAGCGTCGACATGAACGTCTTGCCGCTCCCCGAGTTGCCATGAAGAATCATGCCGATGCCGGTCTTCATGTTGTAGTCGTAATCCTCGACCCAACGCAGAACCTTCTCGACAGCGTTCTCATCGCCACCGATGTAGTCGGACCAAGAGAGGCGCTGATACGACAGTGGAACACCGGCCCAAGAGAATGCTCGCCACAACACGTACTGGTCGATGCACGGGCACTCGTACTCTGCAACCTCTGTGTGTTCATCGTCAGCCCACCAGTTGAACGACCCACGATTATACGCGGGAGCATCGGCTGTGCGCTCGACGTGACACGTCACGCAGCGATCTGGGGTAAACCTCCGCCCGTCTCGATACCGATCGAGCCAACCGGCTTGCTCATCAGTGAGCGTGTCGATACTTGCGGACAGAGGTGGGAGCTTCAGCATGATGCGCGAAAGCGTTCGGCGATCACGCACGCAAAGTAAGGGTCATTGTTCGAGCAGAACCGAGCAACATCAATCGGTTGACCATTCCATACACCATCGTGAGCATCGAATGCACAACGAGCAATGCGTACAGCGTCTTTGCCCCACCGCTTCAAAAAGCCTTTGAAGATACCGGATTCCTTGATTGGATCACGATTGATGGCCCCATGACGCTGCTCAATCTCAGCTACGCAATAATCGCGAAGCTCACGCCAAGTCCATTGAGAGTCATCAACCTTAGCCACGAACGATTTCGTGTCGTGTGTCCTCTGGCGAACAACTTGCGGCTCAACGAATTTCACTCTCGCCGCCGTAGGCATTTTCGTTGTTGCCCGCACCACTGACGAGTAATCACGTAGAACTGTCATCTTTTGGAATCTCCGTCTTTTGTTTTCCGAACAGATTGGTTTGCAGCCAAGCTCGATACGGAGCGACAAGAGATTCCAGAATGTTGTAAGCGGGTTCGTCGGTGTACGTCGCCTTTTCCCCGAGCACCATCACTGCGATGGCGCTCTTGTGAAGCAGCATTGTTAAAAACCGATCCGAACCTTCTACAGGAGAGACGACAAAGTAGTGATAGTCGTCCATCCCAGTGAGATACCCACGAACGTATTTTGTCATTTCGATCGTGGCGTAAAAGAACACTGGGCGACCATCAAGCACGGTTCTTGCAAGTTGCTTCGTCGACACCGACGAGCCTTGCTGCCGCGACTTAGTCACAGGTGTTCTCTCCGAATCTCACCACCGTCTCTTATGCGATGATGTAGGGGGCTGGCGTGCAGCCGAGATCATACACATGAGACTGATGTAATTCAACGATCTACGCGAAGAAATTTCAGACGTTCCAAAAGTCAGCAGGCGCTCCAATGTGAGCACCCTCTGCCACCGGCCCACAACAGGGTTGCGTACTCATCCTGCACACTCTCAGGGGAGTCGGCTGCATTGCGATAGCCACGAAAATTCTTCCACGTCGAGCGGATGAACTGGTACTTTCCGCTGGCATCCAAGGTCGGGTTGTAGATGTCGATAGTTAGCCCAGACTCTCGGCCGCAAATGTACGCCGGTATCCGACACGGTTGCGTTGCCGGGATACACCCGCGTGAGCACCAACGTCCACCGACACGCACCGGCCGATACACGGGCTGGGTGACTGAAGGCGGGAGTGGGTTGTTGGCGTGGGTTCCGCTGACCCTGCCTCCGCCAGTAGGGCGGTGGGTGTGCGTCGTCGTCGTGGGCTTCGGTAGCCCTTCGATCCACTGCACTGCGGGACGCAAATCCTCAAGAGAGAAAGGCTTCACAGTTGTAGTTGTTGATGGAGGGACAACACGCGTCGTTGTTGTTGCGGTAACAACACTCGACGGTGTTGCTATCAGTATTCGATTCTCTGGCTGATGTTGCTCTTGGCCAACAATGACTGGTGCGGCGATCGCACCAAGACTCATGAAAAACAACGCCAATGTTGCAATACGTTTGATCGGCATTTCCAAACTCCTTTTAATTTTGAGCGCGCAGAGCCAAGGGGCATCTGACCTCGGGAAAGCAAAAGGCCCACGGACTGTCCCGTGGGCCTACTAGAGGGATCGCCTTGCTGTACCACCCGACTCGCTACATCGGGATCGTTTGGCGGGAAGAATTACTCGGTGACTAACACACTCGCAGTTGAAGCACACATATTCGAGACTCCCCTTTCGTGATGGACACGCTGTTGAGTTCCGAGCACAATACTCCGAAACAAGCGACTCGGTCAATCACCCAACTCTTCCCCAGTACCACCGAAGATGGAACCCTGGAATTGCGGATTCAACAGAACTTCCATGACCGCCATGAGATCAGTTTGGATTCCCATCAACCGCGACATGACGTTCTGCATCGTCGAGACAAGCTCGGCAACATCGGGAGCCACACCCATCGACGCCACAACAGGTAGTGGCTCAAGGTTGGGCACAGCATTTCTCGCATCAGGTGCCAAGCCTTGTAACAACGCATCGTCAGGCTGCATCAACAAACCATCTTGCGATGTGCGCGCTGGGCCTTGGAACTCAGCAAGACGTGCTCGCGCATTTCGACCAAGCTCTTGTTCTTCATCGGTCAAGACACGTTCCAAATCACCACGGGCATTCATGACGAACCGAGAATCGGAAGTGGCGACAGCTTCGTAACTTCGAGCGACCTGTTCCAATGTTGCATTGATCCCGCGATCTCCACCAACGGGCGCATCAATAATCACAGCCTGCTGACGAATGGCGGTCTCACCAGTGGGAAGATTTTCCGTCTCCCACAATTTGCGTCGAGCAACAGACTTATACACATCGACCGAGTAACACGGTCCAGCATGTCCCACAGCCAACGTGCAAGGAAACGAAGCCGTTTGACCATCGACCATGCGTCGACACTCTTGAATTTGTTCTGCGTCCACAAGGACTCTCCCTTTTTAGTTGATCGAATATCCGTACTGGATGGCCATGAAACGAACGATGTATAGCGCAGTGCGAAGCCGCTCAAGATCAATGGCCATGTTCTCGGCCAATGCATACGCCATTAGCTCAACTTCAGCGAGGCTATAAACGCGGTAACCCGGTTTTTCTCCCCCATTCGCTAACCGACGATCAGCAACAGGGACACCGTTGAGCAACGTGTACCCCTGGGATTCGGACCAACGCAACCAAGTGGCTGTCCGAGCGAAGAAAACCTTCGACACTTCAGTCACGGAAAAGTTTGGTCCGTGATCCGCAACCTCATCAAGATCGAAGCCAGAGAACATCTTCTTCTTGTGATTCAGCAATGGATCGCGAATAACCTCGATGGGTAGCCCGACAGAATCTTTCTTCGCCATGAAATCACCTTCTACTTTTTCGGCTTATTGCGCACGTACAGTGCAGCAGTTGATTTTCCGAGCACCGTCGCCTGGCCCAACGCAGCAATGAGTTCTGGCTTCTTGCGCAGCAAGATAACCGTTGCCTCTTCGTCAAAAACACGCTCTTGGCGAGTCATGGCGAGATAGTCATCGTGAGTGATGTAGTCCACGTTGGGATCATCAGCGAGCACACGGAGCTTCTGAGTGTCGATAGAGGGCGAACCGTTGCGCACCTCACGCTTGAACTGCTTCGTGCGCTCGGACACCGCAAGTTCGCCAGCGACGATGTAGTGACCATCAACATCAACCTCAGCGGTGGAGGGTTCGTCGCCAAGCGACTCTTCGTACGCGACATCGAGTCCGTTGAACACGATGGAACGAATTCCCTTTTTGCGGCTCTCGGCCATGTCCACGATGTCGTCGAGTACGGCTCGCTCATCGAGCAAATCAACAACCTCAGATGGTTGGAGTGCTCGGCGCTCAATCGGGTTGACCTTGCCGAAGACTTCGGCAACGCGGACCAACGCTGTGCGCTGTTCCTCGGTGATTGCATCGGGCAAATCAAACTTGCCAGCGAGCAAAGTATTTTCTGTCGCCGCTTTCGGCAATGCGTTCGCAAACTTCGCAGCAATCTCGACAAGCGTTTTGTAATCAACGTGCCCAGAGTTGATCGCATCAATAGCGACCTGCTTTGCAATCTGGGCAACCGACTGATCCTGCGAAGGATCAGTGGGTGAAGTCAGATCAAGAACTTCGTCGGTCGTAGCCATGTTTTGTCTCCCTTGATGAATCCCTGTAGGCGGGGCTTTAACTGCCGAGAACAGTACACCACCCATGAGACATCCAGCAAGCATCCTTCAGAACGCGAAGAAGCCACCCTGACCGCGGCTGCTGGCAGGGTGGCTTCTCTTGGAATCGGGATGGGTCAATCTTGATTTTCACCGACGTTACTGATCGCCGTGAACGCCGAGTGAGCGAATGACGCGCCTCCACCAAGCATCAGACCCGCGAGCAGCTTGCTCGCGACGTTGAGATTGCTCAGCGACACCTCACCGATGACCTGCGTATCAGCCCACACAGTGGCAGAAGTTAGAAACACGACGCCAATGCCAATGACCAACGCCACGATCCCAGCGAGCTTCACCGGTATCTGGGGCACATTGGCCTTGACCCATTCAGTGATGCCGAAAATTGCTGCAACAAGAAGCGCAGCTTTTGAAAAGTCCATGAACTTTCTCCTTGGTTGTGTCGACTCTGCGTCGACCCGCCAAGAGTAAACGAATGAGAGCGGGCCGAGGAATACACCCCGACCCGCTCGGCCCTACTCTCCAAAAATGCGACCTACGCCTAATTTCTTAGGGGGTCGCCAATGAACCCGCCAAGGGAGCAATGCATGGAAGCAGGGCGATCTGTTACACCTCCGCGAAGAACTCGGCAACATCCGAGTTCTCATCGCAGAACGATGCAGGTGGAAGCGAGCGCAAGATGCGCTTGCCATAGCTCTTGGTCATCAAGCGGCTGTCGAGAATCGCAACCACGCCGACATCGTCACGGTGACGAATCAGGCGACCGAAGCCCTGCTTGAGAACCAAGCTCATGTGGGGCACCACGAAATCCTTGAAGCCATTGCCACCGTTCTCTTCGATCTGGTCGACGCGGGCCTCGATCACCGGCTCGTCGGGAGTCGGGAAAGGCAGCTTGTCGATCACGACGAGGCTGAGTGCTTCACCCTGGATGTCAACACCAGTGAAGAACGACTTCAGAGCGAACAGCACCGAGTGAGTCTCGGCTTTGAACCAGTCGACCAATTCTTTGGTGGTGCCATCGCCCTGACGACGACACTCGAAAGGCAACACACCAGCGAGTGCATCGAACGTCTTGTTCATCTGCGCACGCGAGGTGAACAGCAACAGTGCTCGACCGTTCGAGTGCATCACCAACGATTCGATTTCATCGACCACCGCATCGCTCCATGCCTCACGGTTCTGAGCGCCAGGGTCGATCATGTCAGTAGGCACGTAGAGCACGCTCTGCTCGCTGTAGTCGAATGGAGTGCCAACGTCGACACCGTCGTAGTCGTCGATACCGAGACGCCCAGCGATGAAGTCAAAGCCGGTGTCCGTTGCCATCGTGGCCGAGACCAAGATGCCTTGACGCTTCGACCAAAGGTTCTCGTCGAGGTAAGCACCAACGTGAATCAGCGTCGAGCACAGCACCCGTCGTGGACCGCTCTTGATGGTTTCGGTCTCGACCCAGCGAACCCGAGTCTCGAAGTCATCCGTAAAGATCGACAGCAGTCGACGACGTGCGCTCGACACCTTGGCCGAGAGACGCACCAACCGCTGCGCCGTGTTGCGATCAGCAACAAGGTCTTTGGCGGTGAGCAGACCATCAACGATGCGCTTGAGTAGTTCGCAGATTTCCTCGAACTGGTCGGCCATGCTGATGAGGTGGCCCGCACGCATACGGATCGTCTTGTTCTTAAACTTCGGGTCGACCGGGAGTGCAGCAAACAACCGTGTCGCCGCAGGGATGATGTCGCTACCCATTCCTTCGAGTCCTGGCACCAAGCCGCTGTTCTTGCGACCGAAGTTGCGGACCTCACTCGACAGTGCGTTGAACGTGCCCATGTGGAATTTGTCACCAAGCACACCCGATGCGTATTCCTCGATTTCGTGAGCCTCATCGAAGATCACCAAGTCGTGGTTGCCGATCATGCTTGCAACGCCGCCCGTCTTCTCACCGATCACAACATCAGTGAAGTACAGAGCGTGGTTGACCACAGCAACGTCAGCCTGCTGTGCGCGGGCTTTAGCGATCTCGGCGAAGCATGTTGCACCGAATGGGCACTCTGACTTGCCGGGGCACTCTTCGCTCGACACAGTGAGCGCAGACCAACTCTTCGAGTCTGTGAGCAAGTCTTCAAAAACTTCACGCTCACCAACGTGACCGGTCAATGATGCCCCAACGCCACTGACCAATGTCGCGGCGTCGGTGTTTGCGCGCTCGATTATCGCACCGAGGTTTGGAACATCGGGACCATCGGCGAGTGCCGCTTGGCAGAGGTAGTTCTTGCGGCCCTTGAGGACAGCAAACGTGAAGTCGACACCGAGGTGCTCCCGAAGAAACGGAAGATCGGTGCCGACAAGTTGATCTTGCAGAGCCTTTGTCGCCGTGCTGACGATGACTCGGCCAACCTTGGGGTTCACGATCGCGGGGATCAAGTAACCCAAGCTCTTGCCCGTGCCACAACCGGCTTCGGCGATGAGGTGCTTGCCACTCTCGATGGCATCTTCGATCGACAGCGCAAAGAGCTTTTGCTGCGAGCGAGCTTCATAACGCGGCAGCGCCGAGGCAAGTACAGCCTCGGCTTCTGCAAAGGTTTCGATTTGGGAAGTTGTCGTGTTCATAAGTGCTCCTAAAATTTGGCGGGGGTGTTCAGGCGAAAACCTAGCACACCCCAGCAACATCCTGCAAGGATGCTTTCCTGGCAGCACGGACCACGTCCATCCTGGCTCGCAGCGCCTCACGTTGGGCGTCCGAGAGATTCCTGGTGCGCTTGGGCTTCGTGGCCCCCAGAGCCAGCTTCACAGCCTCGACCGTGGTGTTGTTGCTCGCCGCCATCGCCTCAAACACTTCGGCGCTCAGAACGTGGTTCCCCTCACCACAGAGGCAGGACACTTGGCCCGAGCCACCGTCGCGGGTGACCGGGCAACGGTCATGAGCATGTTGCGGGCCTTCAGCATCAAGCGGTGCCCCAGAGCACCAACCACACAAACGGATCACGTTCTTCGACATTCGAGAATCTCCCTTGGGTCTTCTTGGCGGGGATGTTGCAAGCCGAACCCTACCACATGGGATTCTCAGACGATGTTGCAAGCGTGTCAATAAGCCAGTAAATACGGGCCTATTCCGCCCTATACCGCATTGGTAAGACTTACTGT
>SXGT01080225.1_pt1 | contig 14030 bp, 16 predicted proteins | sample 3176221 | NCBI WGS metagenome assembly SXGT01 (sample SAMN11356862, study PRJNA531348) | freshwater metagenome | isolation source: freshwater sample F1-120 | place: China: Fuxian Lake, Yuxi | collected 2017-12-25 | reverse complement strand
CATTGTTGGAAAGCATGTGAACTTCGTCGATGATGTATATTTTATAACGCGCCGAAGTCGGCAAATAGCGCACAGTCTCAATCAAATCACGAATCGCATCCACGCCCGTATGACTCGCTGCGTCCATTTCCAGCACATCAACATGGCGATCCTCGGCGATCATTTTGCAATTGCTGCACACGCCGCAGGGGGCTATGGTCGCGCCACCCTTGCCGTCCGCGCCGATGCAATTCAGAGCACGGGCGATAATCCGCGCCGTGGTGGTTTTGCCAATCCCGCGAATTCCAGTCAGCACAAAAGCATGGGCAATGCGGTTGGATTTTATAGCGTTGGAGAGCGTACGCACCAAAACTTCCTGCCCAATCAGGTCATCAAAATTGGCAGGGCGATATTTTCGCGCCAGAACGCGGTATTCGCTGCTGGTGGTGTTTTCAGTCATAGCGCATTATTAACAGGTAAATTTTCTAGTTGCAAATGAGTTTGTGAGAAAGTCCACTATATGCTGTGACTATATAGCAAATCGGATTTTTTTGTTCTACCTTGCCAGCTGGGGTTGGCTTGATTTTCAATATTTTCCGAGTGATTTTTACTTTCGGTAAAAATTTCTTTTTTCTCAATATTGTAATCATTTTTATTTACAAATATTGCCTGAAATAAATTCGCAGTGAGCAGTGCCGTACCCATGAGCAAAGTATTGATTTCCCTGCCTTTACGAAATTCATGCGCGCCACCAATCACCATCGCAACATCACTACCCAAATTGAGCAAAGAAGAAAGCAAAACAGGGCGGTTTTTCATTTCGGTTAGGTAATAATCAACGCTGCCTTCTGGGTGATGGTTCGCCTGCGGGTCACCAATTTTTTCTTTGGTCAGGGCAATATTGGCATCAGAAGCAATGCTCAAAGCCCCGCCCACTAAACGACCTGCGGAAAATCCACCATTGCCAAACAAGCCAGACGCAGCCCAAAACCCGCTGGATAAAACCGCAATACTACTTCCAGATTCCAAAGGATATTTACTCGGGTGCAGGACTTTATAAATATGCTGACCTACGCCTGACTTAGGTTTGCCAGCATCTTTTTCTTCTTCCTCCCGTAGTTTTTCTTTTTCTGCTTCGCTTTTTTTATTCCCAAATGCAAAAACTATAACATTCGCCGCTGTTAAACCTATACCAGTTATTGAGAAAAGTTTGTTTTTTGAAAAAACAGCAACCGAGCTGGCGAGCATTTTTATCCCAGCCACAACTCTAGGGGCGTTATCTTGCAATATTTGCGGCGTGTGAGAGCGAATAGCGCCTATTGCGCCATTATCTTTTTTCTCGCTCGTTTTCTGTTTTTCTTCAGAATCCACTTAATATACCCGCAACTCTGTTTTTATTTGGTGTTGCGCGGATTGTAACATACTGCATTTTATTGGTAAATGAAAATTTACAATAATCCTAGTGCTGGTGATGACCCGATGCGTATCCGCTACGGCTGCTTTCTTCCGAACCTGACCGAGTTCACAGGCGCATCGCCCACCACCAGCAAGGGGCATTATGCGACAGCTACGCGCTGGCTGCAAGAGCAAAGTTTTTACTTGTAATCGTATGACCATAACAGCTATGACTTGGCGAATATGAACCATAAGCTAAAATTATTTCTGGATGTCGCGCCGCTGGCGGTGTTTTTTATCGCCTACCGCTTTTTTGGCGTGTTTGCGGCAACGGGGGCGATTATCGCCTCAACCATGATTTCGCTAGCAATTACTTACGCTTATGAGAAAAAAATCTCGCCAATGCCGCTGGTTTCGGGTGTAATTATCGCGGTTTTCGGCGCGATGACGCTGTATCTGCATGATGAAACATTCATCAAGATGAAGCCAACCATGGTTAATATGGTGTTCGCTGGCATCTTGCTTGGCGGCGCTCTCTGCAAACAGTCATTGATTAAACTGGTGATGGAAAGCGCGATCGCGCTCGATGATGCTGGCTGGCGGAAACTCTCCATCCGCTGGGGATTTTTCTTCCTGTTCCTCGCTGGGTTAAACGAGTTTATCTGGCGCAACTTCTCCACCGATTTCTGGGTGAATTTCAAAGTGTTCGGAATGCTCACCCTCACTATTTTATTCACCCTCGCCCAAATGCCACTCATCAAGAAACACATGAAGGATGGTGGGGCAGAAGGGTGAATTTTATACTTGCTTCTGCTTTTGCTGAATAAGATTGTTTAATTCCGTCAGTTTCGGCGCAATAGCTTCGTCATTTGCCACATCTTGAATTGCTCTGAATGAATTCAGCAGCTTTCTTCCCTCACTAACAACACGGCTTGCCGCCGCACCATCTTTTATGTTGTTTAAGCTTCCGATTATGTCGCCTAGATCGCTTGCCAGATCCTTCTTGGATACTTTAGAGTCTTTTTTGCTGTATTGCTCCAAAGTGTTTAACGCTTCTAATTCTTCTATCAGCGCAATGGTTTGGTTGTTACCCGCATTTCCCATCGTGACTTGACCAGTCGCTTTACCATTTACTTTAAGCCCGTATTGTTCTTGTATCCCAATAACCGCTTGCTCCAGACGCTTGCCAGCAATTCCATCTACATCACCAGCTGCTTTTTCTTTCGTGCCATATTCGTATTTACCCAAATTATGCAGCTTCCTTTGCAAATAAGCTATATCATCGCCTGCCATGCCTTTAGCAATCACCCTGTTAAATTCGTTTGCTACTTCTTGCGGAGCTGGTTGCTTAGCGGCGTCAGTTTGTTCTGGCACGACAGCAGGTGCTGGTGCGGCGGGTGCAGGCGAAACATCAGCATTTGCCGCTTTAGTAGGCTCTACATATTTAATTTCAACGCCTTTTTGTGCCTGCTGTGCAACAAATTCTTCAAGTGTTAAATCTGGTTTTTGTTTAATCGCTTCTTTCAGCTCTTTATATTGCGCTTGGGTAAGCGGTGCATATTTTCCTTCAAGTTCCTTTTCAAATATTTTTTCGCGGTCTTCAGGTGCAAACCCGCTTTCCTGAATTTTTCGAAACTCGTCAACATCTTTGGCATAGCCGATTTTTAACTCATCAGGCTTTCCCTTATCCATCTCCTGCATTACAAAAACATCGCCTGTGTATGGTGTGCCACCCTTGATTTCATTATATTTTTCTTCCGATAGATAAATATCAAGCCCATCACCATCGTGAGATTTTACACTGTCTATATCGCCATAATACCCATCCAGCGGCTTGGAAATTTTCCCATTTCCAAAAGTCCGTTTTTGTCCTTTGCTAGTTTCAATGGTGATTTGTTCATCGCCATTTGGTAATGGCGTTCCCATGTTGGTAAGACCAATATTTTGCTCTTTTAGCCATGTATCTATTGGCTGCAATTTTCCATCTTTAACGCTTTGTAAATAAGCTGATAATTCTTTTGGTTCTAAAATGTAATCTACACCATCACTCCCTTTAATGGTAACATCTGGTCGCTTACCTTTGGTTAACAGTTCTGAGCCGTATTTCTTTTCATTATTCTTTTCTATTTGCACCAAAACCGCACCAAGTTTTTTCGCAGCATCTGCGTCCAGCCAAGCATCAACACTGCCATCATCTTTTATCTGTGGAGTTAAAATAGAATTTCGACCGCTTGCATACCAAGCTAAAGCTTGCTCTGCACTCGTTTCAATTCCATTAGAAAATTTACCATGTATTGCTTTAATAGAATCAAGCTTTGGCTCTTCACCTGCTTGTTCTGGCTTTTCTTCTTTTGCTTTTTTCCAAGCCTTAAGCTCTACATCATAGATAGATTGAAGAACCTCATCTTTATTTAGTTGATGGTTAAAACTAAAAATATCATCCGCCATACAATCCTCCATTAAAAATGCTTAACAACCCCATTTATACCATAAAAATCGGTAAATAATTGTGAAGATTGTGTGACAATTTGGTTAATGCGCCTAAAATCTCTGACAATTTTGTGGGGATGCGTCAGAAAAACCAATTGTAAATCGGTATTTCAAGGCATTGGTCATATGTGTGGGCAGTTTCACAGAACTTATGCTGGCAAGCTTTTTACGCTTACGCCAATGCGCAAGCCAAAAGCATCCAAAACCTTTGCCAATGTGTTGATGCTAGGGTTTCCGCGTTTTGACAGCGAACGATAGAGTGCTTCGCGGTTTAGGCTGGTTTTTTGTGAAAGCTTGGTCATGCCTCCCGCCTGCGCGTCCGCTACATGTTTTAACGCAAGCTTGAACAACTCAACATCACCATCTGCCAAACATTCTTCAAGATATAGTGCGGCAGTTTCTGGGTCAGAAAGCAGTTTCTTGCTGGTTTCATCAAATGAAACACTGTTTTTTTTATTGCTCATAATTTATTTCTCCTATCATAATCCGCAAGATATTCCTTGGCTTTCGCTATTGTTTTATCTTGTTCTTGCTTGGTTGCACCCGCTAAAAGCAAGATAATTTTGCTGCCAACAATTTTATAAAAAATGCGAAACCCAGAGCCATAATGTTCGCGCATTTCATAAATTCCATTTGCTTTTTCAAGGCTTTTCCAATCGCCAAAATTTCCAAGACTAGCCCGCGCTATACGAGCGCGTATTTTTACTTGTGCTCGCTTGTCTTTTAGGTTCAACAGCCAATCGGAAAAAGGCTTTTTCCCGTCAGATGTAATATATTCTTCAATCTCAAACATATCACTATTTGTAGCTTATAAACAACAAATAGTAAAGCTATTTTTCTTGTAACCAGCGCAAAAGCTGCTACCCCTTAGGGAATATGGCAACGAATATAGAAAACAGCGAAAAAACTGGCGGGCGGCTTGCAAAACGCATGGCGGGGGCGGGTTTATGCTCGCGCAGGGAGGCGGAAAGCTGGATTGCCGATGGGCGCGTAAAGGTCAATGGCAAGAAAATCCTCTCCCCCGCCCTGAATGTTACGGAAAAAGACGCGGTGGTGGTGGACGGGAAACTTTTGCAAGCCCGCGACGAAACAAAACTCTGGCTATATCATAAGCCGTCTGGGCTGGTAACCACCCATAAAGACCCAGAGGGGCGGCGCACAGTGTTTGAAGCCCTACCCAAAACCATGCCGCGGGTAATTTCAATCGGACGGCTGGATTTGAACTCGGAAGGCTTGCTGCTGCTCACCAATGACGGTACACTCGCCCGCAAGCTGGAATTGCCCTCCACTGGCTGGATTCGCAAATATCGCGTGCGGGTTTATGGCAATATCACCACCTCCATGCTCGCCGAAATGAGAAAAGGCGTAAGCGTGGACGGCATCAATTATGGCGGGATTGAAGCAGTGGTCGATAGCACCAAGGGCGGCAATAGCTGGCTAACCGTAAGCCTTCGCGAGGGGAAAAACCGCGAAATCCGCAAGGTTTTCGAGCATTTTGGCTGCACAGTCAACCGCCTGCTGCGCTTGTCTTATGGGCCTTTCCTCCTCGGCAGCCTTGAAAAAGGCGAGGTTAAGGAAGTAACGCAGAAAGTCCTAAAATCATTTGTGACAATTTGATTTTTTTGTGTTACTGTGGGTTTATGAAAAAATTTATTCTTATGCTTTCGTTACCACTCGCCATTGGCGGCTGCCGTCCGATGTGGCTTAACATGGTAGATTCCAGCGGCCCGCCTGAATATCAGCTCGGCTGGGAGGATGGCTGCGACTCTGGTCTATCCGCAGAGGGTGGCTGGGAGTATAAAATGATGTATGGCTTCAAAAAACGCCACGAAATGGCGGCTAATGAGCAATATAAGCAAGGTTGGAACGAAGGCTTTACTTACTGCCGCTTCTCGCTGGATTCATCAAAGGATAAAAATACCTTTGAAGATATTGGCTGGTAGAATAACATGAAATTCCTAGACGAAGCAAAAATTTATATTCGCAGTGGCGATGGCGGCAAGGGCTGCGTCAGTTTTCGCCGCGAGAAATTCATCCCCGACGGCGGGCCCGACGGTGGCAATGGCGGCAAGGGTGGCAGCGTGATTGCCGAGTGCATCGCTGGGCTTAATACGCTGATTGACTTTCGCTATCAACAACATTTCAAGGCGAAAAAAGGGCAGCAGGGCATGGGCAGCAACTGCACGGGTGCGTCGTCGGATGATTTAGTCATCAAACTACCCGTGGGGACGCAGATTTTCGCCGAGGACAAGGAAACGCTAGTTGCCGATTTAACCGAGGTCGGGCAGCGGGTGATGCTCGCGCAGGGCGGCAAAGGCGGGCTGGGCAATCAATGTTTTAAGTCCTCCACCAACCAAGCACCGCGCATTTCCACTCCGGGGGAAGAGGGCGAGGAGAAATGGCTGTGGCTGAAGCTTAAACTAATGTCGGACGCGGGTTTGCTCGGCTTGCCGAATGCTGGTAAATCCACCTTCCTCGCCGCCGTTTCCCGCGCAAAACCGAAAATCGCCGATTATCCGTTTACCACGCTAACCCCGCAGCTTGGGGTGGTATATATGAACGGCAAGGAGTTTGTGCTAGCCGATATTCCGGGGTTAATTGAGGGCGCGAGCGAAGGCGTTGGGCTAGGGCTTAAATTCCTTGGGCATGTGGAACGCTCGGGCATTTTGCTGCATCTGATAGACGGAACGCAGGATGATGTAGTTGCTGCCTATAAAACCATTAGGGGCGAGCTGAAAGAATATAGCACCGAGCTATATAAAAAGCCTGAAATCGTGGCACTAAATAAATGCGACGCGCTGACGGACGAGGAAATCGCCGAAAAATCCGCCGCCCTTAAAAAAGCCAGCAAGCGCAAAATCTGGCAGATTTCAGGCGCAACAGGCGTTGGCGTGAAGCCAGTCCTACGCGAAATGCTGAAAGCGATTGAGAAGAAGAGAGCGGAAGAATTGGATAAGTAAAGCTACCAATCGCCAAAGAATAGTTATAAATACTTGCCAATCGTATATTTTTTTCATATACTAAAGCCATGCATAAAAAACTTCTAGAACTGATTATTGCGTTTGATTGGGATGATGGAAATTCAGAAAAGAATTACCGAAAGCATGATGTCACTTACAAAGAAACTGAAGAGGTGTTTTTGAATGATGAGATTGTTTTTTGTCCAGATACCAAGCATTCACAGAATGAAGAAAGATATTATGTTTTTGGCAAAACAAATGAATTTAGAGAATTGCTGATAGCGTTTACGATTCGTAAAAAACAAGTTAGGGTAATTATGGCGAGGGATATGAGCAGGAAGGAAAGGGTGTGGTATGAAAAAGAAATTAAAAAAGATTCCTAACTTCAAAAATGAAGACGAAGAGTTTGAGTTTTTGTCCACTCATGACATGACCGAATATCTTGATTTGTCAAAAGCGGTAAGGGTTTCTTTTCCGAATTTGAAGCCATCTTCTCGCTCAATATCTATTCGGCTTCCTGTTTCAATCTTAGATGATATAAAAATTATGGCAAACAAGCGCGATGTCCCCTATCAATCTTTTATGAAAATATTGATAGCAGACGCTATTGCTCGTGAAAAAACGGGCTTGAAACACCAATAATATACTCAACTTAGGGAAAAATGCTGGCTAGACCTTAACCAGTTCCAGCCATTCGTCTTCGGTAAGGATGCGTACGCCAAGCTCGCTAGCTTTTTTCAATTTGCTGCCCGCATCCGCACCCGCCACCACAAAATCAGTTTTGGCGGAAACGCTGCTGGCGACTTTCGCCCCCAGATTTTCGGCGCGTTCCTTGGCTTCAGCGCGGGTCATCTTTAGCAAACTTCCCGTAAATACCACGGTTTTTCCTGAAACTGGCGAATTATTCTGTGCAAGTTTTGCATCGGCAATTTTTAGCTCGGAAATAAGTTTTTCAACGATTTCCACATTATGCGCTTCGGCGAAAAAATCCGCCAGCGACTGGGCGACTACGCTACCGATGCCATTTATATTGAGAAGGGCATCAGGCGCAAAATTTTTCATAGCATTTATAAAATTTTCGGCACTAACATATTCCCGCGCCAGCAGCTTTGCCGTCACCTCACCAACATGGCGGATGCCAAGGGAATAAATGAATTTTTCCAGTGACACAAAGCGCGATTTTTCGATCGCCACCAACAAATTATCCATTGATTTTTTGCCCCATCCCTCGCGCTTTTCTATTTCCTCGGCGCGGTCTTTTAACGCGAAGATATCAGCGATATTCTTTATCAAACCATCTTTCCAGAAGGCCTCAATTTGCTTTTCGCCCAGCCCTTCAATATCCAACGCACCACGCGATACAAAATGGCGGATGCGCTCCACCAACTGCGCGTCGCAGGTAAGCCCCCCCGTGCAACGCCGCGCCACCTCGCCCTCCTCGCGCACAGCGTGACTACCGCATACTGGACAAGTGGTCGGGAATTCATATATTTTGCTATCCACGGGGCGTTTTTCTAATATTACCGAAACAACCTGCGGAATCACATCGCCAGCGCGTTGCACCACCACAGTGTCGTGGGTGCGAATGTCTTTGCGGTTTATTTCGTCTTCGTTATGAAGCGTGGCGTTGCTCACCACCACACCACCAACCGTTATCGGTTTCAGCCGCGCCACAGGCGTGAGCGTTCCCGTCCGCCCAACTTGTATGTCAATCGCCTCCACCACCGTCACCGCCTGCTCAGCAGGGAATTTATGAGCAATCGCCCAGCGCGGCGACCTTGCTAACTCACCAAGCCTTTTGCGAAGTTCTAGGTCATTTATTTTATAGACCAAGCCGTCTATGTCGTAAGGAAGATTAGCGCGATTAGCTTGCGATTTTTCATAATGCGCGAGGATAGAATTTATATTGTTCAATTGTTCATGTTTTATGACACAAAGCCCTAAATTTTCTATCTCCTTTAGCAATCCTGTTTCGCTCTGGATGCCAGCTTCCGCTGGCATGACAACCGCGTATATAAAATAACTGAGTTTCCTACTTGCTGTTATACTCGCATCTTTTTGGCGGAGGCTTCCAGCAGCCGCGTTGCGCGGATTGGCAAATTTGTCTTTTTCATCTAATGTAGAATTTAGCTCGGCAAAATTCGCGTGCGTCATATAAACTTCACCGCGCACTTCTAGAATTTGTGGAAAATCACCTTTGAGTTCAAGAGGTAAAATAGTGGCTAGATTATCAGTTATATTCTCGCCCACTTCGCCATCACCGCGAGTTAGGCCAAGCACAAATTTGCCGCTTTCATAACGAGCGGAAAAAGAAAGACCATCTATTTTAGGCTCATATATGTAACTAATATTTTCACTCTCTGGCAATCCCAAAAACTTCTTATTCCTAGCATCCCACTCGCGGACATCCTCCTCGCTAAAGGCGTTGGCAAGCGACAGCATCGGCACGGAGTGTTTTACCTTGGCGAATTTGGCGAGTGGTTCTGCACCGACCTTTTGTGTTGGACTGTCTGGCGTTTGCAATTCAGGAAATTGTTTTTCCAACTCTTCCAGTCGTCGCCGCAATTTATCATATTCGCCGTCCGAAATAATCGGGCGGTCTTCTTGATAATACAGCGCGTCATGGCGGCGGATTTCCTCCGCCAGCTTTTGCCACTCTTGTTTTGCGTCCAAAATCTTAAGGCTGAACAATGTCATATAAGGTCATTGCCGTTTGTATTGGCATAAATAAACGATTGTGTTTTTCCTGTAATTTTATAAAGCCGTAATGCTGATAAAATCTAGCGGCTTTTTGGTTTTTTGCATCAACAATTATGGAATTTATGCCAAGATATTCTGCGGTTTTAGCTATTCTCTTTATTGCATCAACCAATAAAATCCCGCCAATACCACTTCCTTGATGCTTTTTGTCAATCGCCAGCCGTCCAATAAGCGCGACGGGAACTGGATATTTTGGCAACTTTTTTTGTATGTTTTGTGGCAAACTATCAGCCGTAATTGAAGATGCACTCAAACTATAAAAACCAAGAATTTCTTTGTTATTAATTGCAACATAAACCACCGCCAATTTGCGTTTTACATCTTGGCTGGCAAATTGTTTTATATAGCTATTCAGGCTTTCATCACCACAATCAAAACCATCAAAAACAATAGCTTTGCTCAATTTTGAAATTAAAATATCAGTCATCTGATTTTATATTCATGGCTTTATATTTTTTTGCGGCTTTGAGTAGCGAGGCATTAGGTTTTTTCGGGTGGTTCATCGCATCAATAAAGCGATCCCATTCATCTTTGTTCAAGCGAATAGCTCTTTGTTTTTCCATTAATTTTTCCGCCTGTTGCCTTGCCGCATCAAGAATAAAGCCAGTCAAAGATCGATGATCAATGGTTGCTGCTTGCTCAAGCAACCCCTTGGTAAAAGCATCCAAGCGCAAATTTACTCGCTCATTTTTTGGAAAACCACTACTTACATCAACTTGTTGCATATTACCAATCCATGTTTCATATAGCAATTGTACAGCATTTTGCTACACAAGTCTAGAGATTTTTTCTTACGCTGCCTGCTCCAACAGTTTTTGCGCGGCTTTGCGGGCTTCCGTGGTGATGGTTTCACCAGCCAGCATCCGCGCCAGCTCTTCCTCGCGCTCATCGCCAGTAAGCTCGCGCACCATGGTCACGATTTTCTTGTTTTTTTCTTGTTTTTTTATCAGCAAATGCTGGCTTCCCCGCGCCGCCACTTGCGGAAGATGGGTTACGACTAGCACCTGCGATTTTTCGCCAAGGGTGGCGAGGCGTTTGCCGATTGCGTCCGCCACTGCGCCGCCCGTTCCTGTGTCAATTTCGTCAAAAATTATGGTGGGAACGCTGCCCACGCTGGAAAGAGCGACTTTCATAGCGAGCATAAAGCGTGAAATCTCGCCACCAGAAGCGATTTTGGAAAGCGGTGCGAAAGCAATGTCGGTTGCTCCCTTGCTGACATTGGTCGCACATTCAAACTGGATATAATCAATTCCGCTAGCGTTCCAATTATTTTCGTCCAGAGCATCAACGCGAACGCGAAAGCGCGTACCTTCCATTTTTAGTGGCGCAAGCTCTTTTTCAATTGCTGATTCTAGTTTTTTACCAGCTTTTTTGCGGCTTTCGGATAGTTTTTGCGCGAGTGTATAAAATTCATTTTTAGTGTTGTTTTCTGTGGTTTTTAGGGCTTTTAATTTGCTTTCCTGCGAATCAATAACCGAAAGTTTCTCCGCAACCTGCGCCCGCAAATTCACCAGCTCATCTACTGGCAAATTATATTTGCGCCCAGCGGCTTTGAGGGCAAATAACCGCTCTTCAATTTCTTCCAGTTTGCGCGGGTCAAATTTCGCGTCACTGCCTATCTTTTCCAAGCCATACATCGCTTGCTCGGCTTCATTGGCGGCTCTTTCCAGAGCCTCTATAATCTCGGAAAAGGCTGGATTGTTCGCGGTAAGCGGCGAGCGAGTGAGCGTGCGCTGCGCGTTCATCAGTGCGCTAACCACCCCGTTTTTCCCTTGGCTGAGTTCACCAATCGCATCGTTAAGCACATCAAACATTTTCTCGCTCTGCATCATGCTGGTGCGCGCGTCCGACAGGCTTTCTTCCTCGCCAATTTGCGGATTTAGAGCCTTTAGTTCACCCGCAATATGGCGCAGATATTCTTGCTCACGCGTGGCGCGTTCCACCTCCTCCAACAGTGCGGCGATTGCATCTTTGGCGGTTTTCCATTCCTGATATTTTTCGCCCACAGCTTTTTTGTCGTTGCCAGCGCGAGCATAATCGTCAAGCATAGCGCGGTGTAGCCCAGAATCCTGCAAAGATTTTTGGTCATGTTGCCCGTTGATTTCCACCAGAGTTTCCGCAAGTTTTTTAAGGGCAGCAGTGGTCACCGCTTGGTCGTTAATCAGAGCGCGACTTTTGCCATCCGCGCTGATGCTGCGGCGAATTATCAAATTATCCGCTGCTTCTAATTCCAATTCAGACAAGATTTTTTTTGCTGATATATTACGCGAAATATCAAACTCCGCGCTGACTGTGCCTGTGGTTTCGCCGTTGCGGATAAGACCAGTGTCCGCCCGCGCACCCAGCACCAAGCCAAGGCTATCCAGCAAAATGGACTTGCCCGCACCAGTCTCCCCCGAAAGCACGCACAGCCCAGAGGACAAGGCAATATCGCAAGCCTCTATCAAAACTATATTACGAATTGAAAGTTGTATTAGCATGAGGGTTTATTAGGCTTCTTTAGAAACTTATTTTGCTGAGGAAAGTGCGAAGCAAATGGAGTGGAAAAGCGCAGTGTACACTTTAGTACATGAGCATTTTCCGAGGCTTCATTTGCAAGTGAATTTTCCAGCAAAATGAGTTTATGGAGAAGTCTATTTACCATAGAAGCCAAAATAAGCAACTTATTACTCAAGAAGCCAGCCTCCGCACATCATTCATCAAGGTGAACGCCATCAGCATGGCGATTAGGGAAAAGCCGACGCGGAAGCTCCATTCCTGAACTTTTTCGGCGAGTGGGCGGCGGAAGATGGCTTCTATCGTATAGAACACCAGATGTCCACCGTCCAAAACGGGGATGGGGAACAAATTCATCAGCCCCAAATTGGCGGAAATTATAGCAATCAACCAGATAACCGTGGACACGCCCTTTTCGGCGGCCTGTCCAGAAATTTGCGCGATACCAATCGTCCCGCGCATATCCTTGGCGTCGCGCTTGCCCATTATCATCTGCCCGATAACGCGCAGTGTCGTTTCGCAGGTCATATAGGTGCGCTTGCTCGCCTCGATAACCGCGCTTGCTAAACCAACATCTTTATATTCAATTTTCTGCGAGCCGATGCCGATTAGCGGACGAATTACCTTATTCCCCAGCCCGTCATCATCCTCCACCTGTTTTGGCGTAAGCGTAATCTCCAGCCGTTGCTCGCCGCGCTCCACAACAAGAGCAACGGGCGTGTCCAGATTGGTGGAAATATAATAAGGTATATCGTTGAAACTATAAACTTTTTTGCCATCAACCGAGGTGATGCGGTCGCCAACCTGCAAACCCGCCTCCTGCGCTGCGGAATTAGGCAAAATTTTGCCCGCCACTGGCTCAGTCGATGGCAAGCCGTTAGTGAGGATAAAGCCAGCAAAAATAACCGTGGAAAGCAGGAAATTAAACGCTGGCCCAGCAAGGACAATCAAAGATTTTTGCCAGAGCTTTTTATGATGGAAGGCGACTTTGCGCTCCTGCTCGCTCATCGCCGCGAGCTTGTTAGTATCAGGGTTGCTCGCCTCCGAAGAATCGCCAAACATTTTCACATAACCACCAAGCGGCAGTGCGGAAATTTTCCATCGCGTCCCCGATTTATCGTTCCAACCAACAATTTCGCGCCCAAAACCCAGCGAAAAAGCAAGGATCTTCACGCCGCACCACTTAGCAACAATATAATGCCCAAACTCATGGATAAACACGATAACACTAATCACCACCACAAAAGCAGCAATAGTTTGAGAAATGGAGTATATATGCTCTAACATTTTTGTTCCTTTGCAATCTCACGAGCCATTCTATCAAACTCCAACACATCACCCACGGATTTTAGAGGTTGATTATCCATCTTTTCCATAGTTTTTTCCACTATTTTCGCAATATCCAAAAAGCCGATTTCACCGCCTAAAAATTTATTCACCGCCACTTCATTGGCGGCGTTGAGGATGGTCGGCGCATTGCCACCAGCAATCAGCGCGGCGCGAGCCAGCGCGAGCGAGGGAAACCGAACAACATCAGGAGCTTCAAACGATAGTTTTCCTATTTCCTCTAGCCGCAATTTGGCAACAGGCGCGGTTATCCGCTGCGGATAGGCAAGGGCAATGGCAATCGGCGTACACATATCAGGAAGGCTCATCTGCGCCAGAACCGAACCATCCACCATTTCCACCAGCGCGTGGATGATCGACTGCGGATGCACAAGAATTTTTAGTTGATTCTCACGCAGCGGCAATAAATAAAAAGCTTCAATCAGCTCCAACCCTTTAGTCATCATAGTGGCGGAATCCACCGAGATTTTCGCGCCCATATTCCAATTCGGGTGCTTCACCGCCTGCGCCACGCTAACGCTCTGCATCTGCGCGATTGAAAACTCGCGGAAAGGCCCGCCCGATGCGGTTATGGTCACGCTTTCAACTCCGCTTATCCCCTCT
>SXGT01748550.1_pt1 | contig 14031 bp, 12 predicted proteins | sample 3176221 | NCBI WGS metagenome assembly SXGT01 (sample SAMN11356862, study PRJNA531348) | freshwater metagenome | isolation source: freshwater sample F1-120 | place: China: Fuxian Lake, Yuxi | collected 2017-12-25 | reverse complement strand
GGCTGCGTTGTGCATGGGCGTCGGATACCTGGGATGAAAGTTTCCGCCAGGCGGTCGATGCGCCGCCAAGGCCGCTAGCCAATGGCTTGAAATTACAAACCTAAAAAAGAATGGGCGCTCGGGTTTGGATTTGCGCCCGCCGGCGCTTTACCCAAAAAAACCGGCATCGCCGTACGAGTAGAACCGGTAGCCGCGCTGCACCGCCGCTTGATAAGCCGCGAGCACGCGCTGCCGGCCCCAAAACGCGCACAGCAACACCAGCAGGCTCGATCTGGGCAGGTGAAAGTTGGTCACCAGCCCCTGCACGATCGCAAAACGGTGGCCGGGCAGGATGGTCAGGTCGGCCCAGCCATGCCCCGGACGCGGCGGACCGCCCTCGGCCAGCGCGGCCGCATGTTCCAGTGCGCGGGTGACGGTCGTTCCAACGGCTACCACCTGGCGTCCGCTGGCCCGAGCCTTTGCGATCGCCTCCGCGGTTTGTTCAGACAGTTCGTAGCGCTCAGCGGCCACGCGGTGCCCGCGCAAGTCGTCCGATCGCACCGGCAGAAAGGTCCCAGGCCCCACATGTAGGGTCACCGCCGCGCGCGCGATCCCAGCGGCATCGAGCTTGGCGAGCAGCTCGGGCGAAAAATGCAGGCCGGCAGTGGGTGCCGCCACTGCGCCCGGCTGGCGCGCCCACGCGCATTGGTAGCGTGGCCGGTCCAGCTCCGGCTGATCGACGCCGCCGCGGATGTAGGGTGGCAGCGGCACGTGGCCGACCCGGTCGAGCAATTCGTGCAGCGTCGCCGCCCCGGACAGGTCTACCCGCGCCCTGCCGTCGCCTAAGATGTCCGCCACATGCACGTCGCCGCCACCCTGCAGCGCAAGCGTCTGCCCCGCGCGCAGGGGCTTGGACGACTTGTACAGCACGGTGTGCCCGGTCAGGCTAGCGCCGTGCGCGCCGAAGGGATGCTCCAGCAGCAGCTCGACCCTGCCACCCGACGGCTTGTTCGCCAGCAGCCGCGCCGGCACCACCCGCGTGTCGTTGACGACCAGCAAGGGCGGCTGGCCATAGCGAGCCAGCAGCACCTCCGGCAAGTCCCACATGCTGGCGTCGCGCGGCGCCTCATCGGGGGCATTGACCAAGAGCTTTGCCGCGTGTCGCGGCTCGACCGCATACTGCGCGATGCGGTCACCCGGCAGGTCGAAGTCGTAGGCTCGCAGGTCCAGTTCGTCGGTCACGGGTGTTCCAAGGGCTCCAAGCGCGACAAGTGACCGGCGCCGTAGCGGCGCACATCGACCAGCGAGAACCAGCTGTCGTAGTGAGCGGCATCGAGCGGCGCCGCGCTCTCGACGAACAGGTCGCCGCCTTGCCGCACTAGATTGCCGCGGCCCAGTGCGCCGAGCACCGCACCTTCCAGGCCTGCAGCCCAAGGCGGGTCGAACCACACCAGCGAATACACCTCCCCCGCCGCCGCCATCCGGGCCAGTGCCGCAACAACGTCGAGCGCGCGCACATCCAGGCGGTCTTGCAAGCGGGCGTGGACGGCATTGTCGCGAAGGCAGTGTAGCGCGGTTGGGTCGTTTTCGACGGCGACTGCCCGCTCAGCGCCCCGCGACAGCATCTCCAAGGCTACTGCTCCCGTGCCGGCGCACAGGTCCAAGACGCTGCCGCCGTTCAAGAAGCCGCCGATCTGGCTACAGGCGGCGCCGCGCACGAGATCGCTGGTGGGCCGCGTGGTCAGCCCCGGTGGGGCGACGAGGCGGCAGCGCTTGGCGGTTCCGGCGATGATGCGCATGGCAAAGAGGCCGGCAGCATGCCGACGCAGGGCCAGTGATTGTGCCATCGGGACGCCGACTGTGCCATCATCGCGCCATGGGTCGTGCGTTGCGAGGGTGGTGGTATGCGGCGGTGCTGGCGACGGCCTGTGAGCGCCCCGCCAACGACGACGTACATGCCAACGCGCCGCCGCAGGCGCCTGCCGCGCCGCGCGCCTCGGTGGCCAGCATCCGTGTGCGGTTTGACAACGGCCGGCCCGAATTTGGCAAGGCCGAGTCGAGCGAAGATCGCCTGCGCGCGGTCGCGGTGTTCGCCGATGCCGACCCGCGCGACCGGTCGATTGTGCAGGCGCTGGTCAGCGAAAGTGCCGACGCCGACGCCGTGCCCGAACCCGACACCTGCGTGCGACAGGGCAGCGCTGGCGCCCGCGGCGACGCCGCGCCGGCCACCCGGCCTAGCAGCTGGATCCAACTGATGGACGTCGGCAACCTCGAGCTGCGCGCCGGGTCGCTCAGCTTGCCGTTGCAGATTCGCTTGCTGCCCGCTGTCATCGACGCCACCCGCGGCGTGCGCTACGAGGCGGTAGTAGACCGCGGCCGCGGCTTTCTAGCAGCGGGCGTGCTGCGGCTGAGCGGCACAGGGGGCGATGGCGTGGCCGCGTTTGCGACCGAAGTGGCGGTGCCGCGGCCAGTACGCATCTCGTTTGTCGGCGACGCACCGCCGCAGACCGGCCTGGTGCGCGGTCTGGCCACGGGCGAATTGCGGGTGCGCTGGGGGTCGGTCGACAATCGCGCCGACCTGGAGCTGCTGGCGGGCAGTGAAACGTCGGACGAGCCAGTGTGGCTGCGCTGCCGGCCCAAAGATGACGGCGAATTCACGCTGCCGCCGGATCTCGTCGCACAGTTGCCGCCGCGGTCGGCCGCGCGGCCGTGGACGCTGATGGTGGTGCGACGCAGCCGAGCGGCGGTACCGGGTTTTGCCGAAGGCGGGCTGGTTTTGGAACTCGCCGATGCCGTTCACGTGGAGTAATCGCGCTGCGCCTGCGTGCGGTTGACCCTGCGAAGCCTGCGCCTACCTTACCCGCTCGCCCTCCACGCGACTTGAGGCCCGATGACCGCCAGCCAAAATCCCCTGCTCGCCCCCACTGCACTACCCGACTTCGCCGCGATTCAAGCCGAGCACGTCGCCCCGGCCGTCGCGCACGCCGTCGCCAGCGTCCGCGCCGAGCTGCAGACCGCCGAGGCGCTGGGGGCCGACCAGTGGCCGGCCATTCTTCGCGCGCTGGAGAGCATGGGCGAGACCCTCGGCCGCGTGTGGGGGCCCATCGAGCACCTGCTGAGCGTGCGCGACAACGACGACCTGCGCACCGCCCACGAAACGGCACAGCCGCAAGTCGTCGAAATCGGCATGGCGATCGCCCAAAGTCGACCGATCTACCAGGCGCTGCTCGCGTGCAAGCAGTCGGCGGCGTGGGCGCAGGTGCCAGCAGTCGAGCGGCGTGCCATCGACCTGACGCTTCGCGAAGCTGAGCTCGCTGGCGTGGGCTTGGACGGCGCCGCGGCCGAGCGCTTCAACGCGATCCAGCAAGAGCTGGCAGAGCTCGGCACGCGCTTTGGCCACCATGTGTTGGACTCGACCAAAGCCTGGCACCTCGATCTGACCGACCCAAGCGACGTGGTCGGCTTGCCGGAGACCGTGCGGCAGTTGGCGGCGCAGTCGTGGTTGCGCGCGCAGCCCGCGGGCGCTGTCGCCGACCCCGTTGCCGGCCCATGGCGGCTGACACTCGACGCGCCAAGCGTCGTCGGCTTTTTGCAGCACAGCCCCCGCCGCGACTTGCGACAGCAGGTGTGGCGCGCCTACGTGCGGCGGGCGGCGGAAGGCGACACCGACAACACGCCGGTGATGGTGCAGATGCTGCGCCTGCGCCGCGAGATGGCGGCGCTGCTCGGCGACGCCGACTACGCGACCCTGTCGCTGCGCAGCAAGATGGCGCCGAGCGTGGCCGCGGTGCGCGACCTGCTTGAACGGCTGCGGGTGGCCAGCTGGGACGCCGCAGTGCGCGACCTTGGCGATTTGCGGGATCTTGCGCGCGCGGCCGGTGCGCCCGAGGCGGACGACCTGCACCCGTGGGATGTGGCGTTTTGGACCGAGCGCCTGCGCGAGCAACGCTACGCCTTCAACGACGAAGCTGTGCGCCTGTTCTTTCCGCTGCCCAAGGTGCTGCAGGGCCTGTTTGAGCTGTCGCGCGCGCTGTTTGGCGTCGTGGTGGCCCCGGCCGACGGCAAAGCGCCGGTGTGGCACCCCGACGTGCGCTTCTTCGAGCTCCGCGACCCCGATGGCAGCCTGCGGGCGGCCTTCTACCTCGACCCGTATAGCCGACCGGCCGACAAGCGCGGCGGCGCGTGGATGAACGAGTGCGTCGGTCGGGCGACGCTGCCCGGCGGCGACGGCCGGCCGCGCGTGCCGGTCGCCTATCTGGTGTGCAACGCCATGCCGCCCGTCGGCGACCGCCCGGCGCTGCTGACGTATTCCGAGGTGGAGACGCTGCTGCACGAATTCGGCCACGGCATCCAGCACATGCTGACCCGCGTCGACCTGGGCCTGGTCAGCGGCATTCGCGGGGTCGAGTGGGACGCGGTCGAGCTGCCGAGCCAGTACATGGAGAACTGGAGCTACCACCGGCCGACCGTGCGCGCTCTGTCCGGGCATGTGGAGACCGGCGAGCCGATCGACGACGACTTGTTTGGCCGAATTGCCGCGGCGCGCACCTTTCGGGCGGGCAGCGACATGCTGCGGCAGCTGCTGTTTGCGCGGGTGGACCTGGACCTGCACCAGCGCTTTGACCCGCAAGGCGCCGGGTCGCCATTCGACCTATACCGCGCCGTTGCCGAGCAGTCGAGCGTGCTGCCGCCTGAGCCCGACGACCGCTTCCTGTGCGGGTTTTCGCACCTGTTTGGCGGTGGCTACGCGGCGGGCTACTACCGCTACAAGTGGGCCGAGGTACTGAGCGCTGATGCCTTTGCCGCGTTTGAGGAAGCCGGCCTGGACGACCCGGCCGCGGTCGCGGCGACCGGCAAGCGTTTTGCCGATACCGTGCTGGGTCTGGGTGGCGCAGTGGAACCGGGCGAGGTGTTTCGGCGCTTTCGAGGACGCGATCCGGACGAGGCGGCGCTGTTGCGGCACGCGGGACTGACGCGCGCGGCTTGAGCGCTTGGGCTACTTGCCCGCCGTCGTTCCGTCCAACCGCAATTCGACAATGCCGGGATAGGTAATCGCGTCGTGCGGCACGAATTGGGCGACCGGCACCCGCAGCAGCAGCGACCAACGCCAGCGCTCGGACAGCGGCCGCGCCACGCCCATGTTCAGCAGCACGTCGGTGCGGCCGAGGTTGCCCTCCATGTGTGCGGTGCCAGCCCAGTGTTCTTCTTGCTCGCGCGCGACGTCGGCGCCAAAGCTGAGCAGGGTGTCGCCCACGGCCGCGTCGGCGCCCACACCGCCCAACAGCCGATGCCCGGGGCGATAGCCGTAGCGGTTTTCGTAGAGGCCTAGGATCGCCAACGCATGACCGCGCAGCCGCCAGCCGCCGGTCACGTGGGCGGCGGCGACGCCAACAATCGGCTGAAAGATGCCGGTGCCAAACTGCACATGCTGGTGCGATAGACCGTTGTCGCCGAGCTTGAACGGGTCGGGGACTGTGCTGCCGAGCGGTATGGTCGCGCCGACTCGCGCCATCGCCACCACCGATCCTAAGTGCAAGCTCGCCCGCGCCACCGCCCATGGGTCGCCCAGGCCGACCAGCGTCTCACTGCGGTGGTGGATGCTCTCGTAGTCGGGCTCAAATGGCGTGCCATCCAGCCGCTGGAACTCGATCGACGACACCACCATGCGCACCGGCAGTTGGAACTCGACGGCGAACACGTCGTTGACGGCGCGGTCGATGCTGGCGCGCAGCTCGGCCACCGTCAGGCGCTGGTCGTGGATCTGCGGCGGTTCCTGCCGCAGGTTGCAGATCGGGCCGATGTCGGGACAGGTCTCGGTGTGCACGATGCGCACCGTGGTCCACTGACTGGCGAGGCTGCCGCTGGTTTGACGGGCCTGGATGGGCGCCGCTTGAGACCCGCCGACCGGCAGGTTCGGGTTGGCTCACGCCGCTCAGGCGATGGCGTCCTGTGGCCACAGTAGGGTGACGAGCGCGGCGCAAAGCGCGACGGCGAGGCCAGTCTGGCTGACACGCTGCAAAAACGTCATCGCTCAACTCCCGCGAAGTAGGTGGCCGCCGGGGCCCTGATGGGTGACGCCGCGCTGAATCTGCAGCGCGCGCCCAGCCTGCTGACCGGCGTGGTGGGCATCGGTGCTGTGCCAGCCGCCCGTCGAAAACGAGGTGGTACGCGGATAGCGCGCTTTGGCAAACTGTTTGAGCCCCGGATCGCCGACCCACACCAGCCCGCGCTCGGCCTGGCCCTTGCGCTCGTCGCGCAGCTTTTGCTTGAAGCCGGTGAGCATCCCGCCGATGAACTCGCGCCGGGTCGACAAGTCGCCGCGGCCCAGCCGCACCTTGGCTGCCTGCCAGTGCCGCACCACCGCCCCGTGCAGATAGTCGTGCACATAGTGGGCGAGTTCGAGGTTGGTCGGGTCGCCCATGATCTCGAGCACCCGCTCGTCGCGGTCGAGCAGCGGGTTGTAGTGGTTGACCCAGATGCAGTCGACGAAAAAGAACTCCGACAGTACGCCGCCGATGAGCTTGGCTTCCAGCGCCAGCGCCGCTGCTGGCTTGCCGATGCGCCGGTGACCATAGCGGCGGTCGGTGGCGACGTCTTGCGCTTGCAGATTGTACTCAAGCAACAGGCGGTTGGCGTGGGCCATCGCCGCTTCGGCCTCGTGCACGTTCTGGCTCTGGGCGAGCGCAAACAGCTTCTGCACTTTGTCGAGGATGCGCTGGGTCTCGTCGCGAACGGGCGACCCCGCCGGCCCCGAGGCCTTGCTGTCGACTTGCAGCCGCGCACACGCCTGCACGAAGGCCGGGCCGTGCGCAGTCTCGTCGTGCACGCCCAGCACCTCGTCGACGAACTGGTGAGCCATTTCGTGGCGCAGCGTCTGCTCGACGTCGTACCAGGCCGCGGTCAGCATGTGCTGCTCGCTGATGCTCAACAGGCGCGCGCCGCGCTGCCACATCCCGAGCCGCTGGTTGGCGCCGCAGTCGATGGCCAGCACAGGCGGCTTCAACTGCCCGTGCAGGTGCGTACGGTTGGCAGTGGTCCAGGCCGTCCGCAGCCGGGCAATCCAGGCGGGGTGCAGCTTTTGGCGCAGCGCTGGCGGTAGCGTCGTGGTCATGTGGGGCATCTGGCTCGCACAGCGCCGGGCATCACAGCGACTTCTTGGCGGCCGCTTTCTCTTTCTTCTTCTTCTGCTTCTCAGCCGTCGTCAGCTTGGGCTTATTGGACTTGTCCGTCTTTTCCTGGCCTTTTGGCATTGCGTCCTCGCTTGCGGCCCAGTTCGCGGACCGCGGTTTGCGCATCGTGTGGCAGGCGCGCCGCCGTGTAAAGAGGGGCAACGGCCAATCGACGCTATAGCCCTACATGATGCCGCAGGCCAGCTGGCACGACGTCATATCCTTGAAAATCAAAGCACACTTGTCGGCGCAGCCACAACCCGAGGCAAACACGCACTTGTTGCCGTCAAAGACCACGCCGACCACCATTTCGCACATGCCAAAGCTGTTGGGGTCCACTTTCTGGCACACCGGGCCGCCGCCGCCGCCGCCGGAGCAGGTGCCCGGCTTGTCGGCGACCAGGCACATGGCGCCACACGGGCAGATGTTGGCGCCGTCGCAGGTCTGGCCGGGGCCACAATTGCTGCTGTTCCAACATTGGCCGGGCTTGAGCTCGCCGCTGCTCTTGCACACGCCGTCGCCGGCGCAGACCTGGCCGGTGCCGCAGGGTTTGCCGCCGCATTTGCATGCGACCTGCGGCGGCGCGTCGCACTTGCCGGGCTTATCGGCGGCAAAACAAGCTGCGCCACATGGGCAGATGTTGGCGCCCTCGCACTTGGCGCCGACGGGGCACTGGGCGTCGGTCCAGCACGCACCGGCAGGCAGGTTGTTGGTGTCGACGCACACCTTCTTGTCGGCGACGCAGACTTGACCCGGATCGCAGCCCTTGCCCTCGCAGGTGCAGACGGGCGCGGCGCCGCCGCAGCTTCCGGGTGTGGTCAGCATGGGGCACTTGCCGTTGCACGGGCACACGAAAGCGCCCTGGCAAGCCTGGCCCTTGGCGCAGTCCTTGTCGGCCCAGCACTGGCCGGCCTTGAGTGGACTGACGCACACATTGGGCTCGGGCAGGCACACCTGGTCGGCAGTGCACTTGTTGCCGTTGCAGTTGCAGGCCGGTGGATTGCCGCAGACGCCCGGCTTGTCAGGCGCGTCGCACATCGCGTTGCACGGGCAGACGGAGACGGCATTGCACGGTACACCGACCGCGCAGTTGGCGTCGGTCCAGCACTGGCCGGGCTTGAGGTCCGCGTTGCTTTTGCAGCCGCCAGCCAACGGAACGCACACGCTGCCAGCGCCGCACTTGACGGTGGCGCACGAGCACGCGGGCTGGGTGCCGCAGACGCCGGGGGTGTCGGCGGCGTCGCAGTCGGCGTTGCACGGGCACACGAACGCGCCTGTGCACGGTACGCCTGCCGGGCAGTTGGCGTCGGCCCAACACTGGCCGGCCTTGAGCTCCGCGTTCTTTTTGCACTCGCCGGCCTTGGGCACGCAGACAGCGCCGGGGCCGCACGTGACGTCGGCGCAGGTGCAGCCAGTGGGCGGCAGTTCAGTCTTGGCGTCGGGCGGCAGGTCCGATGGCGCGGCGTCCGGGCCAACCTCTGCCGCAACGTCCGCAACCGCGTCAGGGACCACAGCGATGTCTTTACTGGCATCGGTCAGCGTCTCGGCGCCCGCCGCGCTGTCGGTGACCGCGGCGTCACTGGGGCCGCTCGCATCGGTCGCAGCCGCAGTGTCGGTCGTCGCTGCAGTCTCACTGGCGGTGGCCGTTTCGCTGGACGCAGCGTCCGTGGCCCCCGCTCCGCCGCCAGTCGTACCGCTGCCAGCCGCTGTGCAACCCAGGGTCAACACCAAAGCGGCCGCAACGGCGACCGCGGACAAGTACCGACGTGACATGCTGGACCTCAGATCTGCCGCCGACCGGGCCGGCGCGGCGCAAGGATAGCGATTTCCGGCGCGGATTTCGTCAGCCAAACTGCACGCTGCGGCGGCTGAGCGAACCCCACATCAGGCCGGTGATGGGGTAGGTCACCGCATCCGCAGGCTCAGCGGCGGCTCCAGCAGCCACCAACAGGGGGACGAAGTGCTCGTGCGTCGGCAGCGCCAACGCAACACCCGGAGCTTCTTGCCGGTAGCGCGCGAGGCGATCCAAGTCGCGCGCCGTCAGCGCCTGCTCGCACCACGCGTCGAATTCCACGGCCCATCCCATCGTTTTCGCCGTCGGCGACGGGTCGAAGGCGCGCAGGTTGTGGGTCAAAAAGCCGCTGCCGACGATCAACACACCTTCGTCACGCAGCGGTGCCAGCTTGCGGCCGAGCGCCAGCAGCGCCGCGGGCTCCAACGTCGGGATCGACAGCTGCAGCACCGGCACATCGGCCTTGGGGTACATGCCCAACAGGGGCACGTAGGCGCCGTGATCGAGGCCGCGGTCGGGCACAGAGGCAACCGGGCCGCCACCTGCCAGCAAAGCCTTGACGCGCAGCGCCAGGTCGGGCGCGCCCGGCGCCGGGTATCGCACCTCGTAGTATTTCTTTGGAAAACCGTAAAAGTCGTAGACCAGCGGCACGGTTCGCGTGGCGCCGATGGCGATCGGCGTCTGTTCCCAGTGCGCCGAGATCATCAGGATCGCGGTGGGCTTGGGCAGTGCCGCGCCCCACTTGCCCCACAGGCCCATCCACTCGGCGTCGTCGCTGACCATTGGCGCGCCGTGACCGACGAAAATCGCCGGCATGCGCCGCTGAGATGGTGTCGTCGGCTTGATGGGTTCGGGCATGGCGGGCCTCGGTTCGGCGGTCTGGTCCACTTTGCGCTCACAAGCCAACAGGCTCGCGGCGGCGGCAGATCCAAGGCCCAGCAGCTGGCGGCGGTCCAGCGTCTTCACGGCGGCGTCACATCTTTTGGCAAGACCGCGATGCCGTCCTTGCCCTTGTCCTGCACCGCAAAGTAGCCCAGGTTGGTCAGCTTGCCGTCTTTGCCCGCGCCCCACACCGCGTAGTCCGACGGCGCCTCGCCAGTGTCGGGGTTGAAGTCCAGCGGTCCCGAGGTGCCTTCGATGTTGATGCCGGCGCCTTTGCCGAGCGCGCTCGTCATCTTGGCGATGTCGTTGGGTTTGAGCTCAAAAGTCTCGCCGGCCGACAGCTGGCGCAGCCCCTCGGCAAGTGCCGCGCCGTCGACTTTGGCGGGCCCGCCGGTGCGCAGCGCGTGCGCATAGGCCAATGCCAGGCAATACACCGCGTCGTAGGCGTGCTGGGTAAACCCTGATTGGGCCGGGTCGGTCTGGTTGAATTTGGCTTTGAAGCGCGCGGCAAACAGCTTATACAGCTCGGTCGGCGCCTGGCCCGGCCGCGTGCATTGTAGCGACGCCAGCGATGCCCCGGCCTGGACCGGATTCTGCAGCAAACCACCTTCACAAGCGCCGTCGCCCGAAAACAGCGGCAGGTTGGCCAGGCTTGGCTGGCTGACCCGCGCATTGACCACTTGTACCAGTTGAGCGCTGGAACCGACGACCACCAACGCCTTGCTGCCGTCGCCTGCCGCCGCACCGACCGCCGCCGCGATGCCTTTGCCATCGCTGCCAAAGGTGTGGGGCACCATGCGGTTCTTGAGCACCTTGCCGAGCGCGTTGACCAGGCCCTCGCCGTACGGACTCTGCGCGGCCAGCACGCTGACCTTGTCGGCCGGTTGCAGGCCCTTGGTCGCCACGTGCGCCAGCACCGCGCCCTGGTACACGTCGCTCGGCGCCACCCGCCAGACCAGACCCTTGTCGTTCAGGCTGGTGAGGTCCTCAGAGGTCGCCGAAATCGCCATCAGCAGCACGCCCTTGGGCACGGCTACCGCCTGCGCGGTCTGGGTGTCGCTGCTGGCGTCGGTCAGAATCGCCTGCACGCCGCGCTTTTCGACCAGCCAGCGCACCAGATCGCGGGTAATCTGGCCCCCGCCGGTGGACCAGTGGCTCCGGGTGTCGCACACGGTCAGGCGAATGCGCTTGCCGGCGATGTCGCGGTTGTCGTTGAGTTCGGCGACCGCCAGCTGCATGCCTCGGCTCTCGAATAGCGCGTCGGTGTCGGTGCCGCCGGGCGGATTGGTGCCGAGAATCGCGCCGATGTCGATGAGCGGCAGACCCTGAGCGCCCTCGCTGTACACTGTTTGGCAGCGGTCTTCTGCAAAGTCGGTGCTCGCCGGCAGCGTCTCCGCGCAGCCGCACAGCGCTACCGCCAGCAGCGTGACGCCAAGCCGTTGTTTGGGTTGAGCGGGGTTCAATGGGCCTCCACGAGCAACGAAGCCCGCGCGCCATGGCGGCCAAGATAGACCTATGCGGGGCGGTGGGCAAGCCGCCGGATTGTTTCTGCTGAGAAACAATCTAGCCGTCCGGCAGCCACCCCTGCGCGTTGGCGACCACCAGCAGGGCATTGTGCCCAGCGTGCACCACTACCGCGGGCAGGAGCGAGCGCGACCGCAGCGTCAGCACCGCCAGTACCACCCCCAGCGCGGCTTGGGGCAGCAACCGCAACGGTGACTGGTGCAGCAGCGCAAACAGTACCGCCGACAGCACGATGCCCCAGCGGTTGCCCAGGCTGCGGCCAATGCCGACCAGCAACGTGCCGCGGCACAGCAGCTCTTCGCACAGCGCCGGCAGCACTGCCAGGCACAGGATTTGCAAAGCAATACCGCCGGCAGCGTCCAGGGCCTGCACTGCCTTTTCAACAGGCGCGCCGGCCTGTTGCAAGCTGGCGGTGTCCACCCACTGCGCCTGCAGCCAGCCCAGGCCGAGCGACACGCCGACCGCGACCGGAACCAACGCCGCCGCTGCGCCCACCCAGGCCCAGCCTGGCCAGCGCACGCCCAGCGTCGGCAGTGGATAGGCGCCCAGCCAGGCGTGACCGAGCGCCGGCGCCGCCACAAAGGCCAACAGCGGCACCGTCACCAGCACCCACGACGGCGCCTGGGCCAAAAGCCCACCGCCGAGCGTCATGCCCGCGACCGCGATGGCAAACACCAACAGCGCCTCGGGTCCATCGGGCAGCAGCTCGCCGCGCCGAAACCGCGCGAACCGGCCCCAGCCCGCGCGCACCAGCCGCGGATAGCGAAAGGCCTCGCGGTCGAACATCTGCGCGCACCAGCCGACCAGCACCAGCGCCGCCACGCCGTTGGCCAGGCTGGCGACGCCCAGGTGCAGCCACGGCACGTGCGGCGACTGCAGTGCTTCGCGCAGCGCCAGCAGCGTTCCCGCCACCGGAATCAAGTCGAGCGCCAGCGTCGGCTTGGCGTGCGGCACCACGGCCACCAGGCCCATGAACGTCACCACGAGCATGAGCGGCGTCAGGTACATCTGCGCCTCTTTGACCGACTGCGCGTAGCCCGACAGCGCGACGCCGGCGGCCGCCACCAGCGCCACCACCGGCACCAGCATCACCAGCGCGAGGCCGAGCGCCGGTAGCCCCACCTGCAGGATCCCGGCCAGCGGCGACTCCGAGCCGAGCGCGGGCAGCTGTCCGGCCAAGAGCCCGGCCGTCAGCGCCAGCGACAGCAGGTTGAGAACGACGGCGACCACGGCCGAGGCCAGCACCACCAAGAGCTTACCGACCACCAGGTCGCGACGCCGCACCGGCAGCGACAGCAGCATCTCGAGCGTGCCGCGGTCGCGCTCGCCGGCCACCAGGTCGACCGCGGGGGCCATCGCCGCCGCCACGGCCAGTACCAGCACGATAAAGGGCAGCATCGGCGCTGCGTGGGTGCGCACGGCCTCGGCCAGCGTCGCGGCGCCAATGGTGTGCACCACAATTGGGTCCAGCACGGCCACCGGCTGCCCGCGTCTAGTCAGCTCGCGCTCGACCAGGTCGCGGCGCCAGCGGGCCAGCGCGCGATCGACTGGGCCAGACACTTCGTAGAGGTCGCTGTCGGCGCTGTCTTGCACCACCAGCAGCGGCGCTGAGCGGGCCGACACCGCCGGCATGACCACGGCTTGTGCGAGCTTGCGGTCGCGCAGGCTGGCCACGGCGCGGGCTTTCCACGCGTCGTTGATCTTCGGCTCGCCACTGCGCCAGTCCAACTCAGCCGCCAAAGCACCCAGCTGCGTCGCGTCGGCGCCGAGGTCGCGCACTTCGAAGGTCGCCTGTGTGGCATCCAGCGGCGCCGCAGCCGGCGTGCCGTCGAGTTCGGGAAGCCCGCGGACTGCGGCCAACTGCACGCGATCGCGCAGCGAGCTCGGCGCGCCGACCAGGCCCACTTGCGGTCGCTGCCGCGGCTGCGACTGCGTGACCTGCGCCACCTGCACCGCAAACAGCAGCAGCACCGGGTAGAGCAACATCGGCAACACCAGGTTGACGAAAAGCGCGCGGCGGTCGCGCAGCAGCTCGCGGCCGTCTTTGGCGAAGATCACCCAAGCAGGCGAGCGGCGGTCGATCACGGCGCGGCCTCCGGCGCAGCCAACAAGCCGGCAATGGCGTCGGACAGGGCGGGGCCCGTGCCCAGCTCGGCCATCGGCCCCGACCACGCCACCCGCCCCTGGCGCAGCAGCACCAGGCGGTCGCCCACCGCCTCTGCCTCTGCCGGCACATGCGTGCAATAGAGCAACACGCGCTCCGCTGACCGACACGCCTGCACGGCGGCCACCAGTTGCGCGGCGGCCAGCACATCCAGGCCGGTGGTCGGCTCGTCGAGGATCAGCAGCTGAGGGTCGGCCAGCAGGGTCCGGGCCAGGTTGGCGCGCTGGGTCTGGCCGGTCGACAGCGTCGAGATGCGCTGGTCCAAAAACGCGGCCAGGCCAAAGCGTTCGACTTGCACCTCGATGCGCGCCTCGGTCTCTTGCGCCGGCCAACCGTACAGCGACCCGACAAATCGCAGCACTTCGCGCGGGGTCGCCAGCGGCGGCAGCTTGGTGGTGGCGGCCAGATAGCCCAGCTGCTGGCGCCAGCGCTCGCCATCCTTGGCCGCGTCGAGGTCGCCCAGCCGCACCTGGCCGCGATCCGGGTCGAGCAGGCCCGCTACCAGCCGCAGCAGCGTGGTC
>SXGT01640717.1_pt1 | contig 14031 bp, 9 predicted proteins | sample 3176221 | NCBI WGS metagenome assembly SXGT01 (sample SAMN11356862, study PRJNA531348) | freshwater metagenome | isolation source: freshwater sample F1-120 | place: China: Fuxian Lake, Yuxi | collected 2017-12-25 | reverse complement strand
ACGAAGCGCAGACCGGCCTCTGGCGCACCGGCGCTGCCTACGCTTTCGAACGCGATGGCGTGGTTCCGGACATCTTGACTCTGTCCAAGACGCTCGGCGCCGGACTGCCGGTTGCCGCCGTGGTGACCAGCGCGGAAATCGAAGCCGTGTGCCACGAGCGCGGCTTCCTGTTCTTCACTACGCACGTGAGCGATCCTTTGGTCGCCGCGGTGGCGACCACGGTCCTGGACGTGCTCGACGACGGCGTGGCAGCCGCCGTCGCGCTGCGCAGCGCCCGGTTGCGCGCCGGCCTGGACGAGTTGGCGAAGCAGCACGAAGTGATCGGCGATGTGCGCGGGCGCGGACTGATGCAGGGCATCGAATTGGTCACCGACCGGGTCAGCAAAGCACCGGCGAACGAGCTGGGCCGGGTGGTCACCCAGCGCTGCTACGAACGGGGGCTGCACATGAACGTGGTGCAGCTTCCCGGCATGGGCTCGATATTCCGGATCGCACCACCGCTGACCTGCACCGATGCCGAACTCGACGAGGGGTTGGAGATTCTGGACTCGGCACTGCGGGGGTAGCCGCCGGGGGCGCGCACTTCTCCGGCAGCAGCCCCTCTCCGAATCGCAGTCTAATGCTAAGTTGATAATTCTATCCACTTAACCTTAGACTGCGATCATGAGCCAGTCAACCGAACCTCCCGCCACCGCTCGATCCTGGTCATTGCTGGGCGCGGTGATCCTGATTGCGAATGCGGCCCAATGGATAATCGCCGAAGCCATCACCGCGAGCGCCTGGACCAACCCGCGCTACGACTACGCCACGAACTACATCAGCGACCTCGGCGTCCCGGACTGCGGCACTCAATTTCAAGGACGCACACTCTGCTCGCCGCTCAACACCCTGATGAACACGTCCTTTGCCGCAGAAGGGATCCTCTTCGCAGTCGGCATCCTCCTGCTCGCCCGGGCGCTCCGACCCGGAGTGCGGCGCGTGGTCACGGTCCTCGCGATTGCGCACGGCGCCGGCATGCTGCTGGTCGGCTTCTTCCATGGCACCGCTGATGGCCCGGACGTCGGACTCCTCCTGCATGTGGGCGGCGCCGGGATCGGCATTCTGTCCGCCAACGTCCTGGCGATCATCGCGGGTTCGCTTCGAAGCATCCGACTCCCCCGGACCTATCGCGTCTTCAGCATTGCGATCGGTATTCTGGGCATTGCGGGCATTGCACTGGTCGGGGTTTCAGCCAGCACCGCTGGCATCTTCGAACGGAGCAGTGTCTACTCCTGGCTGCTTTGGAGCGTACTCACGGGCATCCTCGTCCTCGTCCGAAAACCGCGCAAGGCCCCGACAGCATCTAGCATCGAGGCATGACGATTCCACCGGACCGGCCACTGCGCGGGGACGCCGAACGAAACCGCCGTTTGATTCTCGACACAGCCGACCGCATGCTCGCCCAGCGCGGCAGCACGGTGACGCTCAACGAGATAGCCCGGGAGGCCGGACTTGGCGTGGGTACCGTATACCGCCGCTTCGCCGACCTGGAATCGATCATCGACGTGCTCTTCGGCGAGCGCTTCGCCCACTTCGTAGACATTGCCGAAAATGCCCAGCAGGAAGCCGATCCGGGCCATGCGCTCACCGGCTACATCCTCACCGCAGCCGCTTGGCGCGCCGGAGACCCCGGCCTCGAAACGATTCTCGGCAACGCCCGACTCGAACGCCCCGAGGTCGCGGAGTTCCGGAACGCGCTCGGCTCGCGGATCGACCGCCTGGTGGCCAGCGCGCTCGAGGCCGAGGCAGTCCACGCGGATTTCGCCAGCGCCGATGTGTACAACATGCTCTTCATGCTCGGCGCCGTGGCGGACCGCACCGAAGCAACCTCACCCGGAGCCTGGCGCCGCTATGCCGTCGTGCTTTTGGCCGGCTTCGGGCTGGAAACCGCTGACGGACCCGGCGCGATGACCGATGATGAGCTGCTCCGCGCGTGGCCGCAGCGGAGGTGAGTCAGCGGGCGTTCAGGACCGGTGCGCCCACGGAATGCTTTCCAGGATCCGCTCAAGCTGCAATTCGCCGTCACGGGTCTGGCCGCCGCGGTCCATCAGCACGCGGAGCCGGTTCACCACATCCGCCGACGACGGGTAGACCTTTGCGTGCGCGGCCGCTTCTTCGGCCAGGTTTGGCACCGGCCCGCTGGCCTCGGCGGCGTCGAGCGCTTCCTTCGCTGCCGCGGCGACTCCGGCAGGCAGCGTCGCGATTCGGTGCGCCAAACCGGCCACAAAAGCATCCAGGTATTCATCCGGCACCGCCCGGTTGATCCAGCCGTATTGTTCCGCGCGTGCCGCGTCGAAGAGCTCAGCACCGAGCACGATTTCGAGCGCCCGCGCCCGTCCGACCAGACGATTCAGGTACTGGGTGCCGCCGCCGCCCGGAAAGATGCCCATCAGCGATTCCGGTTGCGACAACCGGGTAGTCTCTGCCGCCGCGAAACGCATATCGGCAGCCATCGCGAGTTCGACGCCGCCGGCCCGGGCAAAGCCGCGCAGTTTGGCGATGGTGATTTGCGGCAGTGTGCGCAGTTGCTCGTTGAGCTGTTGCAGCGGATTGAGCGCAGGGTTGGCTTCCGGATCGGCGAGAGCCATCAGCGTGCTCGGGTCAAAGGACCACTCGAAGTCTGCGTGCGCGGAGAAGAACTCCGGATTGGCGGATTGGAAAACGATCACCGCGACGTCGGCGTCGTTACGGACTTGCGTGGCGAACGACTTGAGGTCGCCAGCGAGGACCGCGTCCACGGTGTTGACCGGCGGATTGTCGAGGGTCACCCAGGCTACGTGGTCTTCAACGCGCACGATCAGGGACTGGTACTCAGGGTAGGCGCTCATGGGTTCTCCTTGGCTTGAATCTATTATGTAATGCTCACTACAGAATCAACGTAACACATTACGTAATGGGTGTTATAGTTTTGGTTATGGCGGGTAGACCAAGAAGTTTCGACTCCGATGCGGTGTTGCGCACCGTAATGCTGGAGTTCTGGAAAAACGGGTACGACGGCGTGAGCATCGCGGAGTTGTGTGCCGCGACCGGACTGACGGCGCCGAGTCTTTACGCGGCTTTTGGCGATAAGGATGCGCTCTTCGCGAAGGCTGTTGCACTGTACAGCGAGCATCTCGACGAGAGTTTGGATGCCGATTTGTCGGCGGCCAGCGTGCACGACGCGATGGCGAAGTTGCTGACGACGTCGGCCGAGCACTTCACCACGCCAGGGGCGCCCCCGGGCTGTTTGATCATGGGCGAGCCGCGGCTTGCCGAGCGGCGGCGCCTCACTCGGGAGCGGATCGCGGCGCGGCTGCAGCAAGCAGTTGCCGACGGCGAGCTGTCTTCTGTTTCGGAGGCGGCGGAGATCTCCGCGTTTATCGACACCGTGCTGGCCGGCATGGCTTCATTGGCGCGGGATGGCGCCGGAAGAGAAGAGTTGTTGGGGGCTGCGCGGCGGAGCAGTGGAGCGGTATCAGCCGACGCTAAGAGGCAAAAGTAGTCACGACGCTGTTGTTGGCTCGGAAAGCATCAATAATCAGCGCGGCAAAACGTCGCGCTACCCGGTCCCGGGCACCGGGTGCGAGGAGGCAGAGGAAGGAACCTCACGAAGATAGCGGATCTGAAATGGGTGAGAGATCTGGCTCTAGTTGCACGAGGTGTTTCTGTCGAGAAAAAATCAGTGCGATAGCCTGACACTATCGAGAACGATAATCAAAGAATCACAACACGATCGGGGCGGTAAACATGACTGATGCAATGAACACTGAGCCTGAAGCTTTGACGGTCGTCAAGCGCCTGTATCAAGCGAGTGAAACAGGCGACTTTGCCACATTGACCGAGGTTTTGGCCCCGAATATCGAGTGGAAAGAAATGGCTGGCGGTCCGCTCAGCGGCACATACCGCGGCGTCCAAGAAATCATGCCGGGGATCTTCGGCCGAATTGACGCTGCCTTTGCGGAGTTCGCTATCGCCCCAGATGAGTTTGTTGTTCAAGGGAACCACGTGGTGATGCTCGGTGAATACCGCGCCAAAAAGACCGCAGGCTCAGATCCGATAGCCGTCCGAGTCGTGCATTTCTGGACGGTAGAAGCCGGAAAAATCACCCACCTTGAGCAGGTCACTGACCCGCAAGCACTGTGGCGGGAAGGCTAAGCTGCCCGACAAAAGTCAGTTCGACTGGCATGTTCAACCACCACCATGAGCGCCCTCAGATCAGCAAATCGCGCGGCTGGCCACGGTGCCACCTGAATCACGGCCGAGAGGTTTCAACTCGAATGAGGTGTTGCGAACCGTAATGCTGGAGTTCTGGAAAACCGGTACGACGGCGTGAGCACCGCCTGGTCTTTGCCCGGTTTTTGGTGACAAAGACGTGCTCTTCGCGAAGGCGATCGCGCTATACAGCGAACACTTAGATTAGAGCTTGAGTGCCGATTTGTCAGCGGCAAGCATGCATGACGCAAGGCTCCCTCCCCCCAGACTGTTTGATCATGGACGAGCCGAGGTTTGTCGAGCGGCGCAGTTTTACTCGGAATCGCGCTAGCGCGCGGGTTCAGCAAACAATTTTCGACGGCGAATTGTCCTCCGCTGCCAAGGCATCCGAGGTTTCGGCGTTTATGAATACCGTCCTGGCTAGAATGGCTTCGCTGGCAGGGATGGAACTGGGCGGGGAGAGTTGCTGGGGCGGCCGAGTTGACATCCAGTTTAATCCCGAGCTAAGTGTGAGAAATGAAAATGTTTCGAACTGCTAAGTATCAGTTCCACACTGGCGACAAGAACGAAAATTGCGGAATCACTACTTTCTAAGAAAAGGATTTCTCTCCGAATCGTTCGCGTAACTGACCTGATTGCGATTTTCTCTGCCGAATGCATTTGGAGCGCATGAAATCAGCCGGAAGACAAACGACGTATCATCCAAATACTGGAAAGGCTTACCGGGAAAGGAGCGGTTCTTAGGCGGTCAAGTTGAGAGGTTTTGCACCAATCAATCCCGAGGAGAATCCGATCGATTTCTGGTCTCCGCCGATCGTCTCAGGAATTCCCAGATTCCATTGGACTCATGGGAATCCGGCAGTTCGCTCGATCGAACGCCCCGCCAGCAGCGGCCTACAGGGGATAGGTGTGATGGGTATCCGATGTGCCACTCGCACTTTGGGCGATATTCTCTTTCCATGCCCTTTGATCTGGACTCGAATGACATCACTACCGTTCGCGCGCATCTTGGGTTTCGATTCGACGAGCTCCGCGAAACTATGCTTGACCTCGGCTCCTTTCCCTCTGACCTGTTCTCCGACGATCGTCCCCGCATCCTACGATCGCGGGCGGCAGCGATTCAACTGCTCGACCAGTGGGTTGCCGCAGAGCCGACTGCGACAAACGAGATCTACACTCGACTTCCCGACCTTGTGCAGCGCCATTCTCTATCCGAGTCACTACTTGAAGCAGCCACTTGGTGGGATTATGACAGTCCGCTAATCGAGCTCTTCAACTACCCAGCGACAGAGTCGCGCGCGTTCGCAGCAGTTCCAAGCCTGGTTCCGCTCCTCGACGAGAGCGGTCTCATAGAAGTAACTGGGCTTGACGCACGGCCTTGGGGCCTGCATATAGGCGGATACGCGTTGCACTATCATCAACTCCTTCGGCGGGGCTTCGGCTCGAGGATTCATTATGGTCTAATCGCAACCGTCCTGCGGGCGGCTAGACAACACCATCTGACGGCTCGGTTCGCTCTCGACGAACGTCGCATCCAGTTCAAGGACGAGTACCGGGAGATCCTGGAGTTTGACTACTGGTACGGACCATCACCGAACGAGGCAGATTTAGACAACCTGGGTGTTGTCGGCGAGACGTTTCATGGCGACCCCGACGGAGGTACATCATTGCTAAACCCGTATGCCGGACTTTCAGTTAGGTGGACCGCCGACGGTGATCTCAAGGCTGTAGAGATTGAAGAGTCCATGCCACTACAGAATCCCACTTCTGAGTGGGTGTTCGCTCGTTACCTCCATGCCATCCGTGACACCAGTAAGCGTGCATTCATTCACTGTGATGGGGCCGTAAAGGCTTACGCAACCGATAAATATCCTCAGGCTCAGCACGATTTCAAGAACCGCGGCAAAGGTGATCGATACAGGAAGCTTTTCAGGATCGATGGGAAGTTTCCTGCTGCGGTCTGGTCTGAGCTCGCATGTTCGTGGTTCCGTGGAAATCGCCTTATCAACGAATACTTCGCAGATGCCTCTGAATGACTTCGACGGATTCATTAGCTAGCAAAGACCGGATCACGCCAATACGCTTTCTCCCGGCCTCTGCGCCTCGATTGCAGAACGTGCGATTCGGTTATCAGACAAGATCTCACCTGCTGGAAGCCTGCAGAAGCTTTGAGATGGCGGGAACATCTCGGTGGAGCTTTGTCCCTGCACCGAATGGTGCGCAAAAGGACGGCGTTAGGATGGAACCGCCCAGCAAATGTCACGCCAAATTTCTTGTCCCACTCATCTGAACAGGCCCAGCCGCATACCTTCGCCGTTCAACGCGAATATGCAGCAAGCGCCGTGTTTCCTGCATACACGAGACGATCAACGAGGTTGAGCCAGCTGTCGCTGGCTCCTCGTGCATCGGCCTCGAGCTTTATCTGCACTAGCCACTCCTCAAGCGGTGCGTCGGAGACAATCTGTCGGTCTGCCCGCGAGAGGCATAATTCGCCCAACCAATTCAGTCCGTCGCCGAGTTGAATCTCGATGGGGAGTTTACGTATGAAGCGGACAAGTTCGAATAAAGCTGGTCGTTTCCCGGCAGCGTAAAGGAGCCACCTCGGAATGAACTCCACGAGATCCTCCGGATGTATCCAATCGAAAGTGGTGCGGCCGAACTCCTCATGTAACCCTCGGGCCGACGTATGATCGCTCGGAAGGAGGTGACCAAGGGCATAGCCGCTAAAAGTGTCATTTCGGTCGTACATATCGCTGTTCGCATCCAACTGGTGCAAAATTTGCGCGAAAAGGTCCGGCCATACGTCTCTCGCAGCCTCAGCTAACTCTTGGGTTTCTGCTCCAACCACTGCCAGATCTCTCAAGAAGGAGCTGAAGACGTGGCTGGCAGGCATGAGGGTGGTCGCGTATTGGACCAAAGAATTCTCGTCCGAATGCAATCTGTTGCGAAGTAGAGCCCGAGCTGCGCTCATAGTCTCGGCGCCCCGGTCGTCAATTAAGCCGACGCCCTCGGATGTCTCCTGGGCAACCATGGCTTTCACCTGAGCAAGTAACAGGACTCTAAGGTCGCTCTGAGCGTCCTCAGCAATACACGCTCCTGAGGCTGCGGCCTGCCCGACGGCGCGGATAGTCCCACTCATACGAGAGGTATCGAGCCTTCGTGGCTCAACTTGCAGAATCCACGTTGAGGTACGATCCGTGACGACCGCTCTGGGTGAACTCTCTTGATGTTCGACTTCAAAGTCATTGACTTCACAGACCTGAGCAAGGTCGAGAGCCCACTGATAGGTACTCACATGAATGCAGGGATTGCCTGAACATGGATGTTCCCAGACAGTATCGCAACTGCGGGCGAAGCTGAGACACGTATCGGTCGCTGCAAATCGGCCGAGAGCTACCGCCGCTGCCGCAAGGTCATCTTGAGTCACGCCAGCCGTTGCCAGTTGTTCCGCCATTTTGGGAAGAAGTAAGTAGGGGATCGCGGCTGCGGCCGCTGCGCGAGTCCCAATGTCGTTTTCGAAGTCGAGTGTGTCGGTATCCCCTACCGCATCATCGACGTACTGGTTGAGAATCCCGACGACGGAATTAATTGCGAAGGACCCATTACTACCGAAGGCTTCGCTATTGCCGGCGGCAAAGGAGCGAACTGCTGCGGCTGCGACATGGGCGATCACAAGGGGGAGGTCGAATGCCGCAAGCTCGGGTGGATTGTCATGCAGAACCTTGACCAGCGCGAGATCTTCCGCAATCTCTGTGGGAGTGGGTGGAGACCAACCTTCCTTTTGTTCCCGCGCGCGGATCCAGTATTTATTCTGCAGCCCGATAACGAGATAGCTACGATCGATGTCGGCCCGCAATGGAGCAAGCTCTTCCTCTATAGCCTTGGGCTCGTTGATCGAGACCAGCATTCCGCCGTCTACTGGCTCAGTCACCATGTTGTCCGCATCGAGCGTCGCTGCCCAACGGATGATGGTGGACTCATCTGCATCGACTCGACCGGAGTTCGCGATGAGTTGCTGTCCTAAGTCTTTGAGCTCCGAACGACGCTCCTTGTCGGCGCCCAACACCAGCGTGGCGGCAATATCACGCAGTTGCCACTTACGCCTTTTCGGATTGGTGATTCCATCATCGGCCGCCAGCATAAATCCGATGGATTCAAAAGTCGCGCGAGACGAGTCAAGCTGCCAGACAACTGGTTCAACGAGGTATCGGTCGAACGACCTTGCGCCATCACTCAAGTGACGAATGGTGGCACCCACGATGAGTGCCACCATCGCTAGGTTCTCGCATCCGTCCAGGAGCGCGGCCGCGATGTCTTCCATAGCGGAGCCGCGGGCGATCATGTGGTCGATCCATCGTTCGACAGCTTGAAGTGCGCTCATGCATGGGTACGGTCCGTTAGTGTTACCGCGGTACCATCCCCAGACATCGCTATCGCCGACGTAGCTCCGCTCGATGCCATCGATCGAGAGCGTGACCTTCGAACCGGGATCGATAGATCCAAATACGTCCTCACTACAGCAGCGGACGTTCGCTGCATGATTAAGCATTCTGTTCACTACGGGGATCCAATCTGAAGGCAAACACAGTTGTGTCAGAACCCAAAACGACCCGTACGTGTGGTTACTCAATCTGAACGAATCGGTCCGTTGATGCTCGCGGATCCCGTTCCAAGCTCTCCAGCTGCTTCTGCTCTGCAGATCGATGTAATAGGCTTCGGTGAGCGCAAGGAGAAACTTAGGATCATGTGCTCCAAGTCCCCACGCGCTCCAATCGAAGTCAACTGCAGGTTGAAGAAACGAAGGCGAATCTGCTGCTACCTCCAGCAGACATGCGCGAATTTCGTCGTTGATGTCAGGGCCAAGTAGCGCGAATAGTTGGATGAAACGTTCTTCGGTAATTTGCCAGTCAAGTTTGCCTCGACTTCGTCGCGGCCTCCTATTCCCATTGAAGATGTCATGGACGGCCTCGCGACCGCTCTCCTGGGAACCATTGATGTCGTCAATCTGAAGATAGTGGGCATGCCAGTGCCCAAGTAGGGCTTCCCGGAGGGCCACCCGAGTTGTATTGCCGGCAGGCAATCTCTGCAACAAGGCAGAGTTAAGCCATTCACACACCAGACGGAACACGTCATTGCCACGTCGCCACAGTTGATCTACCTCTTCAATGAGCAAGCGAACAACCGGCTCACCACGTGGAACGTCGACCATATTATCGTGTCGCTGATGGACCAAGACGACTCGGACAAAGGTTGCAAGAACGTCGTGTGATGCAGTGTCCGCCGTGTCGAACATCTGCCGGAGAAGGTCGTAGGCGTTCGGCATCTCAAGTACAGCTTCGAGCGGAACGTCCCTCCAACGAACAGAAGACTCGTTACCAAGGGCGTTGAACTCGGCGATTAGCGTCGCCAGTTCAACGTTGGGATTGTCTACGCCCGTAAGCCTGCCCTCGCATGCGAGCTTGGCCGCGGACATTGACCATCTTGCAGGCCCGGAAGCCATTAGAGCTCCAGTGATGGATACCGCTTGCACCAGACGAACAGCTGTTGCGAAGCGGCGAACCTCGTCGTGGGCAAATTCGGGCGCAGTCTTTCGCAGACTGGCTGGTGCCACCAGCAGATCAGTCCGGAGTGAGTCGAGCGCTGCAGGGTCGGGCCGAGGGTAGACTCTTTCCGCATCCGGCAGGCAGAGCTCTACTTCAGTCATGGCTAAGAGTGCTTCGGATCTCGCTGTCCCCGAGCTTCGGCCCGTCTCGCGGCGTATGAGGCTTTCCCAAATTAGTCCAAGACAGTCCCAGTCAGCTAGCGGTGTGGTGATGGCTGAGCCGGTCCGAGCCAAGAGGTCGACGATCGCCAGCCGGCGAGACAGCGATTTTGCTGGCAGGTTCCGAAATGCGCCGGCAATCGCTGGCACCTTAGATCCCACTTCATGAAGCTCGATGTCATCAAGGCCAGGAACCTCAAACCGCCGTGGATCGTGATATATATCCCGAAGCCTACTGACAGCTTCCTCGGCTGCAATGTCTGCAGCGACGAGCGCGATTCCAACTCCTACTGAATGCGCCGCTGCTGCGAGTTCTCGGAGAAGCGGACCACGATCTTCGCTGGCGGCGTCGGCGGCGTCAATGATGAGCACCCGGGTAGGAGCAGACATTTCTCCAAGCATGTCGGCGAGAGGCATCCCGAGGTCTGCCGAAAGTGCCGTAACGCTGTCACGGGTCCTTCGCAAATTGAGGACCACGCACTGAAATTCGCAACTGGAGGCGAGCTCCTCTGCCGCCGTCAGGGTTAACGCGCTCTTACCTGTTCCCGACTCCCCCGTAACTAATAAGGCACCCTGAGTGCGCCCAGTGAGAGAAAGTGCTGCTTTGAGGTCAGTCCGTAGCTTCGTGCGAGGAAGTTGGATTTGATCCGCCAACTCGTGGCGAACCGCGATCTTCGCAGAATTCTGTTCCAAGTTGAGTCGAGCCCATGCGGACGCGGATCGACCAGCGTCAGAGGCCAGGACATCGTGGATCTTGCGCCGGAGAATACGAAGATCAACCTCCGACCCCTTCTGATCGAATTGAGTTGAGCCAACCGAGTGGAGTGCGTTGCGGACGTCAGTACCGCTCAGACCCGCGCGAGCGACTGGTAGTAGCCGGTTTCCGATTTCCGTCCAATCTGTTTCGTCGTCGGACTCGACACGAAAAATCAGGATCCAGAGACGGTTGAGGAGTGACCAGACGAGACGCCGAAGCTCTTCCCCGGGTGCCATCGGCCGTGCTTTTGCTACTAGCCCAGTCAGATGGTCGTAGCGAGTCGCATAGCCAGAATGACGCTCTGGTGTATGGACCTGCGAATAGAACTCAGCCTCTGTCGAGTTGTCGCGCGCGAGAGAAGCGAGGAGCTGAACCTCCTTCTGAGAAATGTTCGTGTCGGCGACGGCAACCGCGACATATGTGCGTTCATCTTCTCTGAGAGACTCGATTTGGTCTAGCAGGGTTTCGACGAGTTTCGCGGTTTTCGAGTGGCTCCGGGTGAATCGGGGAGCACGTCGCGCTGCGATATGAACGACGACTCGCTCTCCATCGCGCTCAGCTTCTACACGGAGGTCATCGACGGAATCAGTCGGGTTGGTCTGAAACGCAAGCCTGACGACTGGAAGCTCATCAGTCTCGGCCCGACTTGCTCCCAGCAATAGGTCGGCGAGATAGCTAGTTGCGATTCGATGACCGAGGGTACTTCCTCCACCGCCACCGGCATACGGATTGACAACCGCGATCCCTCTGTCACGCTCATTCCCAGCTTGCTCACTCTCGTTGTCGTCCACCATCCTCTGATTATCCCGTATCAAGCAAGCCACCCGCAGTTCGCTCCCCGTTCGAGACTTCAAACATCGTCACTGCACAAAGAATCCGGACTCGGTAGTGTGGCTCTCTGCATCTAGGTAAGTCAATTCGATCGTTTGTCTATGGACGTGAATCCGAATTTCTTTTTTGATAAGCCTCACACAACATTCCGATCGAGCTATCACTTTTGAGTGATCACCGGCTGGAACTTCAGTTTGGATTCATGTCTTTGTGTAACGAATGCCGCTATAGCAATTCACAATTTACGCTAACCTCGCAAAGCCCCAAGAAAGTTTGGTGAAGTAAAGAGACTCGTCCCTCCAGTTGATATCGCCAGGTGCGCCTCTGGGAAATCACCTTTGCTAAACCTTGTCGATAACCCACTGACCCGTGAAAATGACGACAACAGATCCCAGAGGGGACCAAACCAAAAAGATCAGAAAAACTACTGAGATCATTGCAAATTTCACTCACAGTGCAATCCGCACATGCAAAGGATTTTTAAGCAGAACAAGATCATGCAAGCGAGAATTTGCACCGCTAAATTAAAAGAACATCCTTTCGCCTTTCCATTACGGTCAAAGATCGATCGGGGGCCGATGAACGTACTACAAAAAAAGATAGATATCACTGTCGTAGTTACGCAAAAATGGAAAGTGGCGAAGGTTCTCTTTTTTCACTAATCACCTAAAACAATAACCCGCTATCCAGGAAGTTCTCCAAGCATCAAGGAGCCGGATTAGTTGTAAAACCAATTTGAGTCCCGTCAACGGAGATTTATAGGACCACCGGTGCGAAGTTCCCGACGGACGGTCATGACTGCACCCACTATGGGTATTGCAATGCTGACCAAGCCCGGTAACAACGTGAGAAAGCTAGCGATTCCGGATTGGTCTGCCGGCTGCTCAACTGCGCGTAGGAAATAAAAGAAGGCCACCATAGCTAAGCTCCCCGCAAACAATATCCACGGGATCCACTGCATCATCGGCTGGTAGCGCCGGGTCCTGTAAAGATCCGCTAGTTCGGCGTTGCTCAATTTCCGTAGGCTAAGTCGCTTCCAAAACCAGCTACGCGGCGAATTATTCTGATCCAGCAACCTCGCTGCTTTGTCGATCCATGCCGTGGTAGCAGAGACCACCGCATCTGCATCTTTTAAAGCGTTGATCTTCACCTTGTCCTGCAGCAAGGGCACGATATTTTCCATCCATTCAGCAGCCTGAGCCTTCTCGCCAAGCGGTGTATCGATGTTTGGTCGCCGGTATCGAGTGCGCAACAAACGCTCGACCTCATCAAGGCGCTTCGAAGCATCACCTCCAGTCAGGCGTTCCGGGTGCCTGTCTCGATCGCTGTGAAGCCAGAAGACGATCCATCGAGTCTTCTCCAGAAACTGGGTCTTCACACTGGTCCGATTTCGCCAGCGAACATCCCCCATCTGGAAGGTCAAAGCACCTGGGATTAAGAAGAGAAACATGGCGGCAAATCCCAAGTACTGCCACGAAACAACCTGTCCGATAAACCCCACTAGGGCAAGAAACATCTGGACAATTCCAAGTAAAAATATCAGTACAGCTACGGCGAATGCTGGGCTAAGAAGCGCCTGTTGAGCCCTGCGAAGTCGGCTGGCCTGCGTTCCTAAGCGGCAATCGAGCTCGTCCCAGTGTTTGCCGACGCCGTCGATCTGAGGCAGGGCAGCTGAACCCCTCCGTCGAGGGAACACGGGAAGCCTCGCGAGCACTCGTTCGAAGCGACCTAATTTGTACTTGTTGCTAGTCGCAATTTTATAGGAAACTGCGGGAACAAGCAGAGCGACCCATAAGACCCATGCAACACCGCCAAAATATATCGAATACTGCCACCACTCACGCCATAACTCAAGCATCAGATTCAGCTCCCCACACTTCTTCGAAAATTTCTACCAATCAGTTTCTATCAGCCAGCAATTGCCACGCTTCAAGATCCCGTAGATAATTATGATAGCGAACACGCTAGTCATGAGCACCGACAGAATGAGGCAACCGCCAAGATCAGGTCTGCGCCTTAGAGGAATTTAGACTCCCAAGTATCGAAAAATGCTCAATATCGAAGCATCGAGGCTAGACTTACCCGAGCGTGGTAGGTGCCCGAACAACGGTCAGTATTGTCTGCGTACCACCATTCTAGCTTTCCAACGGAATCGAATAAAATTCCGAGAACGACACTGACCTAGCTCTGCAATTCTGACGATCGTTCACACGTATCGGTCTGCCCGATTGCCCAGAAGAGCCGTTTTAGTCGTTGACAATGAGCCGCAATGCGGAGATTAGCTCGTAGCGGTATTCTGTCGATTGAGCTGTGACTGAACATTTCTACTTGTTGAAAGCTAGGGCCGTCTTGAACACCAAAGATACCGCGACTCAACGACAAAAATCCCCGCCAACCAGAACGTTAGTTCCTTGAATTGGCGGGGATTTTTAGTGGTCGGGCTGACAGGATT
>SXGT01561046.1_pt1 | contig 14033 bp, 11 predicted proteins | sample 3176221 | NCBI WGS metagenome assembly SXGT01 (sample SAMN11356862, study PRJNA531348) | freshwater metagenome | isolation source: freshwater sample F1-120 | place: China: Fuxian Lake, Yuxi | collected 2017-12-25 | reverse complement strand
TCCCACACATTGACAGGGGAAGCAAATCGCGCGGAACCGCCGGTTGGCATTACATGGCTGGGACCGGCGATATAATCGCCGAGCATTTCAAAACTCTGTTCGCCCATAAAAATACCCCCGGCGTTGATCACTTTTTCGCTCAGGCTCCATGGGTCATCCACCGCAAGGCACAAATGCTCAGGGGCGTATTGGTTGTTGATGTTTATGGCTTCTTCCAAGTTTTCAGTGATCACGATGCCGCTTTGGTTGGCGAGCGACTGGTCGAGGATCTCCTTACGCGGCAAGGTTGCGGCTTGCTTTTCCAGCTCGGTTTGTACCTGTTTTGCAAGATCCAACGATGGTGTAAGCAAGATGGCTGAGGCCAGCACATCATGTTCTGCCTGGGCCAGCATATCTGCTGCCACCCAAGCCGGTTTTGCATTGCCATCAGCAATGATCATCGTTTCAGTCGGCCCCGCAAGGCCATCGATGCCCACCATTCCAAATACCTGACGTTTGGCAAGGGTTACAAACAAGTTTCCCGGGCCAAAGATCTTATCCACTGGTGGAATGGTTTCGGTACCAAACGCCAGCGCGCCGATCGATTGTGCCCCACCGATGGCATACACCTCGGTAATGCCGATCACGGCACAGGCTGCCAAAATGATCTTTGGCAGATAAGGGAAGATCGGCGATTCGGCCGCATCTTGCCCTGAAGCGCGAACAGGCGGGGAGACGATCACGATCTCTTTAACACCGGCTACCTGGGCGGGCACCGCGCTCATCAACACAGATGACGGCAACGCTGCCGTTCCACCAGGCACATATACGCCTACCCGATGATGCGGGCGAATGAACTGCCCGAGCGTGCCACCCAAGTCGTTGGTGACCCAACTATGGGTTGGTTGCTTTTGGTAAAACGAACGGATCCTTTGCGCAGCAACTGTCAAGGCTTCCCGCTCCGCGTGGGGGATCAATTCCAACGAACGTTGGATATCTTCTACCGGAACTTTATTCGAAACGCCCCTTGGAAAACCATCCAGTTTTTGGTTCCACAATGCCAAACCGGCATCTCCGTTTTCACGAATATCACGGATGATGCGTCGCACCGCCTCTTCAGGCATGATCCGCTCGCCAAAGGTAGCTTCTATGCGCGCCAACATGCCCTCTGTAACTTTGACTTCATCAGGCGGAATGCGCTTTAATATGGTTTTTTTTGCATCTTCAACTGAATAGATCTTAACCACTGTCACACCTCAATTTTGTCGCAAATTCTGAGCAGTATTGTAACACCCAAATATTCGCGGTTACTCGTACAGACAAGATTTGACAGGATCACTTACCCGCAGCATGCATCGCACATAATCATGGAAAAGATCCTTTGGCCAAGCAGTCCGATCTCTTTCTGCATTTTTGGCAATCCAAAAAAAAGCTACCGGCGCAATCACCGGTAGCCATAAATGTTATTGCCGATCTGCGAGGGTTAGCACTCGCTAAAGCCGCAGGAGTAACACTTGCGGCAACCTTCTTCATTGACCACTGCTGCCTCGCCACATTCCGGGCACAGATCCCCAAAAGCCATCGGCTGGGAGATCCCAGAGTATGTACTGGTTGTTTGGCTACTATCCATTTCCTCTTCCGATTCCTTGGAACCTTCCCAGGTACGCAGATACTCACCCAAAACCTGACCAACACCATCGGGCAGGCTGCGTACACGGTGAGGGCCAAACCCTAACGCCCGGCCGCCGCCAATACCCATCAACTGTGCAACCACCTCTCGCATCCTGTCGATCGGGGCGATCGGAGATGCCAATCGCAGAATGTAGGAGATCAATCGGCCGATCGCCTCTGATACGGCGGCGGTATCGGACCCAGCCTTGGAAGTATTTACGAATACTTCGAATGGCTGGTTACCGCCATTGGCATTGACGGTTACAAACGCCTTACCGAGAGGTGTATCTACGTTGAAGGTCATGCCGTGCAAGGAACGGGGGCGCGGCTTTTTAGTCTCGTGCCAGATCACTTTTTGTGTTTCGGGTACTGGCAGATGATCAGCAACAGGGGTTTCTTTTTTGCTGGCGGTGGCGTGGGTCTCCAACACTACTTTGTCGCGGCTTCCGGTAACGTACACGGTGATCCCTTTTGCACCCAGTTCCCAAGCCAACAAATACGCTTTGGCAACCTCATCTTCGGTGGTGCCTTCAGGGAAGTTGATCGTTTTGGAGATCGAGTTATCTACAAAGGCCTGCAAAGCCGCGGCCATCCGAACGTGCTCTTCGGCTGTCACATCGCCAGCGGTAACAAATACATCACGTAAATTACTCGGCAAATTGGATATGGTTTGGCAGCTGCCGAAATTCATTACTTGCTCAAAGATATCTTGTTGGTCATCCAGCGGGACTCCGGCCTTGCGCAGGGCTTTTTCGAACGCAGGCGACCCATAGGTAAGTTTGAGGTCTTTGCCATTGTCGTTGACATGACGGATGTAGGCCAAGGCAAAGACCGGCTCACAACCGTACCCTTCGCAACCTGCTACGGTGGCGATGGTGCCTGTTGGCGCTACGGTTGTTTGGGCAGCATTGCGGATGCCAAAAGCACGGATACCATCTACAATTTCCTCCCAATTGAGCTCAGGGCGTTCCCAACTGGACTGATATGGTTCCAATGGCTGCGGGACGGTCCATTTCAAATTCTCAGGGTCGTAAACCGAGCCGCTGATCGCAGGGAAAGCACCACGACTTTTGGCGAGCTCGATTGATGTTTGCATACAGTGGTAGCGGATAAATTCCATCACCTGGGAAGCAAATTCCTGGCCTTCCGGGGAGCCATAGCGGACGCCAACATGGTACATCAGGTCGGCAAGGCCCATGATGCCCAAGCCAATACGGCGAGCCCGCAAGGCAGCCTCGCGCAGTTGCGGTACGGCAGGTACATAGGCATTTGCTTGCACAACATCATCCAAAAAGATGGTGGATAGGGTAATGCTTTGTTTCAAAGCATCCCAATCCACTGAACCATTTTCACCGAAATGCTCTGCCAGGTTAATCGAACCCAGGCAGCAGTTTTCGTAAGGGCCAAGCCATTGTTCGCCGCACGGGTTGGTGGATTCCAACGGATACAAATGCGGTACCGGGTTTTGGCGGTTGGCGGCATCCAGGAAAAGCACTCCGGGTTCGCCATTGTGGTGTGCCTGGGTCACGATCTGTTCAAACAGGTCTCGCGCCCGAACAGTTTTATACACCACCAAAGGAATATTATGTTCCCGCGCCTGTTCAATGGTGCCGCGGAATTTTCGGTATTCAGGTGAGGCGATGTCAGGGAAAACCAAATCCCACTCTTTGTCCTCGCGTACAGCTTCCATGAAGGCATCGGTAATGCCCACGGAAATATTGAAGTTGGTGATGGCGTTTTCACTGGTCTTGCAGGTGATGAATTCTTCCACATCCGGATGGTCTACCCGCAATACACCCATGTTGGCACCCCGGCGGGTTCCGCCTTGGGCGATCTCGCCAAAGGCATGGTCGTAGACGTGTAAAAATCCGACCGGGCCGGTGGCTGTGCCAGAGGAGCTTTTGACCAAACCACCTTTGGGGCGCAACCGGGAAAAGGAGAAGCCATTGCCGCCACCGGTTTGTTGGATCAGCGCCGCATCTCGAAGCGATTGGAAGATGCCGGATGGGTCCTTGCCCATATCGTCTGTGATCGGCAATACGAAACAGGCAGCCAATTGGCCCAATGGGGTTCCTGCCCCGGTAAAGGTGGGGGAATTAGGGAAGAATTTTTTACTGCTGAGAAGGGTGTAAAAATGCTGGGCGCGCTGCATTACATCGCCATCCCATTCAACTTCCACCTTGGCAACATGGTAAGCCACACGCCAAAACATTTCTTCCACCGTTTCGGCAGGCTTGCCATCGTCACCACGCCTAACATAGCGTTTTAGAAGTACCTGTTTGGCATTTTCTGTAAGCGCTACCTGACCCAAACCAACCGGAATATCGGGGGTTGGCAAAATACCATGTTTTGAAGGCATGTTAACTGTTGCCATTTTTTCTCCTTTTTGCTCGGCGGTAACAATTAGTAGCTGATCATTTCTGTTCCGCCTCAAGCAGACGGTCAATTTCAGCCCGGATGGACCGCAGGTCATCCAGTTTTAAATAAACAGTGGCATAGCGAATATAAGCCACCTGATCAATTTCCTTTAGGCCTGCCGTAACCAAATCCCCCACAACTCTTGAGGATACTTCGGCTTTGCCCATTTTTTGCAGTTCTGCCTCTACTTTGCCAACCAGACGTTCGATATCAGCCGCCGAAACCTTGCGTTTGGCGCAGGAGATACGGATACCACGGGCGAGTTTTTCGCGATCAAACTCCTCGCGAGTACTATCCTGCTTGATCAACAAGGGGGTTGCCAGGATCGGCCGTTCGTAAGAACTGAAACGCTGGCCGCATTTTAGGCACTCACGACGCCTGCGAATTCCACCATGGCTGTCGTGGGTTGTGTCGATCACTTTGGATTCGTAATGCTGACAATAGGGACAACGCATCTTTCTCCATTAATAGAACATTTGTAGCCGCCATATATGGATTAGAAGACGCGATGACCCTGCTCTATACGGCAATAAAAAGATTTTAGCATAGCCCGACCATGGTAGCAATGACCCATTCGTTAAATTTTAACTTTTTTAATGTTAAAGAATGGGGGGCAGGATCATCACCGGACCTGGTATCCGGTTAGGCGCGAAACCAAGCTTTGAAGCAAGATAATCGGTGCTAAAAAAACCAGGTGAAGAACATTACACACGCCGAAAATCAGGACCGCGATGCGGGAAAAATGGCCGATTGGTGATGCCATGGCTGTTTTTAACCAATCGCCAGCGCCAGCCAAAACCGCCAAACCAAGGATACCCGCCGAAAAAAATAATAGCGGGAACCAGGCGTGTCTGTCAGATTCTGAAGGCATCATGGTCGTAGAGACTGCAAACACCAAATAGATCCATAGCCATGCGTCTGGCACCTGAAAAACTGAACCCCACAATTGGGGGAGAAGCCGAGGACCGAGCTGTTCGGTTGCCAAAATGGGCAAACCGAATATGTACTGCGCAACCAACAAGATCACCCCCATACCACTGATCAAGGGCGCTACCCCAACCACGGAATCGCGCACAAAATCGGTCGCCGCTACTTCTACATATCCCAGCTGCACTTTTCCATTTGGCAACACTTTAGGTATCACCGAAAAACGGCCGGTCTTGACCCGCAATATTTTGGCAGCAAAAAAATGGCTTAACTCGTGCAATAAAACTCCGGGTAAAAACAGGAAGGAAAAAATGCCAATGGTTATGCCAAGATCGTGAGTTAGCAGCAACAATAGCCCCTGCAGTGCCTTGTGCAACCAACGCTGCAACAACATCAGCAAAAACAACATTGCCAACAACCAAAATACGCTATCCAACACCAAGCGGGTTTCTTCAGCCATATCGGTTAAATTAACAGCGGCACGGGTTCCAGGCCCATGCCGCTGTTCGGGTTATCAGGTTAATTGGAAGCAGCCTGAACGATAGCGATAAAATCATCGCTCTTGAGGCTTGCTCCGCCTACCAAGGCTCCATCGATATCGGGCTTGGTAAAGTACTCGGCTGCATTGGCAGCATTGACGGACCCGCCGTACAGAATGCGGATCTTCTGGGCTACATCGCTGCCAAATTGATCCGCAAGTGATTTGCGAACAATATCGCAATGCACCTGCTGAGCGTCATCCGCAGTAGCGGCTAAACCGGTACCGATCGCCCAGACCGGCTCATAGGCAACGACCACCTTTGCGGCACTTTCCGCATCAAGCCCTTGCAAGCCTTCCTTGGTTTGGGTGGATACCACTTGCGCGGTCTTGCCTGCTTTGTTCTCCTCCAGGGTCTCTCCCACACAAACAATTGGCGTCAGCCCTGCTTTGAGGGCAGCGTGGATCTTTTTATTCACTGTCAGATCGGTTTCGCCAAAATAGGTTCGGCGTTCGGAGTGGCCAAGGATGACATAATTGCAGAATTCCTTCACCATTGCCGGTGAGACCTCTCCGGTGAATGCGCCTTTCTCTTCCCAATGCAAGTTTTGTGCACCTAACCCCAAACGGGTTCCGCCGATCAAGTTGGCTACCGCCAAGATCGAAACAAAAGGCGGGCATAATACGATCTCGACATTGTTGATAACCGCCAAGCCTTTGCCCATCACAGACACAAGTTCCCGGGCTTCAGCCACGGTTTTATTCATCTTCCAGTTACCTGCAACAAAGGGTGTTCTCATTTTGACCTTTACAACAAACTATTATTGGATACGTCGATCACAGCCGGCCAGACAGTTCAAAGACCTGCATATCATCTGCACAAGTAATTTTACCTGTAAAAAACTGGGTTGCTTCCGCGATCATATCCATTTTTGAGGTAATTTTAGTTGGATAGTGTACCAATACCAAATGGCTCACCCCGGCTGTTTGTGCAGCCTTGCCAGCTTGGCCTGCTGAAGAATGGCCAATTTCCTCACCGGTTGCTTCGTGCAATAACATATCCACCCCATCTGCCACGATACCAACCCCATCGCAAGGCTCGGTATCACAGGTATAACCAACCTGGTATCCATTCGACTTTATTTGGAATCGAACACCCATTGTGGGTATAAAATGACGGACCAAAGTGCCACTGACAGATAACGAGTCGGTTTCCAATACTGGTTGGGAATTTCCTTCGGCAATGGTGTGAAATTCTACTGGATAAAAATTGGGCCATTTTTCCCATCCAAACAAATCCATCATTTTCTTTAGCCGTTCTATGGTGTGGCCAATGCCATAGACGTTTAGTTCATCCTTCCGCCCTTGCAACCACAAAGACATTAGAAACAGTGGAAACCCTGAAACATGGTCAGGATGGAAATGGGTAATGATCAAATGTTTTACCAAGGACGGATCGATGCCATTTTTTTGTAATTTAATCATCGGATTCACACCACAATCCACCAGAACCGTCTCCTCCCCTGCAACTACCGCCAGCATGGTATGGTCTCGGTCTTCAGAAGGCAATGCGTTTGATGAACCTAAGATGATCAGCCTTGGGGCCATGTGCAATTCTTTCTTATTGTTGAAGTGGTTTAGCGAACCTCCTCCAAGCAAGTACAACCAAAGAGGCAAGCAAAACAAAACCCATTATTGTTTGGTTTGCGTTGATCCCATTTAATTCGCTCGCATCCACACGGATGAAATCCAGCATAAAGCGCCCAAATGGGTAGATAACCAAGTAACACAAAAATATATCACCTGGCAAGGTCTTTTTGGACCAACGGTTAAAAATTAGTACTAATAGACCCAGGTTGAACAGATTCCAAAGGCTTTCGTACAAGAATAGCGGATGGTAGTAATCCTGGTTTGCATACTGAGCAAGCCGATGTACCGGATCTATGAAGATCTTCCATGGCAAGTCGGTTGGCTTGCCATAAAGTTCCTGGTTGAAATAATTCCCCCAACGGCCTATCGCCTGCCCAATTGCCAAACCAAAAGCGCTGATATCCAGCCAACGGCTGAATTGCAGGCCGTGCTTGCGGGTAAAAAGGGCAAGGCTTATCACCCCGCCAATTACAGCACCGGGTATTCCCAAACCACCACGGCGAAGGTTGATCAAATCCAAGGGATGTGTGAAGTAATATTCTGTAGTGATTCCACTGGCGATCAGGCTGGGCGATGGGGTGAATACATGCCATAAACGCGCGCCGATGATGCCGCCGACAACCAGCCAGATCAACAGATCCCACATCTTTTCAGCGTCCTCCCCCATTTGTTTTGCCATGGAGTAGGAGACCAACCCCCCAGCCAATGTGCCTGCCATGAGGATGATGCCGTAATAATATATCGTAAAGCTGGTTTCACCCACCAACAAATGGATGCCGTCAAACGCGAAGGTCATGCGGTTTGGGCTGCTTTCTTCCTAAACTCTTTGCGCACTTTATAGATTCGCTGCAGAGCGGTAACGTTGGTGAATATCGCAAGGATCCAAATTGCCAGGTCTGGCCTGTTGAGCAAGAGCAAGGGCGTGAGCACCAAATAACGCTCCATGCGGGTTAATATGCCGGTATTGGCGTTCAGTTTTAGCGCCTCGGCGCGGGCTTTGGAATAAGAAACCATGATCGACCCAGCCGCTGCCGCATAAGTAAGCATTGTGAGCAGCTGGTTGTTATGGGTGGAGTAATAGAATACAAGCCCACCCAAAATGAACAGTTCAGAATAACGGTCGGAAACAGAATCGACGAATGCGCCGAATTCAGTTACCTCGCCTCGCAACCGGGCCATGGTCCCATCCAATGCGTCGAAAGGGGTACAGATCAGGATGAAAATCCCTCCCATCAACATGTTGCCCTGGGATAAATACCAAGCGCCGATCAGGTTGCCGATTAGCCCGAGGATGGTCATACTGTTTGGTGTTAGGCCGATCTTGTTGAGAAACCGGGCGGTGGGCTCGGTTACACCTTTAAACCACAAACGCATATTATCAGTAAAGGATCGTTTCACGATCGGTTGGGGGGTAGGGTTCGTTTCCATGTTATTCCTGTTTGAGTATTATTCCAAATCTTCTTGGTCATTTAGTCGGTCCACCATTACATCACGATCTTTGCCGCCCCCCTGAGAAGGGCCAACAATGCCCATTTCTTCCAATTGGTCCAACAATCTGGCGGCACGCGGGTAACCGATCTTGAGCTTGCGTTGAATCATGGATGCGCTGGCTTTTTGAGCCGACCGTACGATCTCAACCGCCTGGTCAATGAGCGCATCGGGGCTGTCTTCGGCGGGTTCATACAACAGGCTCTCCCATGGCGGGGCGTCATTTACCGAGCCAAGCGCTTTTTGCCAATAGGCAATTACCTTTTCGATCTCCTGGTCTGTGATCCAGATGCCTTGCGCCCGAACGGGATTGCCAACTTCCGGATTTAGGAAAAGCAGATCGCCTTTGCCGAGCAAGGACTCTGCGCCGGTTGAATCGAGGATCACCCGGCTATCAATGCCGGAAGCAACCGCGAATGCCAATCGGGCCGGGAAGTTAGCCTTGATCAGGCCGGTTACCACGTCGGTACTGGGACGCTGGGTAGCCACAACCAAATGGATGCCGGTTGCCCTGGCCTTTTGCGCCAGGCGCACCAGGTTTACTTCCACTTGTTCCGGGGCAGACATCATCAGGTCTGCCAGTTCATCGATGATGACCACCAGGCGCGGCAGGTGGACCTTGGCCTTGCGGTTATAGGCATTGAGGTCGCGGGCTCGGTGGCTTTCCAACAATTTGTAGCGATGCTCCATTTCGTTGACCAACCAACGCAATACTCCCAAAATGCGTTGAACATCGGTTTCTACCTTGCCCAACAAGTGTGGCAATCCGTTGAAGCGGATCAATTCGACCATCTTGACATCGATCATCACCAGCCGCATCTCTTCGGGGCTGTTATTCATGGCCAAACAGGCAGCCAAAGCCGCGATAAATACCGATTTGCCAGACCCGGTTTGGCCGGCTACCAACAAGTGCGGCATTTTCGCCAGGTCTGCCACCAGTGGATGTCCGGAAACATCGCGGCCCAAGGCAAAACCCAAAGGCGCTGCCAGTTTATGGAACGACTCGCTTTCCAGGATCGGCCGCAACCGCACGGCGGTGAGTTGGCTATTTGGCACCTCGATGCCAATGTAAGCGCGGCCAGGCACGGGGGCTTCTATGCGCAGCCTTTGCGCTGCCGTTGCCAATGCCAGGTCGTTTTGCAAGCTGGCGATCTGGGATACCCTGACCCGCATCGCTTGTTCGTCATTCTCAGTGCTGCCGGGTTTTTTAATGAAGCCGGGCTGCACAGCGTATTGGGTCACCAGGGGGCCAGTGCGGTATCCGATCACCTTGGCGGGAACGCCAAAATCGGCGAGGGTTTTTTCGATGATGCCGGCGGTGGTATTGATGTGTTTTTCATCGACCGCCGCGTTATGTTCGTGGGCAAGCAAGTTCAGGGGCGGCAAGCCCACAGCCCGCACTCGGTTGGCAACCACAGGTTCCACTTCGTCCTCGGTGGGAGAAAGTTTTTTACGGTATTCTGGGGGCAAGCTATTGCGGAGGTTTTTTTGCCTGCCCGGTTCTGGTTGAATGGCACCTTCGCCAGGTCCATCGATCGATTCTTCAGTGCTGGCTGGCTTTGGTGAGGCTACACCGGCAAGGTTCTCCAACGCGTTCTCTATGGCGCTGCCCAAATTAAAAGTAAGGACCAGGAAAAAAACGAAGAAACCAGTGCTCACCAACGCTTGCAAGAACGGCCAGGGTAACAAAGCCTCCAGGGTTCTGGCCAGCACCCAGCCTATGTAACCGCCATCCATGCCCATTTCTGCCCTCTCGATGGAGGATCCACCGATCTGCGACAACAAGGTGAGCAGGCTGAACAATAGCATTTCGAACTTTACAAATTGCCACCAGTTGAACGGGGCGGGGTTTTCCTTGGACTTTCTCAACATCACCAAGCCGCCAACAGCCACCCCAATGGCCACCAAAACCGCGCCATAGCCAAACCAACGCCACAAGGCATTTGCCCATGGGGTAAGCAAGGTTCCGCCTGTCAGGTTCATCAATGCCAGCAAAGACATGAGGGCGAAGGCAAACAACATCACTCCGGTGATGTCGAAGGTGGTGCCATCCATTCTTTGCGCCAATTCTTTGAACCATTGGGCAGGGCTTTTTGGCTGCGGCTCAGCGTGATAGGTTTTTTTGGCACGTTTGCCAGCTACATTACGGGTCTTTTTTTGCATTTCACTCAAATTGTAATTTATTACCACCCTATTTACCATAACAAGCAACGGGCTAGTCCGTTGGGGGTGGTTTGATCTCGCTTTCCATTTCCAAAATCGCCTTGGCAACCGCTTCCACTGCTACGCGTTGCTTTCGGTACAGGTCCGCTTCAGACATTGCCAGCCGATTGGCCACTTCTCGCACTTTTCGGCCTTCAAAAAACTTTAATTCCAAAATATTATAAAGGACCCAGTCAGTAGTAAAACGGCGCTCCCCCTCGGGGCGGATCTGCTCAACCGCTTTTTTCAGTATGGACCGCAAGGCATTGGGGATATTGCCCTCAAATTCTTCTTGCGCCAGTTTTTGAATCACCCGCAATTTGGTCAGCGGAGAGGTGGTCAGTTTTGGGCCTCCCCAATAATGGTTGAGGGCGTCGCGGACGATCTCGACAATATCTTCATCACCCGCCAGGTTTTCCATTAGCAGGCGTGTATTGTCAAACTGGCTGGTAGCCCTGATCGATTGGATCATTTGTACCTGAGGCTCTATTTGTTGGATGATCTGAATGATGTTTCGTTGCAATGAGCGGTCTTCCAACGCCAGCGCTGCCCTGGTTTTTAAGATCTCAAGCCCTTCCAGCTGTTCCTCGTTGAGCCCGTCGAACTGCAATTGGTGAACCCCCAAAACGCCAAGAAGTGTCCCCGAGGGCAAGCCTTCTTCTACCGATGGGGTAAATTGGGTGCGTAAAGGGATGATCACCGCGTTGGTGACGGTGAAGTAGGTACCGGTGGATCGTTCAAGTTCCGCCAAATGTTCAGCCAGAACATCTCCTTCTAAAAACGGCTGGCCTGAATTAACCATCTCAGTGACTGAACCATTTTCGACCACGGCAATCAGCGCGTCTTTGGCTTGCAGCAGGTCTTGCACCGCCGCCAAAATCGCCTCCAAAAATTGGTTCATATCCCCCTGGGTCAGAAACCGTTCCTCAAAGTTTTGGAACAGACCAAGCTCTGCCTTGTCATTGCCAAAGAAGAAAGCCCTTTCGAAGTATGGGCCAAGCAGTGTCACCAGGTGCTCCAAGATCACCACCGTAGCCACCATGGTAACCGGTGCCAGCACATTGTAGGTGACCCCAAAAAACTCTCCGCCACGGCGCACCAAAGTAAGGGTTGCCAAAGCAAACGAGGCGATCACGGGGCCGCGCAGGATCCATTTCATCAGCCGGCTTTTAACAACCCTGTCTGGCCAGCTGATGCCAAAGAACGCCACCGAGTAAGCCATTACGACCAATAAGCCGCCAACCACCAGGTTGGTGAGCGTAGCGAAGCTCCAAAAGGCCAACTGGAACTGGGAAGCGAAACCTGATCCGTACAACAGGTAAGGGAATGACCCCAAGGCGATCATTGTTGCGCCGGCCAGCAAATAAAGCATGCGCCGGCGCCCGGCTGTGGTCATCATCCTCAGGTAAGCGCGCGCAAAATTGATCTCGGCGAGGATGACCACAGCGATGTAATAAAGGGTAAACAGGTTGGTGAAGAAGGTGCGCTCGAAATAGGCAGCCGGTATCGAGTTTGGCTGAAGTGGACCCAGCAAACGCCCCGCCGCCAACAAAACCAAGAATACAGCACTGGCAATATAAAACAAACGCACCGAGATCGCCCTGCGCCCACGCGATGGCCGGCCAGCGGTCACTAACAAGCCATCAGATAGGTGGAAGTAGGTTGCGGGTAAAAAAACCAGCCCAATGAATTGCATGCGCAGGAACAGGCCAACCATTTCGGTTGTTTGCACGGTACTCTCAATCGCCTCGCTGGAAGAGATGATGACGATACAAACCAAAATGAGCGCAAAGGAACGGGATACCCGGTCGCGCAGGTTGAACGAAAGCGTATAGATGAATAATGAAAAAGCGGTGATCGAAATGCCGGCAGTCAGGATCTGGTTGAATCCGATGATGGCATTAAGCAGGTATTGGTCCCAGGTCAGGTCCATAAGGTTAATTCAATTTCCGCATTTAAGCGGAGTAATTAGTAAATGGCGCGGCTGAAGAACAGCGCTACATCCCTCGAGGTATAGTACTGGTCGTTGTATCCGCAAAACTCAAAACCCATTTTTTGCAACATGCGAATAGCCGGCGCGTTCTTGGATTGAACCTCAATGATGGAACGGCGCAAATTGCGTTTTACTCCCCACTCCTCGGCGGCGGCGATCAGTTTTTTGCCAATGCCCTGGCCGCGCACCGGCCTGCCTACCACCACGTCGGTGATCCACACTGCGTGCGGTACCATCGTGTCGGTCAGCCGCACGTATGCGATCGCTTCCATCCCGTTCATCACGCTAAGCATCGGGCGAATATGGAAGGTGTCGGCCAGCTCCTCGGGCGGGCGGGGGTAATCGATGCGGATGGTGCGCGGAAGGCGGATCTCCCGCAGGGATACTGAAACCTGGCCGGCATCTCGCGACAGGTCTACCTGCCACACATAATCGGTATTGACGGAATGGTCAATAGCGGCCAAACGTACCAGGTCGGTTGAAATTGTATTACGGATCTCAAAATTTATCATCGCTCACTCCGCTCTTACCTTAACGGGCAACGAGCACGGGGGCAGGGCATTACCGGTGTTGTCGGTTGCCAGCAAGCGTAACTGGTAATCGCCTGGGGTTAGCTGGGTAAGATCCCAATTGCCCAAGTCACCGTCGATCACAACCTTATCACCCGCGGCCACCGTCACCCAAAGATCATTTCCGGCAGAATACTCATATTTGTAAAAACCAAAGTTCTCAATATTTATTGTACCCTTGATGGTGATCCTGCCTTTGATCTCTTCATTGGGGGTGGGTGAGCTGATGACCAGCTGCCCGGGGATGCAACCGGTTGAACCTTCTGGCGGCAAGGCTGGCTGGGCAGTCATACTTTTACCTTCTGCCATGGTTTGGCCTAGCAGGTTGGCGGTTGGGGTGGCGGCAAAGGTGGTGGATGGAAAGAATGGGATGACGAACGAGACGAAACAAAACTGGCTAAGCGCGAACATGGCCAGGATGATCAGGATCACCCCTGAGCTGCGGATCTTGTTGAAGGCGAATTCGCGCTCCAGGCCAAACAAGGCGGCACGCCACTCCAGCCAGCCGCTTACCAAGCCACGCAACGAGAAGAGGCCAGCGACCCCAAAAATGAGGTAGATGGCCACTTCATAATCTTTAATGAATTTAAAAAATGCGTCCACAAACCTGGCCGGCAACTACAGTTGCGAAAGAACGGTCTTGATCAGCTTTTCGAGT
>SXGT01003876.1_pt1 | contig 14033 bp, 14 predicted proteins | sample 3176221 | NCBI WGS metagenome assembly SXGT01 (sample SAMN11356862, study PRJNA531348) | freshwater metagenome | isolation source: freshwater sample F1-120 | place: China: Fuxian Lake, Yuxi | collected 2017-12-25 | reverse complement strand
TACTTCTGTCAATATCTCAGGTTCAGGACGTAGTCCTGGCCGTCGGCGGCGCGGAAGCTCATGCGCGCGGTCTGGGCCTTGATCGTGATCCCGCGCTCGCGCTCGAGGTCCATCGAATCGAGATACTGCGCGCGCATCAACCGAGCGTCGACCGCCCCGGTGATCTCCAGCAACCGATCAGCGAGCGTGGATTTACCGTGATCCACGTGCGCAACGATGCTGAGGTTACGGATGCGGGCGAGTTCGGTCACGAGGTCCTCACGGCGGTCGAGCCACCATTGTCGCCCATCGCGGGACCGAATCTGGCGTTCGGGGCCTGGACCGGCGCGGCTGGTAGCCTCCCCGGGTTCCGAAATCGCATCGTGAGGTATCGCTCCGCCCATGGCCAACATCAAGTCTCAGAAGAAGCGCAACATCACCAACGAGAAGCGGCGCCAGCGCAACACGGCCGTGAAGTCGGAGCTGAAGACGCGAGTCAAGCGTGCTCGTGGCGCGATCGCCGGCGACGGCGACGCCACCGAAGAACTGACCCTCGCGCAACGGCGCCTCGCCAAGGCGGCGAACAAGGGTGTGATCCACAAGCGTCAGGCCGCGCGGCGCACGTCGCGCCTCATGAAGGCGGCCAACAAGACGAGCGCCTGAAGCTCGCCAGCACCACAGCCGGCCAGCCCGTCAGCGACGCCCACGACCCGCGGTCGTGGGCGTTTTCGCGCCCGGGCCACCACGACCACGATGGATGGCACACAGTCGGGCTACGAGCAACTGCATGACCGTTTCGGGGTCGATCGCCCGGGTGCCGTCGCCGCCCCGTAGATCGAGGTCGGCTTCGGCGACGAGGTCATAGGCCTGGCGCAGCCCCGCCGACCCGATTCGCCGGAGCGCATCGAGGCGATATTTCGCAGCCCAGGGGTTGCCGCCGAGGATCGCCGCCGCGTCCTCCTTCGAGTTCACGTCGGGACTGTCGATCCGCAACAACGACCGGTAGTAGCTCGTGAGCGCCGCCATGATGAAGATCGGGTGATTGGGCTTGTCGTGCTTGGCGCTGGTCGCGTGCATCAACCGATGGAGCACGTCGAGCGCGGCTGGTGCATCGCCCTGCTCGATCGCGCCGGTCAGCTCGAAGTTCGATGCGACGGTCCCCGCTTCGCCGAGGTAGGGCTCGACGTCGGCCGCGCGCACCGTCGCGCCCAACGGGAACCGGGTCGCAAACACGGCGACGAGTTCGTGGACTCGTCCGGCGTCGTCACCGAGATGCTCCACCACTCGACGACGCGCCTCCGAGTCGATCTTGACGCCCGTGTCGATCAACGCACGCTGGAGTTCGACGTCGACGACCGATCGCTTGTCGGCGCCCTTCTTCTTGCTCGACTCGCCCGCCACCCGCTCGGCCTCGGGCAACACCGCAGCCAACTTGCGCGCCTTCATGAACTTTTCGAGCGGTGAGGGCAATCTTCCGACGCGGTGTTCGAGGATCGCCGCGACGCCGGGCGTCGGATCCTCGAGCTGGGCGACGATCATCTCGCATTGCGACTTCGACAACCCTCCGACGTTGCGCACTACGACCACTCGACGCTCGGTGAGGAACGGCGGACTCGTCAGCGCCACCATGATGCGTTCGACGACCGAGAGGTCGACTCCTTCACGCTCGTCCGAGTCCGCGTCACGATCGTCGTCGGAGGCGCGCGACTCGATTTCGAGATCGTCGAGTGCGAGCGAACGATCGGCTCCGGCGAGCAACTCGTCGATGAGCGCGCTGATGACGTCGGACCGCAGGACCGGGTCGTCGCCGCGGACGACGGTCAACGGCGCCGCGCTCATCGGCGTGCCTCGCGAATCGCCGCGACCACCGATCGGATCACCGCGGTTTCGTCGCCGGGTTCCGCGCCGCGCGATGCAGCCGCGGCAGCACTGGTCGACGGATGCGCAGCGCCAGTCGATGCGCCGGCCGGTGGCTCGTGCCACAGTGTCCACGCGAGTTCGACGAGCCGCAGCGTGCGTTCGTCGGCGCGCGGATCGGCGACGCGCTCGGAGTCCCGTTCATCCGCCACAGTGCGCCGAACCTACCCGCGAACTGCGCGTCGAACGACGGCGACCACGACGACGAGCATCGCCGCGGCGAACAGACCTCGACCATCGATCTCGAGCGGCACCCGGGCGCCGACATGTGCCACGGCGCGAACCCAGGCGACCAGCCACGAACTGGGCGCGAGCACGAGTCGAGCCAGCGGGCGGGGCAGGCTCGGGGCGAGCGCCGAAGCGACGAAGCCGTGCATGGTGAGCGGAGCCGCGGCGGGCGCGGCCAACAAGTTGGTGACGAGGGCGACGAGAGGAACCGACCCGAACTCGACGACCAACAACGGCGCGACCGCCGCTTGGGCCGCGATCGTCACCGCGATCGCTTCTCGCAACATGAGCGGTCCGCGAACTCGGCGAGCGATCGGCGCTGCGCCGACGACGATTCCTGCGGTCGCAACGACGCTCAATCGGAATCCGACCGAGTGGATCAACGCCGGATCCACGACGAGCAATCCGCCGACGGCGATCGTCAACGCCCGCGCCGGGTGCACGTCGCGCCCCGATACCTGGGCGAGCATCACCACCGCGGCCATCGCCCCGGCCCGCAGCACCGACGGCTCGAACCTGGTCGCGGCCGCGAAGGTCAGCACGACGCCGACACCGATCGCACCGCGCGCCCGATACCCGACTCGACGCAGCAGCGGTTTCGCCAACGCGAGGACGAACGCGACGTTCGCGCCCGACACCGCGAGGAGATGCGAGAGTCCCGAGCGTCGAAATGCTGCGCGGTCGGTGTCGTCGACGGCACTCGTGTCGCCCAACAAGAATCCGAGGACCAACGCGCGATCGCGTTCGGGCAACAGCCGTACGCCGCGTTCGATCCGTTCGCGAACTGCGGTTCCGACCCGGACGTGCGGTTGCCTCGACGCAACGAACTGCACGAGTTCAGCGTCGTCGCCGATCGCGATGGCACCGTCGCGACTCGCCCAGACATCGTCGCCCGAGGCCCGAAGTCGCACTCGAGCGATGACGAAATCACCTCGGCGCAGAACCCGGAACCGCAAGGCGTCGCGCCCGCCGGCTTCGAGCCGAGTCTTCCGCCCGAAAGGTCGGCCATCGACCGAACGGACGTCGACGACGATCGAACTCTGGTAGCGGTTGCCCGACGCCTCGTCGACGACAATCCCCTCGACGATCGCGAAGCCTGCGGGCCACGACCAGTCCGACGGAACAACGCTCTCGCGCGCGGTTCTCGAGCCGCCCGCGAGCCCGATCGCAAATGCAGAGACAACAACGACGAGCGTGCGTCGCGGGCGGGCACACAGCATCGACGCGGCGAGCAACGCGACACCGATCGCATACCCGAGACGCGGCTCGACGCCGTTGGACTCACCGATCGAGATGCCGGCGACGAGGGCGACGCATGCCAGCGACGGACCGAGCGCGACCTTCACACCGTGACGAGGTCGCGGATCTGCGCGAACCGGGCCTCGCCGATACCCCGCACCGATCGAAGATCGTCGACGCTGGTGAACCCGCCGCGGCGATCTCGTTCGGCGATGATGGCGTCGGCCAGCGTCGGCCCGATTCCGGGGAGCGTCTCGAGATCGGCGGCCGTCGCGAGATTCAGATCGATCAGACCGCCACCGTTCGTCGGTTCGCCGCCTGGAGTCGCGGTACCGGCGATCACACCGGCACCGGGCGGATCTCCGACTCGGGCAACGAAGATGCGTTGGCCGTCGACGAGCACCGACGCGAGGTTCAACCGATCCAGGTCGGCCTCGGGCCGAGAACCACCCGCCGCGTCGATCGCGTCGACCACTCGACTTCCGGGCGGGAGCGAGACCACACCCGGCTTGCGAACGGCTCCCGCGACGTGGACGACCAGCGAGACCTCCGGCCCCGCGGGACTGGTCGTCGCGACCACGATCGACGGGCCGCTCTCGGTCGACCAGATGCTCGACGTGGGCGCGCCGGGTGGCACGGCCGCACCCCGAGCGGTGTCTCGGTACCAGTAGACGCCGGCGCCCAACGCGACGGCCCCGACCACCAAGGCGATGACCCGTCGGTCGCTCCGCCAGAACTCGAATCGGCGGGACAAGCCTTCGACCAACCGGTCGCGTTCGGACGGGACGGGACGCCCCAACCGTTCGAAATCCTCCATGTCGAGCCCTCCAGGCGCGTCGAAGCAAACGCGGTTCCGGGAGGAATAACGGGGAGGAAGCCCGAACCCTACCCTCCGCGGCGAGTCCCGCACAGTGCGTGGTCCCACCCCGACCGAGGTCCGCGGACGATCGCCCCGAGACCGATGTCCGATGGCAACTCGGACCGTTCGAGGTCGACGCTGGGTCGGCAACAGCCACCCACCCAAGAGGAGCCCCATGAACCGTCAACGCAACCGCCTCATCGCCGCCGGATTCGCCGGCGCGCTCGCGCTCGTCGCGGGCACCGGCATCGCCGAAGCCAAAGACGGCGACATCCGCGCCAACGGCACCTGCACCGCCGGCAGCACGAGCAAGATCAAGCTCGCCCCGCGTCCCTCGGACGGCGTGACCAAGGTCGAGTTCGAGGTCGACCAGAACGTGGTCGGGGCGACCTGGCAGGTCAGCATCGCCGACAACGGGGTCGTCGTCGTCAACCGCTCGGCAACGACGGTCGCACCCTCGGGTTCGTTCGAGGTGCGGACCCGCCGGCCTGGCGCTGCGGGTCACGCGATCGTCGCGACCGCGACCAACTCGGCGACCGGCGAGACGTGCTCGGCATCGGCCAGCGTCTGATCTGACCTTCGACCAAACCGGAGCCGATGCCCGAACGTGACTCGGTCGACCGACACCGCCCAGACTGGGGCGGCCAATCGACCCTGGAGCACGTCATCGCGATCACCCCGCGCACCACCACGGCCGCCGTGCTGCGATTCGCAGCCGGCGGCCTGGTCGCGCTCGTGGTGCTCGCGATCGGAGCCGTTCTCGTACTGCGCAACAACGCACGCGACGAGGCGCTTCGCGACGCTCGGGAGACGACGCGACTGCTCGCCGACTCGGCAGTCGCACCCGCGTTGACCGACGACCTGCTGAGCTCCGATCCGACTGCAATCGCGCAACTCGACTCGGTGACTGCACGACTCGAGCAGAGCAAGCTCGCGCGACTCAAGATCTGGACCGACGACGGCACCATCGTCTACTCCGACGAGCATCGTCTCATCGGTCTGCAATTCGAGCTCGACGAACACGAGCTCGACATCCTGCGCGACGGTGGAACGGCCGCCGAGGTCAGCGACCTCTCCGACCCGGAGAACCAGTTCGAGACGCCAGGCCAAGACCTCGTCGAGGTCTACACGAAGGTCACCACCCTCGATGGCACTCCCCTCCTGCTCGAGGGTTACTACCTCGACGAAGAAGTGTCGAAGAGCGCGTCGCTCATCTCGAGGCAGTTCATCCCGGTCGTCGTCGGAGCACTGCTCGTCTTCGCGCTCGTGCAGGTTCCGCTGGGGATCAGTCTCGCCCGGCGAATGCGCGCCAATCAGCGCGAGCGCGAGACGTTGCTCCACCAGGCGATCGAGGCCGGAGATCACGAGCGTCGGCGAATCGCCGCCGACCTGCACGACGGGGTCGTGCAGGATCTTGCCGGCGTGTCGTTCGCGATCGCGGCCGCGTCGGAGTCGCTGCGCGACCCGAACAGCGCTCCCACCGTCGCGCGATCGCTCGACGACGCGTCGCGCACGACGCGGCGTGGAATCCAGCAGCTGCGCACCCTGCTCGTCGACATCTACCCGCCGAATTTGCGCGAGACCGGTCTGTCGACGGCGCTGCGCGACCTGCTCGCGCCGCTGGCGAACGCCGGGGTCGAAACGACGTTCGAATGCGCGGAAGAGGTCGGCCTCGACGAACAGCGTGACGCCCTCGTCTATCGGGTCGCACACGAGAGCGTTCGCAACGCGCTCCGCCATGCGTCGCCGCGACGGGTCGATCTCAGCGTGGTTCGCGAGAACGGCACCGTCACGATGACCGTTCGAGACGACGGGCGAGGGTTCGACATCGAATCGGAGTACCCCGACGGTCACTTCGGCCTGCGATCGCTGAGCGATCTCGCCGCCGCATCGCACGCCGACCTGACGATCGACAGCCAACCCGGCCGCGGCACGACGTTGCGGCTCGACATCGAGGTAGCGACATGATTCGAATCCTGCTCGCGGACGACCATCAACTCGTCCGAGCCGGCCTCGTGCAGTTGTTGCGTGGGGTCGACGACTTCGAAGTCGTCGGCGCCGCAGCCGACGGCAACGAAGTGATCGACCTGGCGCGCGAGACCGAACCGGATGTCGTCTTGATGGACCTGTCGATGCCGGGTTGCGATGGGCTGGAAGCGACGCGTCGGATTGTCGCCGATCAACCGGACGCCCGAGTGCTCGTACTCACGTCGTTCTCGGACCAGCGCCGGATCATCGAGGCGGTCGACGCCGGCGCGCTCGGCTACGTGTTGAAGGATGCCGAGCCCGATGAGATCGTTCGCGCGGTTCGGGCCGCGGCGCGCGACGAGTCGCCCCTCGACCCGCGCGTCGCTCGAGCGCTGCTCGAAGCGCGCCGACACGAGTCGCACGAGATCACCCTCACGCCACGGGAGCAAGAGGTGCTGGAGTGCATCGCCGAGGGTCTCCCCAACAAACTCATCGCCCGCCGACTCGGCATCGCCGAAAAGACGGTCAAGGCTCACCTGACCAACGTGTTCCAGCGAATCGGCGTCACCGACCGCACCCAAGCCGCCCTCTGGGCCCGCGACCGCGGCATCCCCGTGGTGCGTCGATAGACCCTAATTCTCAGGGTCTATCGACGCATCAGCGGACGACGAAATTGACGAGACGGCCGGGGACGACGACGGTTTTGACGATCGTCTTGTCGGCGAGGTGTTCGGCCACCTTGGCGTCGGCGCGGGCAGCGGATTCGAGGGCCGCCTGGTCGAGGTCGGCGGAAACGACGAGTTTCACCCGCACCTTGCCGTTGACCTGAACCGGGACCTCGACGGTGTCGTCGACGAGTAGCGCGGGGTCGGCCACGGGAAACGGCTCGTAGGCAAGCGAGCGTTCGTGGTCGAGGCGCTCCCACATCTCCTCGGCGATGTGCGGGGCCAGCGGCGCGACCATCAGCACCATCGTCTCCGCGACCTCGCGCGGCGCCGCGCCCGTCGCTTCGACGTGCTTGGTGAGCGCGTTGTTGAGCTCGAACAACCGGGCGATTGCCGTGTTGAAGCCGAGATCGGCGTAGTCGGTGCGCACGGCGTCGATCGTCCGGTGCAGCGAGCGGCGCAGCGCCTCGGGCGCGTCGACGTCGGACACGCGAGCCGAACCCGATCGTTCGTCGATGCAGTTCCGCCACAGGCGCTGAAGGAACCGATGGACACCGACGACGTCGCGCGTGTTCCACGGGCGAGATTGGTCGAGCGGACCCATGAACATCTCGTACATCCGGAACGTGTCGGCGCCGTAGTCGGCGCACATCTCGTCGGGCGTCACGACGTTCTTCAGGCTCTTGCCGATCTTGCCGTACTCGCGATTGACCTCGACGCCGTCGTGCCAGAACGATCCGTCACGTTCTTCGACCTGGCTCGCCTCGACGTACATGCCGCGTTCGTCGGTGAACGCGTAGGCCTGGATGTAGCCCTGGTTGTACAGGCGTTGGAAGGGTTCGGGCGTGCTCACCTGCCCGAGGTCGTAGAGCACTTTGTGCCAGAACCGCGCGTAGAGCAGGTGCAACACCGCGTGCTCGACCCCACCGACGTAGAGGTCGACCGTGCCGAACCCGGCCGAGTCGGCGTCGGCTCCGGACGTCCGAGTCCAGTACTGCTCGGTCGCGCGGTCGACCATCGAGTCCTCGTTCGTCGGATCGAGGTACCGCAGGTAGTACCAACACGAGCCCGCCCACTGCGGCATCGTGTTGACCTCGCGCCGGTAGCGACGCGGGCCTGCTCCGAGATCGAGTTCGACGTCGACCCAGTGCTCGGCCCGGGCCAGCGGCGGCGCCGGCAGGGCGTCGGGGTCGTCGCTGGTCGACGGCGCGAAGTCGTCGATCTCGGGGAGCTGCACCGGCAGGTGGCTCTCGGGCAGTGCCAGCGGGCCATGGTCGTCGTACACGATCGGAAACGGCTCACCCCAGTACCGCTGCCGGCTGAACAACCAGTCGCGCAGTTTGTAGGTGACGGTCCGTTCGCCGACACCGTTCGCTTCGAGCCAGTCGATGATCGTGCGTTTCGCGTCGGCGACCGCGAGACCATCGAGACTGACGTCTTCGTTGGCGCTGTTGATCGCGGGCCCGTCGCCGACGTAGGCCTTGCCGTCGAAACCGACCGGCGGTTCGACCGTGCGCACGATCGGAAGATCGAATGCCTCGGCGAACTCCCAGTCGCGTTCGTCTTGACCGGGAACGGCCATGATCGCTCCCGTGCCGTAGCCCATCAGCACGTAGTCGGCGATGAACACGGGGATCTGCGCACCGTTGGTCGGGTTGATCGCGAACGCGCCCGTGAACACACCCGTCTTCTCGCGACCTTCACTCGTGCGTTCGACCTCGCTCTTCGCCGCGGCGAAGTCGCGATAGGCACGGACGGCTTCGGCCGGAGTGCGGCCCGTGCCGAAGACCCCGCGCCAGTTGCCGAGGCGACCGGTGTCGACGTCGACGAGGTCGCTGCCGTCGGGCCAGTCGTTGGGCACGATGTGGTCGACGAGCTCGTGCTCGGGCGCGAGGACCATGTACGTCGCACCGAACAGCGTGTCGGGGCGTGTCGTGAACACGGTGATCGTTGCATCGTGACCGACGACGTCGAACGCGACCCGCGCGCCCTCACTGCGGCCGATCCAGTTGCGCTGCATCAGCTTGATGGACTCGGTCCAATCGAGCTGTTCGAGATCACCGAGCAACCGATCGGCGTACTCGGTGATGCGCATCATCCACTGTTTCAGCGGACGCTTGTAGACGGGGAAGTTGCCGCGTTCGCTGCGACCCTCGGCGGTGACCTCCTCGTTGGCGAGCACCGTGCCCAGACCGGGACACCAATTGACCGGAGCCTCGCCGACGTAGGCCAGGCGATGCTCGTCGAGGTACGCGCGCTGCGCGAGATCGTCGCGTTCGGTCCAGGGCGCGCCGTCGTCGTCGGGCAGGCGTGTTCCCGCGTCGAGTTCGGCGCGGAGCTCGTCGATGTGGCGGGCCCGATCGTTGCTGCGGTCGTACCACGAGTTGAAGATCTGGAGGAAGATCCACTGGGTCCATCGGTAGTACTGGACGTCGGTGGTGCTCACGCCCCGTCGAGGGTCGTGTCCGAGACCGAGTTGGCGGAGCTGGCGTCGGTAGTTCGCGATGTTCTGCTCGGTGGTGATCGCCGGGTGGGTGCCGGTCTGCACGGCGTATTGCTCGGCCGGAAGTCCGAAGGCGTCCATGCCCATCGCGTGCAGCACGTTGTGGCCGTTCATCCGCTGGAAGCGCGCGTAGACGTCGGTGCCGATGAACCCGAGCGGGTGGCCCACGTGCAGGCCGGCACCGCTCGGATACGGGAACATGTCGAGGACGAACAGCTTCGGCAACGTCGCACGCTCGGCGTTGGGCTGGTCGAGCCGGCTGCCGGCCGGGTTCGGCGTCCAGAACGTTTGCTCGGACTCCCACCGGTCTTGCCACTTGCGCTCGATGTCGCCCGCGAGGTCGGCGTTGTACCGGTGCTTCGGCATTTCGTCGTGGGTTTCGGCGGGCGATTCCGCAGCGTTCGTCATACGAGTTCGAGGCTACCGGTGCTCCATCGCACCCTTCGCGTCGAATCACCCACGCCCGAGTTGTCTCATGAAGTGGCGGGTGTCCCACCGAGTGGCGGTATGCCGCCACTTCGTGCGACACCCGCAAACCGATGGGACAACGCCGGGCGGATGTGGGTGCAACTCGCGTAACGGTCGCGACGCCCATGACAGGGCGGCCATGGCACACCCCCGACCCGAGTGGTAGAGAAGGCGACCTCGACCAACGCCAGGGGGTTGCTGTGACGACGATGACCAAGTACGCGCCGGGTACGCCTTCGTGGGTCGACATCGGGGTGCCCGACATCGCGGCCGCGGTCGTGTTCTACTCCGGTCTGTTCGGCTGGGAGTGCGTCGACCAGGGTGAAGAGGCCGGGCACTACACGATGTGCGAACTCGGCGGTCAACCCGTCGCCGCGATCGGCCCGGCGATGAACCCGGGACCGCCGACGTGGACCACCTACATCACGGTCGACGATGCTGACAAGACCGCGGCACTCATCACCGACGCCGGCGGTTCGATTGCGATGGCGCCGATGGACGTTCTCGATGTCGGACGGATGGCGATCGCCGCCGACCCGACGGGAGCGTTCTTCGCAATCTGGCAACCGCGAGCTCACATCGGAGCGCACGTCGTCAACGAGCCCGGCACCCTGTGCTGGAACGAGCTCAACACCCGCGAGGTCGACGACTCGATCCGTTTCTACGAGCGCGTCTTCGGCTACACGACGAAGCGGAGCGACGGTTACAACGAGTTCGAGATCGACGGAAGGTCGATCGCGGGATGCATGCCCATGCCCGAAGTCGTCCCGGCGGAAGTACCGAACCACTGGCTCGTGTATTTCGCGGTCGACGACTGCGACGCATCGCTGGCCCGAGCCCGAGAACTGGGGGCTCAAACGATGGATGCGATCGACCTCGAGGGCGTCGGACGATTCGGCATGGTGTTCGATCCGCAAGGCGCCGCGTTCGCCGTGATCCGGATGGCAATGGCCGACGATTCGATCCGTTGACGTGAGCCGACCCGGCTAAAGTCGCAACGACCAGGGGCTGTGGCGCAGCTGGTAGCGCACTTGCATGGCATGCAAGGGGTCGTGGGTTCAAGTCCCATCAGCTCCACTGGCGTTGTCGATTCGACAACGTTCGCCCAGGTCAGCGCCGGGGTTCTAGTTGCGTCCTCTGAGGTATCTGCGAAGCGTCGCGGTACAACGCGAACGGTCCCGACCAAACCGGGCCTGATCGCGAGGGTCGGCGTCTTGACGCGAAAGCGCGTCCGATCGCGTTGCTTGTCCGATCTATGTCGGCGCGACGCGCTCTTGTTGAGCGATGCTGCGGAGATGGAGTTGCTCCGCATCGGCGACATCGAGGTGGCGTACCGGACCGCGGGTTCGGGTCGGCCGCTCGTGATTCTGCCTGGCGCTATGGACGATGGTGGGAACGGCAGCTGCGTGACTTTTCCGACTCCTTCCGGGTTGCGGTGTGGGATGCGCCGGGTTGCGGAGCGTCGAGCGAGCCACCCACGGGTTGGTCCCTGACCGACTTCGCGGATTGTGTCGCTGCGCTCATCGACGCGATCGCGACAGAGCCGGTGCACGTCCTCGGGCTGTCGTTCGGCGGCGCGCTCGCGATCGAGTTGTTCCACCGACACCGGCGTCTCGTGCGGTCGCTGACCCTCGTCTCAGCGTATGCAGGATGGGTCGGATCGCTTGGACCTGACGAGGCGCGGGCACGAGTCGCCGCTGCCGATCAAATGGTAGAGATGACGGGCCACGATCTGGTCGACGCATGGCTGCCGACCTTGCTCGCGCCTTCAGCGAGTGAGACCTCGCGCGACTGGGCTGCGACGCTTCTGCGTCACACTCGCACCAGCGCTGCGCCGACGTACGCACGGGCACTCGCCGTCGATCTCCGGGCTGTGCTGCCGACGATCGATGTGCCGACTCTTGTCGTTCACGGGACCGACGACGCTCGAGCTTCGCGACGAGTCGCTGATGAACTCGTGTCTCTCGTCGTCGACGCCGAGTTGAGCGTCATCGATGGTGCCGGTCATCTCGTGAACGTCGACGCCCCGGAACAATTCGCCACGCAGGTTCGCAGCTTCCTCACGCGCAAGTACGACTCGTAGCCCGCGCACAGTAAGACGACGAGGACCTGGCCATCCTCGAGCATGACGCTGCCTGCGGGCCTGACCTGGCCTACGACCGCGGATACTCCCACCAAAGTCGTCGAACGGGCTCTCATACGACCTGGCGCCGAACGTCCGTCCGTGGCACAACCAGAGGCGCGGGACTTCGTAACCGTCCAGACCCCTGGTGAGTTCCCAGCCGGACCTCGTCCTGATTACTACCGAGATCGTCGGGGGCGATCTCTCGAAACCTCAGCTGGTCATTGCGCGTCGCTGACATCGGCGAGCACCCTCGCCGTCGGCACACCGGCAAGCGCGGGTGAGAGGTCGGTCGATTGCCAAACGACCTGCTCAAGAAAATCCTTGAAGGAGTTCGCGGCATCGACACTGTCGAAATCGAGGTCAACGACGATGTACTGCTCGTCGTCAGCGGGCCGACGAATCCGTTGTGCCGTCACCCCAGCGTTGCGTCGTGCATCCTCGAAACGAGCGAACGCCTGAAGCCAGGTCGCCAGGTCGGATATTGCGTGTTCGATGAGCAGAGTCGTAACCACTCCCGCGTGCCTCCATTGTTGTCGATTCCATAGCGATAGAACGCGGGGCTGCGGTCCAGGTCGCTGACCGTGAGCCCGAGGTGGCTGATTCCTTGGGATCGCGGCCGAACAGCTTGTCGCTCACGCACCCATCATGCCCGCTCCGCGCTCGTTATCTCAACCGCCATACGCGAGGTCAGCCTGGCGGCGGCGCGGCCGCCACCTCGCTCCACTGGTTTGTTCCAACGGCGCGCGTCCGGACGCCGGCCCGACGCAACAAGTTCCGGATCGTGCCTGCGGACACGCCCTGCTGCTCCCCGACGGCCACGAGCGAGTGGCCGGCCTCGTGCAACTCGCGAGCGACGTCGACATCGACCTCCACGCGGCATCGGACTTCATCGCCAGCCGCACGGATGATGCGCGTCGCTGTCCGGCGATCGATCTCGAACTCCACAGCAAGCGCGTTCGCCGACTCCCCCGCTTCGTACCGCCGCAACACCTCCGATCGTTGCGAATCGGTCAATCTCGTCTGCTTCTGGCGGAGCGATGGGACGGGTCGATGGGACACCCGATCACGCCCCTCACCAGCGAGAACGCGCTCCAGACGCGCCACGATGACGGGGTTGGAGTAACGACCCACAAGGTCAACTCCGTTGTCGTTTCGACAACGTTTGCCCAGGTCAGGGCATGGTTCTAGTTGTCTCCCACGAGGTGTCGCGCGGAGCGCTGCGAGTGCTCACGAATTGCGCGAAGGTGGGCGTCGGCCCGATCCTTCGGCGCCTGCGGCAGCGCCGAGCCCGACGCTCGCGGCGATCGCTACCGTAGGCTCGAGCGCAATGTCACAAGTGTTCCCTTCGCTGCAATCAGTGCACGTGCTGTTCCACTACGAGCCTCGGACGTCCGAGTCGGCGGAACCGGTAGCCGGATCTTCCCCGCCCAAGCGGCCGGTCTCGCACTCATGACGTGATGTGCTAATATACACAACGTGTCAAGTTATCGACTACTCCGCTGGCAGACTTGGCCGTCCGTGCACGTGCCGGAAGCCCAGACGCGCCAGCGATGAATCCCCGGTTCGAGCCTGTTCCGGAGACAAGGCAGCGCATCCTCGACGCGACCGGTCGTACGCTCGACCTGCTCGGCTACCGCCGGTTCCGCATGGAGGATGTGGCCGCCGCGGCGGACCTGTCTCGACAGAGCGTCATCAACTACTTCCCCAAGAAGGACGACCTGGTCTGGGCGGCCACCGAGGTCCGTATGCGCACCTTCGAGGAAGTGCTCGTGGCGCGGGTGGCCGGCTTCGACGACCCTGCCGAAGGACTACACGTCGCATTGCGAGAGAACCTCGAGGCCCTGAGCGCCATGCCGGGCACGCGTCCGCCGCTGCTGGGCGACATGATCGACTACCTCACCGGGAAGGGCGCTTCGCTGTTGGTCGACCAGTTCCACAGCACCGGTAAGGTGCTCGCCGGCATCTTCGAAGCCGATCCAGCCGACGCGGACATCGCCGGCGAAGCGCTCGTCCGATTGGTGCTGAGCTTCCTGATGCTCGCCGAGGACCAACCCGATCCCGATCGGGGCGCGACGGTGATCG
>SXGT01432355.1_pt1 | contig 14036 bp, 14 predicted proteins | sample 3176221 | NCBI WGS metagenome assembly SXGT01 (sample SAMN11356862, study PRJNA531348) | freshwater metagenome | isolation source: freshwater sample F1-120 | place: China: Fuxian Lake, Yuxi | collected 2017-12-25 | reverse complement strand
GAGAGCATCATGAGATCTTTAAGGCGATCGAATCTGGAAATGGCGAACTTGCCTCCAAACTCACGATGCAGCATATTACTGGTGCCCGTGCGGTCGCCTTAGCTGATGCGAAAGAGAAGAATAAGCGTTGAGTGATATTGAAGTTGTCTGTGCAGGTGTCATAACAATGGACACAATCGCACTCGTTAATCTCTATCCCGATGAGGATGAGCGTGTGGTTGCCCAAGAAGTCATACGTGCAGGAGGGGGACCTGCAGCCGTCGCCTCAGTGGCACTGAGCCGTCTAGGGGTTCGAAGTGCAATCGTGGGCACGATTGGTGATGATGCCGATGGTGCTCAAGTTATGGAGATATTTGCAAATGAGGGTGTGGATACACGCGGTATCTCAATCGGAGTCAGCGCAACCGCAGGAAGTGTCATCGTCGCCTCAAAAGCTCGTAACACACGTGCGATTAGTACTCGTCAGCCTACGAAACAAGAGACACTCAATAGCGCGGCACAAGAGTTGTTGCGAAAGGCACAATGGGTGCATGCAGATCATGTAGGTATGCAACAGATAAGTGGCCTCGTTCGAGGTAATGGCCCGCTGATCTCATTCGATGCCGGCTACAACGTCGAAAGATTTGATGCATCCCAAGTCGATCTTTTTGCTCCGACTGATCATCAGATGGCTCTTCGTCATCCGGGGCTAAAATTGGCTCTAGCCATTGAACAAGACTCAAAAAACGCAGGAAATACGGTTGTAGCCACCCAGGGCTCGAAGGGAAGCCTGGGATATTCCCTGCAGACAGGATCTGTGAGTGCAACTGGATTTGAAGTAGATGTAGTGAGCACACTGGGTGCCGGTGATGTCTTCCATGGTGCTCTTATCGCTCAATTGTTCCAGGGTTACGGTCTGCAGGATGGATTGCGCCGAGCAAATGCAGCGGCAGCCCTTTCATGTCGCGGCCTTGATGCTCAATCGATGATTCCAACTACACCCGAACTCGATTCATTTCTACAGGCATATAAATGAGAAAACCACTCACTCAATTAGCAAGGCCATCAGGCGCCCTTGCTATGGTTGCAGTTGATCAGCGTGAGGCTCTACGTGGAATGTTTGCTGCCCATCAAAGCACTCCGGTACCGGATTCACAGTTGACCCAATTCAAGGTCGATGTCGCACGCGAACTTTCACCATTTGCTTCAGCCTTACTGGTCGATCAAGAGTTTGGAATAGATGCAATCATCGATCACAAGGCTCTGAAAAACTCATGTGGATTGATCGCTGCTGCAGATTTATTGGTTGGCCCACCAGGTGGTGCAGCAACAGATACTGCTGTGGACCCTGATATAGATCCAATTCGCATGCGTGATATTGGAAGCGTAGGGTTGAAGTTTTTAGTTTTGTGGCGCAACGATGAATCTCCAGATGCAAGAGCTGCATTAGTTCAGGATTTTAAGAAGCTTTGCGAGATCTCTGATCTTCCATCAATTGTCGAGATTATTGTGAAGCCACCCAGGGATACATCAAAGAGTTTTAATCGTGAAGAAGAGATCATAATCGCAGCACGTGAGGCTGCAATATGGAGACCAGATCTGTATAAGGCAGAGGTCCCTTTTCATGGTGAAGGTAATTTAAATTTAGTGATGAAAAACGCCGACCGTATCTCAGAGGCTATCGGTTCACCGTGGGTCGTACTCTCAAACGGTGTGAAGCAGCCATTCTTTAATGATGCCGTCAAGGCTTGTGCTATGGGTGGGGCGAGTGGCTTTCTTGCAGGTCGTGCCGTATGGGCAGACATAGTTGGAGCCCCGGATATTCCGATAGCACTGCGTACAACCTCTATTCCACGCCTGGAACAACTTGCCGAGATCGTTGATACTCATGCAAAGTCCTGGAGTAGCTGGTAGCTAATACAACCTATTCAACAAGTCAATCATCTCATCAACGACGATCTTAGGCTCTTTTGGAGAGATTAGTCGAACGTTGCCCATGGAATCTTCACTCCATTCACTGACTCCATTAACTTTGATTTCAACTTTTCCTTGCTTTGAGATTTCAAATAGTTCAGGCCGTAAGCAACCAAGAATCGCGATTGGATCATGAGGAGTGGTCCAATCCTGATTTCTTGGTCGAATCCACCTCATAATCTCTGAGTGAAGAAAAGGACCTAACTTTCCTGAGTTCTGAATACGATTGATTTCGGCGCACTTGATGATTGTCTTTTGCGACGAAGGTAAATCGAGGATGGTGATTGGGATCTCTGATTCTAAGACTCTTTTTGCAGCATCGATATCACACTTGAAGTTATGCTCGACTTTAGATTTTGAAAAGTCACCGCCCATAATCCATAAGTTCTTGATATTTTTGGAAAAATTATCGGATATCTCGATTGCCTTTGCAATATTTGTGAGTGGTCCTATAGCCAAGAGATCTACCTGTCCAGGCAGTGAGTTGATAGTATTAACCAGAAAGTGAATCCCAGAGTCTTTTTCGAGTTTAAATTGATCGAGAGATTCAATACCTTCTCCTTCAGATCCAGAAAGCCAAACTTCTCTGCCAGAAATAGGGAGTGATTCACCGGCAAATGTTGGGATTTTTCGTCCGGCAAGAGAACACAGATATAGCGCTATTTGTCCGCGTAGTTGTGTATCGCCATAGACAGTGGTTATGCCTAACAAATTGACGGTATCTGAGCCTAAAAGTATGGCAAGAGCTAGCGCATCATCTACATCGCTACCGATATCGGTATCGAGAATTACAGTGTGCACTAACCCCAAAGCTCCTTGATTTCAACTACTCGGCCCTCATTAATACTCTTATGAGCGGCAAGGCCTGTGACAACACTAGTCACACCATCTTTCAATGTGACCTCTGCAGGGGTTGAGTTCAAAATCGCATCACGGAACTTGATATGTTCGATATAAGAGGCACCGTAGTGGTGGCCCATGTATTTGATATCCAAATTATGGACATATTTGATCTCACTACCTTTACCTATGCTCTCACCGATTCCCCAGCCAGTTCGTGTACCCCAGTCCTCTCGGCGTGATGAACGAAGAGTTTGAGAGGGCAGAAATGACTCGACTTTTCCGCCGTCACCAATAATTGTTAAAATCTCTTTATCGAAAGAGCCTTCACCAAACATACAAAGATCCAACATGGCACGTGCGCCGTTTGCATACTCAAGAACAACGTAGGCATTATCAAGTACATCTGCAGGCTTACCATCATATTTCTCATCTAAATGATTGACACTTTGTCCACCTGATGCAAAGACTCGAATAGGTTGCTCACCAATGACGATATCCATCAAGTTGAAGTAATGACAGCATTTTTCGACTAAGGTGCCACCAGTGCGCTCGGTGAAGCGGTTCCAATTATCTACCTTTGGATAAAATGGTTCACGATGTTCGCGGATGGAGACTTGCCTTACCGTGCCAACATCGCCGGCCTTAGCCCTGGCAATCGCTTCGGCAACCGGGGGCATGAATCGATACTCAAGTCCCATCCATGTCATCGCACTTCGCTTGTCATCCCAGGCCACAATGGATCTCAAATCCTCCACGGTAGTTGCAAGGGGTTTTTCGACAAAGACCGCCAAATCTGTAGCCAGAGCATCTTTTAATATGGCGGTATGTGTGTCATTGGGGGTAGAGATGATGACCGCATCGACCAGGCCGCTCTCAAGTAGCCCCCGGTGATCAAAGAAGAGCCTGGCACCTGGGGCCAGGGCTCGGGCCGCCTCTTGGGATGGCGCGTGAGGATCGCTGATGGCAGTAATCCTGGCCCCACCCATAATCGCGATGTTGTGCATGTGCTCTCGCCCCATGCTGCCAGCGCCGATAATGCCGTATCGAAGCTCATTGCCCATAGTTACAGGTTAGACCACTGCCTGAAATTAAGTCAGAGGGGTAGACGTCGCAGGCTTGACTGACTTAGAATCTGGCAAGAGGTCAGACCACTCCCACATCAAAGCGAAAGGCATGGGCATCCATGGCGATTACCCCACCGCAGTTTTTACTCCACCACGATGGCGATAACGTCGCGGTCGTGATGGAGGATATGCAACCGGGGATCCTGCATGGGCGCTCGGTCAAAGAGGGCACCGAGAGCACTGCCCTGCTTAACCACGCCATCCCTCTGGGACATAAATTTGCACTGTCCGATCTGGCCGAGGGCGATGCGATCATCAAATACGGCATCAAAGTCGGACTTGCATCGGCGGCTATCAAAAAGGGCGATTACATCCATACACACAACATGAGGAGTTATCGATGGGAAGCAAGCCGCGCTTAATGGGATATCGCCGTGAGAACGGCACGATGGGCATCCGCAATCACGTCATTATTCTGCCTCTCGATGATCTCTCCAATGCAGCTGCAGAGGCAGTTGCAAAGGTTATCCCTGGCACATTGGCACTGCCCCACGCATTTGGTCGCCTGCAGTTCGGGGAGGATCTCCAACTCACCTTTGACACACTCATCGGAACAGGCGTCAATGCAAACGTTGCAGCAGTTGTTGTTATCGGTATCGAGCCAAAGTGGACACAGAAAGTCGCCGATGGGATTGCAAAGACCGGTAAGCCAGTCGCCGCCTTTTCTATCGAGGGAAAGGGTGACCTGCAGATTATCCAAGAGGCTAGTCGGGTCGCTGCGATGTTTTTACAAGATGCATCGGGTCTAGAACGTGAACCTACACAGATGGGCGAGATGATCATGTCCGTCAAATGTGGGGAGTCAGATACGACATCTGGGCTTGGCTCTTGCCCAACCACATCACAGGCAGTTGACCGCTGGGTCGCTGCCGGAGGCTCTGTTTTCTTTGGTGAGACTTCAGAGTTAACCGGTGGAGAGCATCTGATTGCGCAGCGATGCATCGATGATGCATGCCGTGATTTGTTTCAACTCACATATGACAACTACATAAAAGTTATTGAGGCAACAGGGGCCAATCTTCTGGGTTCTCAGCCGACACAGGGCAACATCGCTGGTGGTTTGACAACGATTGAGGAAAAGGCGTTGGGCAACATTGCAAAGACTGGATCGGTTCCAGTCGTTGGTGTTTTAAAGCCTGCACAAGCACCAGATCCCAAGAATCCAGGTCTGTACTTCATGGACTCCTCCTCTGCGGCAGCTGAGTGCGTGACTCTTATGGCCGCTGGTGGCGCTGTCATTCACCTATTCCCCACAGGACAGGGCAATGTCATCGGTAACCCCATCATCCCCGTTCTCAAACTCACCGCAAACATAAAGACTGCGAAGTCAATGACAGAGCACATCGATTTAGATGTATCGGGCCTACTTCGATATGAATACGATCTCACTGTGGCTGGTGACATGATGATGGATGTCATCTATGACACGGTCAATGGCCGACTGTGTAAGGCCGAGGTCATGGGCCATCGTGAGTTCACATTCACGAAGTTGTATATCTCTGCATAATGATTCTGATCTCTGAAGATGTTTGGGGAGCTCCCCTCCAAAAACTGGAGGGGAGCTTTCATATTCTCAGAGATGATGATCTGTGGAGTCATCCAGAGGAGCTCAAAGCAGCACTGGCTGATGTAACAGCACTAGTTGTGCGTAACCGCACGAAAGTCACGGCTGATCTCATTGCTGCAGCTCCGAAGCTGAAAATTATCGCACGTGCAGGTGTGGGATTAGATAACATCGATATCAAGGCCGCAGATACTGCAGGCGTCGTTGTAGTAGCCGGTCTAGGTGCAAACGCGGTAAGTGTCGGTGAGCTCACACTTGGCCTGGCTCTCAACCTTTTGCGCAATATTGCAGGACACAATATTGCAACACATGATGGAGGTTGGGTGCGCACACCTGGTCAAGAACTATCTGGCTTGACGTGGGGGTTATTAGGGTGCGGCGCAACGGGATTAGCAACGGCAAAACTCCTGACAGGCTTTGACTGCTCGGTTCTTGGATATGATCCATATGCAAAAAATCTTTCAGGTATAGAGCTCACAACATTTGAAGATGTTTTAGGGCGCAGCGATGTTCTCAGTATTCACATGCCATCGACCCCAGATACGAATGGCTGCATCAATACGGCAACAATTGCCTTGATGAAGCCTGCGGCCATTATTATCAATGTTGGCCGCGGGGAGGTCATCAATGAATCTGATCTCATCGCAGCCCTGAAGTCACAGAAAATCGCTGGCGCTGCCCTTGACGTACGTGTTCAAGAGCCACCTATCAAGGGTGAGATGGAGATCATCCCTAATTTGATTTTGACCCCTCACGTTGCAGGGATAACTACTGCGAGCCAACAGCGTATCAATCAGATTCTTGCCGCAAATATTGAGTTAGTGTTGAACTCAAAGCCGGCCACTCATGCAGTAGGGGCACTGAAGGAGAGTAGTAATTAAATGGCTCAACTCAGCGTTGGTTCGGCTATCACCACTGCTGCTGGCTTGCTCGAGGCCACAGGTGTCTTAAGGCAGAGGGCAGAGGTAACTGCACGGGCAATTGTGGCAAGTGATCGTTGGGGCATTGGTAGTCATGGTCTTATGCGATTACCTTTTTATTTATCCCGATTGCAGGCCGGTGGAATAAATCCAAAGGCAGAGTTAAAGATCGTCACAGATCTACCAAGTCTTGTCGTCTTTGATGGCGATGATGGTCTTGGGCACTGGCAGCTGCACCATGCCTCCCAAGTTGCTGTGGAGCGTGCGATGATCAATGGAGTCGCAGCCGTAGGTGTTGGCCGATCGAATCACTGCGGTGCACTCGGGATTTATGTCTGGCCAATGATCAATCGTGGATTAGTAGGAATCGCTTTTAGTACAGGACCGGCAGTCATGCCACCGTGGGGTGGAAACAAAGTACTGCTCTCGACCTCACCGCTTGCTGCGGGTATTCCAACGAGCCCTCCAACTGTTGTCGATCTTGCAACGAGCGCCGTTGCTCGTGGAAAGATTCAAGCAAAGGCTCAAGCAGGTGCAGAGCTAGAGCCTGGTTGGGCATTTACAAAAGATGGTGGGCCTACAACAGATGCAAAGCAGGCTCTGGCTGGAATGCTTGCACCTCTTGGTGGGGCCAAGGGATATGCCCTGGCAGTACTTGTCGAATCACTCACAGGCATGCTCATCGGTCCAACGTTGGCAAAAAATATCCCTGATATGTTTGCTGCAGATCAAGATGGACTACCTCAGCAGATCTCTCACTTCGTTATTGCGATTGATGCCGCCAAGCTATCTGTAGATGGTGCAAACACCCGCACACAAGATTTCAAAGAGCATGTCAAACTGGCTGGAGGTCGCCTTCCTGGATCCAACCGAGTAAATCCAGAAACCTTAGATACGACAGATGAAATCATGATTACCGATCAAGTCCTAGAGCAAATTAAGTCTTGGTCTGCAAAGCTAGGTATCTCGTGATCAAAAACCTGCCAGGAGTAGGCCTCATCGCCACAGTAGTGGCCCTGGCCTTTGCAATAAATAGTCTTCAACCAGCGATCAGCGCCTTGGCACTATGTGTAGCCTTTGGCTTTTTGATCGCGAACTTTTTGACATGGCCCACTTTTGCAAGTAGTGGAACAACTTTTGCCAGTAAAAAACTTCTACGTATCGGTGTCGCCTTGCTTGGCGTACAGGTAAGTGTTCTCTCTCTACAGGCTATAGGTTTCAAAGGAGTTCTCACAGTACTGGTAATAGTCACCTTGACTATCTTTGGAATTCTCGGGCTCGCAAAGATATTTAAGGTGAGTGGTGATCTCGGACTACTTATCGGAGTCGGATTCGGAGTGTGTGGTGCCACTGCAGTAGCGGCGATTCGCCCGCAGACCCGTGCAACACAAGAAGAGACCACATATGCAATCGGCTTGATCTCACTGTGTGGGACACTCTCGATTTTTGTACTTCCATTCTTGGGTCATCTGCTGGGATTGAGTGATCAGAGCTTTGGTGCTTGGGCCGGCGCGGCCGTACATGATGTTGGCCAAGTGATTGCAACCGCCTCGGTATGGAGCGATGAGGCCCTCAAGTCAGCGATCGTAATTAAGTTAGCCCGTGTGTGCTTGCTGGCCCCGATCGTTCTTATTCTCTCGATTCGCCATCGCCGTTATTTACTCGCACAGGGAGAGAGCACTCAATCATCGGAGAAGATTCCACTGATCCCATTTTTTGTCGTTGGCTTTGTCGCTCTTGCAGTAGTTAGCAATATTTTTCAGATTCCAACCAACGTATATGATGCAATAGTTTTAACGAGCAAACTCTTACTTGGTGCTGGCCTAGTTGCCCTGGGTTCGACTGTTCGCTGGAGCTCAATCAGGGTGATTGGCGCACGACCTATGGCGATGGGATTGTGTGCCTGGGTAATCCTCGGGGGAGTCTCATTGGCTGCAGTTCGCATCACGGGCCTATAGGCTCTTCATATGTGTTCACCCGTCCTATGTGATCTCTGTAAAAAAATGACCTGGTCTGGCTGTGGTCAGCACATCGAAGAGGCGTTGGAGGGTGTAGCTCAGATCGATCGTTGTGCAGGACATCAGAGCACATCCATTAAGCCAGGCTTACTCAGTAAAATCTTTGGAAAGCGAAATTAGCCTAAGAGTTCAGATAATCACTCAACGCTTTTTGCTCACTCTGTAAATCACTGATGTAGGCCTTGACCACATCCCCGATTGAGACAATAGAAATCAGATCTCCTGTCCCATCGACTACTGGAATATGACGAATTCGTCGCTCGGTCATGACTGTCATGAGTTCGGCCACAGTTGAATCGGGGGAGCAGGTAATCACCTCTGATGTCATCAAGTCCCGCACCCGCATACTGGCTATCTCATCTAATTTACCTGGCATCGCGCGCACGACATCGCGCTCTGAAACGATGCCATCAACTTTTTTTCCATCAGGGGAGACGACCAATGCCCCGACATGGTGGATATTTAATGCATTCACTAGGTCATGGAGGGTGGCACTTTCCGAGATGCTTTCAACGCGCTTACCTGGGATCAAAGCGGCGACTTTCATAGCGGTCTCCTTCGGTCAAAACAGGGGGATGCTTTATGAATGGTGGCCCTGGTTTAGCCGAATTACAAGAGGCGGGCTTTTCGGAGGCAGATTTGCCAGTGTTGAGGCGTCGCCTTGCTATGTCAGTGATCTATCCTGGCAGTAATTCAAAGGCGATTATCGCGCAGCCGATCACGCCAGCCTTTGAGCCGAAATGGGCTAACTCAACTCGAGGTCTTTGTTGGAATGAGAGAGAGTCCGCAAGGTACTGTGAAACAGGGTCTAGCAGGGCTGCCTTTGCATTTGAAAGTCCACCCCCAAGAACAATCACCTCTGGAGCCAGAAGCGTCACAAGAATTTCACAAGCTCGGCCTATCGCTGACATCGCATCACGCCAGACATCCATAGCGGTTGCATCACCTTGAAGAACTAATGAGTGGATCTTTTCCGTGCTTACTCCCTGAGTTCTACTCAATGATGCATAGGCCTTACTAATCGCCAACGTTGACGATGCAGCCTCAAGACAGCCAAATTTTCCACAAACACAGGCAAATTTTCCATTGACATTCACATGGCCTATCTCACCTGCATAGCCATTGGAGGCACAAATGCTTCCACTCATGATAATTGCCGCCGCAATCCCTGTTCCCAGCGACATATATATCGCATTATCAGTATTTTTCGCCGCGCCAATCCGTAACTCCGCAATCGCAGCAGTCCGGACATCATGCCTTACGATAATCGGAACTTGGATTCTTTTCTCCAGAAGATCCTTGATGTGGAAATTTTCTATAATTAAATTTTCAGACCAGATACAAATTCCATTTTTGTCATCAAATATTCCAGGGAAAGATACTCCAACTGAGGAGACTTTTTGAATTTTTGAATACTCTGCGACAAGCTCTATGAGAGAGTCTAAAATTTTCTCTTGTGTGTTCCCAGAAAGTGGTGTTGGGATAACCTTCTCCGAGATAATCATGAGATTTCTATCGATAAGAGCACTCTTGATATCTGTGCCACCAATATCAACGGCAACAACATATTCCATATTTTTAATCATTATTAGTTGTCAAGAATGATGGATCGAGCAAGTCCACGAGGGCTATCGGGATTGAGGCCACGTTTCTTGGCGATGGCTACGGCGACTCTTTGAGCACGGATCAAGTGCGCCATAGGATCTAGAGAACTCGATTCAAAGAGTGCACCTGTTGCTCTGATATCACGGATGAGATCGGTGGGAACCTGCCCAAATGCCCACACTGCTCGGCCAGGCTGGGAGATAGCGAGTGGGCCATGGCGATAATCAAGGGCTGGATAAGCCTCAGCCCAAAACTGAGATGACTCCCGAGTCTTTAACGCGGCCTCTTGGGCTAATCCAATAGTCCAGCCTCTGCCCAAGAAAGTAATCTGACTAACTTCAATAAGTTCAGAGATGTCACTCGATAGTGCAGCCTGCGCATCCTGGATGATTGTGTTCAAGTCAAAGCCCAGGTGAGTTCGTAAGAGCCCGAGGGCAGCTGTCGCCCAACGAGTCTGAAGAAGGGATTGTTCGTCGGCAAAATCCATTGTGATTGTCGCACTCGCACACTCTTCGGCAGGCGAGTCAAAAATTGCTGTGATTACGACAGAGGGAATTTTAACTTTTTGGAGTAATTGAATGATTTCTGTCGTAGTTCCTGAACGGGTGATTATTACGAGACGATCGTACTTACGATTATGATTGAACTCTGAGCCAGGGTAGGCATCAGTCTCTCCATGCCCTGCCGCTTCTCGCAGCGCTGCATACGCCATTGACATAAACCAAGAGCTTCCACACCCAACTACGGCAACACGTTCACCTTTTTGTGGAAGTTTGTGTAATACGCTGGGGGCAAACTCTGAGACTAATCTCCAGATTTGAGGTTGAGAAGCGATTTCCAAGTCGACAAAACATGAAGAAGACATGGTCGACAGTTTAGAATGTTGGTAAGTATAGAGTCAACAACTGTGAATAACCGAAAGGGGTGTGATGTCTCGAACTCAGGCTGGAATTTTGGTGAGTGATGCGAGATCGTGCTCTAAAGCAGTTGGCGCCTTCAATGTTATTTTATTAGAGCATGCTGAGGCGATTGTAGATGGGGCGCAGATCGCTCATTTACCGGTGATTTTACAAGTGAGTGAAAATTGCATTCAGTATCACAACTCATTGAAACCTATTTCGTTGGCAACAATTGCAATTGCTGAGAGCTCATCTATCCCAGTATCTGTGCACCTAGATCATGCTAAGAGCGAGGAGCTTGTAAGACAGGCACTTGATCTTGGCTACGACTCTGTGATGTTTGATGGATCAGAGCTTCCGTACCTCGAGAATGTGGCAGCGAGTATGCGCATGGCCTCCTTATGTAAGAGTTACGGTGCCACCTTAGAGGTAGAAATTGGTGAGGTTGGTGGCAAAGATGGCCTCCATGCACCAGGGGTTCGTACTAATCCTCTTGAAGCGAGGGAATTTGCAGAGGCGACCGGGGCGCATTTACTAGCAGTCGCCGTGGGCTCCTCACACGCTATGACCACTCGTGATGCAACCCTGGATTTCGACCTGATCATGGAGATCGCCCGTAGTGTTGAGTTACCACTTGTATTACATGGCTCATCGGGGGTCAGTGATGCTGATTTAGGAAGAGCAGTTAAAGCGGGTATGAGCAAAATCAATGTCGCAACTCATCTCAACTCTATTTTCACTCATGAAGTGCGTGGAGCATTAGAAAATGATCCAGCATTGGTAGATCCCCGAAAGTATGTAGGTCCTGCTCGACTTGCGATCACCCATGAGGTTTCACGGATTTTGAAAATATTGGGTTAGTTCGAAGGCTTGAGATGTTTGAACTCATCAAAAATCTCTTGCAACCTCGCCAGTAATCGCGGATTTTTCAAGAACCTCCGTCATCAAAGAGATGGGAAATCCTTCATGAAACTCGCCAATTCCAAGGTGGGCGATATTCAATCTTTGCAGCGGGTCCTCATCGCGTATCGTGATGCCGAGCTTATGTAATAAGGGAAGACGTGCTGCGAAATAGGCATCAAAACCAACCTCCCCGCCCCAACAACGGTATGCCAAGGCAGCTGCTCGAGGCCACATCATGTACTCAGCATGTAGGGGAGATTGAATGTACTCACTCCAGAGTTGGAACTGCACTCCCATCACACCAGGAAGGGGTGAAAAGGAGAGAATATCCCCAAGAGTAATCGCTCCTCCAATAGCCAGTGGCTCTGAGGGTGAAACCTCATATGAGTAATCAAAATATGTCGGAAATACCGGCCCCTGAATCACCTCACGTCCATGATCTAATGCGATCTGTGCTATCGCATCCCCCCGCCAGGACATGACTATCGCCCGTGTTGCTCTATTGGGGTCAAATGCAAACGCGTCATCCCAAGTGATCATTTTTTTCCCAAGGTTACTTATAATTTTTTCAATCTCTCTCATGAAGAAAATAAAGACATCTTTGGTTGAACTCAGATCTTTCTGAATCATGAAATCGAGGACTTGAGGGTCTAAAAGCCAGTTCTCTATCAGAGATTCATCTCCTCCAACGTGGATATATTCCGATGGGAAGAGTGAGGCCACCTCTTCGAAGGTTGTTTGTAGAAACTCAAAAACCTCTGGGAAGGGACGTAGTAAATGATCTGATATTCCCCATTGTCCACTTACTTCAACATGCTTTTGATTTATTCCATATTGTGGGTATGCAGCCAATAGCGCACCAGTGTGGCCAGGGATATTAATCTCTGGGACGACCTGCATTCCAAGTGTTTTGGCATGAGCAATAATCTCGTGCACATCCTCATGGGTGAGATGTCCCGAATGCTCTATCCCATCAAATCTTGGTCGTAGGAGCCCATGGTTTATCTGGCTTTGCCTGCGGTGAGCACCGAGCTCATGAAGTAAGGGATGTACCTTGCTCTCAAGGCGCCAACCTTGATCATCGCTCAGATGAAGGTGCAGGGTGTTGTAGTCAAATATAGCCAGAGCGCTGAGGGTCTTCTTGATGAAGGCGGCATCAAAGAAGTGGCGAGATATGTCAAGCATCGCCCCTCGCCAGCCCATCATGGCCCTAGTGTCCAGGCTAATTCCACAAAAAAGCCCCTCAAGTGGTCCGGGGATAGCCGGGCCTTGAGCCGAAATCCTCTAAAACGTGACCGATTTGTTACCTGTGCGAGCCTTCAGATTCGGGACTCTGCCCTCTAGGTTTAGGGGGTCTTTGGGCCTTGGCCCCTCATTGCCCGATGACCTTTCGAAGATCTCATCTCTAGAGAAATGGAACTCAATGTCAGAACAGAATAAAGGTATTTCTCGCCGCTCAGTACTTAAGGGTGCTGCAGTCGGTGGTTTGGGAATCGCAGCAGGAGGAACTCTCCTTGCAGGTTGCGGTTCCAAGTCGACAGGTCCACTTGCATTTGGATCACGCTCGGTTGATGCAGGCCCTACAGCACAGGCCGAGGCTTTGATCGCTGCCTACACAGCCAAGACAGAGAATGAGGTCAAGCTCAACTCAACAGAGTCAAATGCATTCCAGAACAACCTCTCGCAGTATCTTCAGGGAACACCCGATGATGCCTTCACATGGATGGCTGGATACCGCATGCAGTTCTTTGCAGAGCAGGGATTACTGGTAGATCTCACAGGTGTGTGGGACAAGATTGGTGATCAATATTCAGAGAGTTACAAGATTGCCTCAACTGGCCTAGATGGCAAGCAGTACTTCGTTCCACAGTCTTGGTACCCATGGGGTATGCATTTCCGTAAGTCAATGTTTGCTGATCTTGGATTGAATGCAGATAACGTGACAAACTGGGATGAGTTCCTCAAGATGCTAGATGGTATGAAGAAGAAGGGTCTTGTTGGATTTGCAGCCGGCGATAAAGGCGGCTGGGAGGCAATGGGAACATTTGATATTCTCAATGCTCGCATCAACGGATACCAATTCCATGTAGATCTCATGGCTGGACGCGAAAAGTGGACAGATGCAAAGGTCCTTGAAGTATTCAAGTACTGGGAGATGTTGATCCCCTACATGAATCCAAACGTCCTAGATCTCGAGTGGGACGGCG
>SXGT01482245.1_pt1 | contig 14040 bp, 9 predicted proteins | sample 3176221 | NCBI WGS metagenome assembly SXGT01 (sample SAMN11356862, study PRJNA531348) | freshwater metagenome | isolation source: freshwater sample F1-120 | place: China: Fuxian Lake, Yuxi | collected 2017-12-25 | reverse complement strand
GCTGCTCGCGCGCCACGTTGACCTGCGTGTTGTAGGACGAGCGCAGCAGCGTGTCCCAGGCCCACAGGGAGGCGCCGAGGAAGAACACCGCCCCGAAGATCGTGACCTTCGAGAGCGTGTTGAAGCTGGGGTGGAAGATCTGCGCCATACGGGAGGTCGAGCGACGTGCCGGGAACGCGTCGTGGGCCTCGAGCAGGGGAGGGGCCAGCGGAGCTTAGGAGCGCGTGCGGAGCGAGTCCAGCGCGCCACGCGCGGCTCTCGCGCGTCTCCTTCGTTCGGTCGAATGAGTGCGCCGCGCGCGCGGCGATCACGCCGGAACGGACGACTTCTCGCGGATGGGATTCCGCGCGCGGAAGAGTCGTCGCGCGCGACGTGTCAGGTACACCGCGACGTCCTCGGTCGCTCGTGATTGAGAAGTGCTCCGGATGACGCAGGCGAATCCGCAGCTTCGGCGAGGCGTTCGGGCGCCGTCCCGTGGTGGAGGAGGTCGTTCCGGCGCCGGATGACTTCTCCAGCGGGCTGCCAGGGTCGCGTCGAGTCTGGGCTCGTCTCCGCTCGCCGTCCGGCCCGCGACGCGCGCGCTCGACGAACGTCGTGGCCTCCCTCTCGTCGAGCCTCGCGGACCGCACGGTGAGCGGTGGGCTCCGCGTTGCGGGGCCCGCACGCCGCACGGAGCCCGCGGGCCACGCGCCGAACTTCGATCGAGCCGCTCCAGCTTCCGCGGTTGGCCAACCCGAACGGAATCCTATGTGACCCGCTTGATTCGGCCAATTTGTGCGCGAACTCTACTCATCTTCCAGATCCTCCAGTCGCTCCGGCCAGTCGTCCTTGAGCAGCTGCGAGAGCGCCCGGTCGCGCAGGATCCGCCCCCCGGTCTGGCAACGCGGGCAGTAGTTCAGCTCGTTCTCGGCGCGCACGATGCGCTGGATCGGCGCGGCGCACACGGGGCAGGGCTGGCCGAAGCGGCCGTGCACCGCCATCTCGGGCCGGAAGGCGGTGACCTTCGCGGGGAAGCCATCGCCCGCCTCCGCCCGCAACCGCGCCGTCCACTCGTCGAGGACGGCATGTACCGCCGCGTGCAGCCGCGCCGCCTCGGCCGCGTCGAGCTGCCGGCACTGCCTGAACGGCGAGAGTCGCGCGCGGTGCAGGATCTCGTCCGAATACGCATTGCCGATGCCCGCGAACACCCGCTGGTCGGTCAGCGCGCGCTTCAGCGTGTGGTGGGTCTGCGCGAGCACGGCTGCGAAGGCCGTCGCATCCAGGCCGGCCAGCTCCGTGCCGCCGGGATCGAAGCGCTGCAACCCCGCGGCGCCCTGCACCAGGTGCATCGAGGCACGCTTCTTCTGCGCAGACTCGGTGAAGGTCAGCGTGCCATCGGCGAAGTCGAACGCCGCGAGGTCCATCTTGCCGGCGATCGCCGCACCCGGCTTCTTCCAGTGCAGCCTGCCGGTGAGCATGAGATGCAGCACCACGTGCAGCTCGCCCTCGAGGTCCAGCACCAGCTGCTTGGCGAGGCGCCGCACGCCGGTCACGGTGCGGCCCGCGAGCGCCGCGACGCCGGGCTCCACGGTACGCAGCACGAAGGCGCTGCGCAGGCGGATGCCGCGCAGCTGCTGGCCGAGGGTGCGCCGCGCGATGGCCTCGCGATACACGGTGAGATCGGGCAGTTCGGGCATCGCACGTCCCCTCGCCCGGACTGGGCGCACTGCTTGCGGCCTGGCCGCGCTCAGCGCGGCGGTTTCGGTGCGTCCTGCGGCTCGCCTGCGTCGGCGTGAGCCTGCGCTTGCGCTGCCTGGGCGGCTTCCTCTGCTGCTCCCTCTGCTGCTTCCTCTGCTGCTTCCTCTGCATCCGCCCGCGCACGCTCGCGGCGCATGCGCTCGAACACCCGCCGCCAGCGGCCGGAGCGGAAGCGGTACAGCAGGATCAGCCCCTTCGCTAGATAGTCGCCGATGAGCGCGGCATAGATCCACTCCACGCCGAGCTGCATCCACGCGAACAGCACGGCGAGCCCGCAGCGCATGCCGAGCAGGCCGACGAGGGTGGCACGCAGCGGATAGCGCGTGTCGCCCGCGCCGCGCAACGCGCCGCCGATCGAGAAGTCGATCGCCATCAGCGGCATCATCGCGCCCAGGATCCACACGAACGCGATCGTGTGCTCGATGACCTCGGGGTCGTTGGTCATGAATTCCGCCAACGGCCGCGCGAAGGCGATGATCACCGCGCCCACCACGGCCATCGCGACGAAGGACATGCGCAGCGAACGCCAGGCCGCACGCGTCGCCGCCTCGGGGTCGCCCGCACCGAGGTTCTGTCCGACGAGGGTCGAACTCGCGATCGAGAACCCGAAGCCCACCACGAAGCACACCGACAGCACGTTCACGCCGATGCCGTAGGCCGCGAACGCCGCCGTGCCGTAGTAGGTGCCGATGATGCCGAGGAACAGGAAGAAGCCGACGCGGAACACGATCTGCTCGATGCCTGCGGGATAGCCAATGTCCAGCAGTTCGCGCACGCGCCGCTTGTGCCAGTACGGCTTGCGGTCGAAGCCCAGCATCAGCCAGCCGCGCGACCAGGCGAGCAGCAGCACGAGGCCCGCCACGGCGAAGGCGACGCCATTGGCGATCGCCGCGCCGGCCACGCCCATCGCGGGTATCCAGCCCCAGCCGTACACGAATGCAAACACCAGCAAGAGGTAGATCACGTTGGTGGCGATGCCGAGCCACAACGGCGTGCGGGCATCGCCCGCGGCACGCAGCGCCGAGCCGAGGATCATGTTCACCGCGAACACCAGGCTGAACACCGACATCCACAGGATGTAATCGCCCGCCAGCTCGGTGGTGGTGGCGTCGAGCCCGAACACCATCGCGATCTGCACCGGGAACAGCACGCCGGGCACGGTCATCACCACCGCCGCGACGCAGGACACCAGCAGCGACACCTTGGTGACGGCGATCGCCTCGTCGAAGTCCTCGCTGCCCCAGGCCCGCGCAACGAGCGCGGTGGTGCCGGCGCTGATCGCCATCATCACGGCCTGCAGTGCATAGAAGATCTGGTTGCCCGAGGTGACCGCCGCGACGGCAGAGGCACCGAGTTCACCCACCACCTTCATTGCCACGATGCCGCCGAGCGAGAACAGCAGGTTGCTGAGCATCGACGGCCAGGCGAGTTCCCACACGGTGGCCTGAATGGCGCGGCCACTGCCGCCCGCCCCGCCATCGCCACCCGCTGCGCCGCCGCCACCCCCTGCGCCGCCGCCCGTTGCGGTAGCGCCAGCCGGCAGCGTTCCCGCAGCATCGGGCTTCGCACTGTTCGCGGCGGAAGGTGCGCTCACTTGGGCCCCGGAGGTGGAGAAACGTGGATCTGGCGGAATCGCCTGCAGCGCGCCGCAACGGGCAGGGCACGGTGCGACCGGCGCAGTGTAGGAAGCCGATGCCAACTTGCGCACCGCAGCGGCTGCCGGAACGAAAGGCAGCGGCTGCGGGAACGAAAGGCAGCGACTGCGGAACATGAACGCAGGCGCTGCGGGACGACGGCACGGGGACGCCACGGCGGCGGCTCCAGTAGACTTCGGCCCCTTCGTCGTCGCCCGCACTATAACCGCACCCTTCCCGGGCATGCCCCGCGGAGCGGCCGCGATGGTGCCGACCGACGTTCGCATTCCTACGACCAGCCTTCCCCGTCCACCCTCGAACGGTCGGACCCGTCCGAGTCGCGGTGCCCTGCCTTGCGCACGGCCCAGGCCGCGGGCGCCGACGCATACCGGAGATCTCGCATGCAGCTCGGCAAACTCGGCGTCTGGTACTTCTTCGACTCGCTGTCCTCCCAGGCGGCCGCGGAGGCGGCAAAGCGCATCGAGGACATGAACTACTCGGCGCTGTGGATTCCGGAAGCCGTGGGCCGTCATCCCTTCGTGCACGCCGGCTGGCTGCTCGCGAGCACCACGAAGCTCATCCTGGCCACCGGCATCGCCAACATCTATCACCGCGAACCGGGGGTGACGCTGGCCGGGCAGAAGACCCTCGCCGAGCAGTCGGGCGACCGCTTCCTGCTCGGCCTCGGCGTGTCGCACAAGCCGCTCGTGGAAGGCGTGCGCGGCCTCACCTACGGCCCGCCGGTGGCGGCCATGCGCACCTACCTGGAACGCATGGACCAGGCGCCCTACGCGGGTGCCGGCAACGACCTGAAGCCGGCGCGGGTGATCGCCGCCCTCGGCCCGAAGATGCTCGAGGTTGCGCGCGACCTGTGCGACGGCGCGCACCCCTACTTCACCTCGCCCGTGCACACGCGGATGGCAGCGAAGGTGCTGGGTCCGGCCAAGATGCTCTGCGTGGAGCAGAAGGTGATCCTGGAGACGGACGCCACGAAGGCCCGCTCGCTCGCCCGCGGCGTGGCGCAGATGTACCTGGGCCTGCCGAACTACCGCAACAACTGGCTGCGCATGGGCCTCACCGAGGCCGACCTCGCGGACGGGGGTTCCGACCGCTTCATCGACGCCACCTTCGCGTGGGGCGACATCGACGCCATCCGCCAGCGCATCCAGGAGCACTACGACGCCGGCGCGACCCACGTGTGCGTGCAACCGGTGAACCCGAACGGCCAGTTCGGCAGCCTGCACTGGGAAGTGCTGGAGAAGCTCGCTGCCTGACGCAACCGCGCGCGCGGGCGCGAACTGCTGCGCACCGGCCCGCGCCGGTGCACGTCGACCGAACTGCGGAGACCCCCGATGAACTGGAATCTCGCCGACATCTACGAGACCGTGGCGGCCACCGTGCCTGACGCGCCCTGCCAGGTGCAGGGCGAACGCGTCGTCCGCTGGGGGGAGTTCGACCGCCGCGCGAACGCGCTCGCGACCGACCTGATCGCCGCCGGCGTCGGCGGGCCTGCTGCCGACGAGCGGGGCAAGCTGGCCGCCTATCTGTACAACTGCCCCGAGTACCTCGAGTGCTACGTGGCGGCCTTCAAGGCCGCGCTCGTGCCGGTGAACACGAACTTCCGCTACGGCCCGGAAGAGTTGCTCTACCTGTGGGACAACGCCGACGCCGAGGCGGTGGTGTTCCACGCCGGCTTCGCCGATGTCGTCGACGGCCTGCGCGCGCGGCTGCCGAAGGTGAAGCGCTGGTACTGCGTGGCCGACGGCGCGCCGATGCCCGCCTGGGCCATCGACTACGAGGCGCTGGTGGCGAAGGGCGCCGATCGCCCGATCCTCGCCAACGCCACGGGCAGCTGGGCTCGCGATGGCAGCGACATGCTGTTCCTGTACACCGGCGGTACCACCGGCATGCCGAAGGGCGTGATGTGGCGCCAGGCGGACCTGTTCAACGTGCTCGGCGGGGCGCAGAACATCGCCAGGGGCCTGCCGCCGGTCACGAGCCTCGACGAGTTGCGCGAGCGCATCGCCGGCACGCCGCAGGCCGAACGGCCCGTCTATCTCCCGGCGTGCCCACTCATGCACGGCACCGGCCAGTTCGGTGCCTTCATCCAGATGTTCCAGGGCGGCACCGTGGTGTGCCTGCCGAGCCGCAGGTTCTCGGCCGAGGAGCTGTGGCAGACCGTCGATGCGCGCCGCATCACGGGCATCTCGATCGTGGGCGATGCCTTCGCGCGGCCGATGCTGGACGTGCTGGAGGCGAACCCCGGCCGGTTCGACCTCGCCTGCGTGCGCGGCATCAGCTCCTCCGGCGTGATGTGGAGCAACGAGATCAAGAAGGGGCTGCTGCGGCACCTGCCGCAAGCCACGCTGGCGGACTCGTTCGGTTCGTCTGAAGCCGTGGGCATGGGAGCGTCTGCCTCCACGGCCGACAACGCCGAGCAGACCGCGCGCTTCATGCCCGGCCCGCTGGTGAAGCTGCTGATCGAGGAAGAGGACTGGCGCGAGGCCGGCGTAGGCGAGCGCGGCATCGTCTGCCAGGCGGGCTTCCTGCCCGCGGGCTACTACAAGGACCAGGAGAAGACCGGCAAGACCTTCAGGACCATCCGCGGCACGCGCTACTCGATTCCCGGCGACTTCGCGCAGCGCAACGAGGACGGCTCGATCACGCTGCTCGGCCGCGGCTCCGTCTGCATCAACACCGGCGGCGAGAAGGTGTTCCCCGAGGAAGTCGAGGAAGTGCTGAAGCGCCACGCCGACATCGCCGATGCCGTGTGCGTGGGCGTGCCCGACGAGCGCTTCGGCCAGGCGATCTGCGCGCTGCTGGAACCGCGCGCGGCCGGCACGGTGGTGCTGGCCGCGGATGCGTCGTCGCACGTGCGCACGCACCTCGCGGCCTACAAGGCCCCGCGCTTCACGATCATGGTGGAGAGCATCGGCCGCGCCGCGAACGGCAAGGTGGACTACAAGGCGCTCACGCAGCTCGCGCGCGAGCGGCTGGGACGGTAGCAGCCGGCGCAGGCCGCTGGCACGGCAGGACAGGTGCACGGACGAGCGGATGAGGCTTCGCGACCACCCGCTCTTTCGCGTGTTCCGCAACCGCGACTACGCGTACTACACGATCGGCAACACGATCTCGCTGATCGGGCTGTGGGTGCAGCGCCTCGCGATCGGCTGGCTCACCTGGGAGCTCACGGGTTCCGGCGCCTGGCTCGGCGCGGTCGCGTTCGCGGACCTGTTCCCGGCGCTCGTCATCGGGCCCTTTGCCGGCGTGCTCGCGGATCGCTTCGATCGCACGCGCATCCTGCACGTCACCCAGTTCGTGTCGCTGCTGCAGGCGCTCGCACTGTGGGCGCTGTACGAGACAGGCCACGTGAACATCCACATCGTGTTCGCGCTGACGCTGGGGCTCGGCGTGAATGCGGCCATCACCCAGCCTGCGCGGCTGTCGCTGATCCCGCAGCTCGTGCGCAAGGACGACCTGAACACTGCGCTGGCGCTGAACTCGGTGCTGTTCAACAGCGCGCGTTTCGTCGGGCCGGTCGTGGCGGGCCTGATCATGACCGTCAGCGACCTCGGCATGACCTTCCTGTTCAACGCCTTCGCGTACCTCGCGATGGTGCTGACGCTGTTCCGCGTGCGGGCGACGCCGCCGCGCGCGACTGTCGGGCATGGCACTCGGCTTCCGACCGCAGGTGAACCTGCGACGGCCGATCAGGATCGCTCGGTGCTCGGCGATCTCGCCCAGGGCGTCGCCTACTCTGCACGGCACGCGGCGATCCGCGCGCTGATGCTCATCGTCGCCGCGATGGCGATCCTCGCCAAGCCGATCGCGGATCTGCTGCCCGGCTTCGCAGGGGCGGTGTTCGGCAACGGCCAGGCGGGGCTCGTGCAGATGACCTCGGTGATGGGCGCGGGCGCGATCCTCGGGGGGATGTGGCTGGCGCAACGGGCAACGGTACAAGGCCTGCCGCGGATCGCCGTGACCGCACTCGCGGTCGCCGGAGTCATGGTCGCCGCCTTCAGCCTGAGCCCGAGCTACCACGCGGCGCTGCCGCTGCTGTTCGTTGCCAGCGGCGCAATGTCGGTGGTGGGCACCACCACGCAGACGCTGGTGCAGCACGTGGTGGACGAGGACAAGCGCGGCCGCGTGATTGCGCTGTGGGGGCTCATCTTCCGCGGTGCGCCCGCACTCGGCGTGCTCGCGATGGGCGTGCTGTCCGAGTGGCTCGGCATGCGTACGCCCGTGCTGGCCGCCGCGCTGCTCTGCCTCGCATGCGCAGCCTGGGCACTGCGCTGGCGCGGCGGCATCGACAGCGCGCTGCGCACGCACGCGCGATCAGGCGACTCCGTCACGCCCGATGCAGGCACAATCCGGCCCTGACGACGGCATCCTGCCGTCGCCCACGACAGCGGGGAGCGGCCGGGATGGTGATGCGCGCATTGGTGCTCGGTGGTGGCGGGCCGGTGGGCATCGCCTGGGAATCAGGCCTCATCGCGGGCCTGGAGCGTGGCGGCGTGCGACTGGCCGATGCGGAATGCATCGTCGGTACTTCCGCCGGTTCCGTGGTGGGTGCCCAGCTCGCGCTTGGCGCCAGCGGCAGTGACCTTGCCGCCGTGCAGCGACAGCAGTTCGCACGCGACCCGAAGTCAGGCGCGCAACGCCCTGCCGGCACTTCCGACAGCGAGCGCGGGGGCGTCGCCGCGAAGACGCGGCCCGCGGCACCTGACCTCTCGGCCCTGATGGCATTGTTTGCGGCCCGCCCGGTGGCACCGGAGGACGCCGTGCAGCGCCAGTGGCGGCAGCAGGTCGGGAAGTTCGCACGCGCGGCGCAGACGATCTCTCCGGAAGCCTTCATCGCCTCCTTCGGCCGCGTCGCGGATGCCGCCTGGCCCGAACGCGACTATCGCTGCACCGCCATCGATGCCGCCAGCGGCGAGTTCCGCGTGTGGAGCGCGACCGATGGCGTGACCCTCGGTGCGGCGGTGGCCTCGAGCTGTGCGGTGCCCGGCATCTACCCCTGCATCCCGATCGGCGGCAGGCACTGGTACGACGGCGGCCTGCGCTCCGCAACGAACGCGGACGTGCTGCTGACTGGGGCGTCCGGCGTACCGCCTGATATGGTCGTGGTGATCTCGGTGATGCCGCCGGCGGCGCTCGCAGCAGCCGGCAGCCCGAACCCACTCGACGCCGAGATCTCGGCGCTGCGCGCGGCCGGCGCGCAGGTAACGCTGATCGTCGCCGACGCCCGTTCACGCGTGGCCTTCGGGCCAAACCTCATGGATGCCCGCCGGCGGCCCGGCGCGCTCGACGCCGGCGAGGCACAGGGCGAGGCGATGGCCACGCAGTTGCGCGCGAGCTGGTAACGCCCCGCTGAAAGACGACACCCCAGGAGAAAGCGAACCCGCGCCCGCCGGCGCAGCCACGGCCGGGCGTGGCGGACATGGACTCAGCCTGACCGAGGGGCCGGTCAACGATCACCTGTGGCGACTCACGGTGCCCATGCTGCTCGGCATGGCCTCGATGATGATCGCCTCCATGATCGACACGATCTACGTGGGCCGCCTGGGCACGGGCGAACTGGCAGCGCTCAGCTTCTCGTTCCCGGTCGTGATGGTGATGGTGAGCCTGTCCATGGGCGTCGGCATGGGGGCGACCTCGATCATCGCCCGCAGCATGGGCACCGGCGACCGCCAGCGCTCGCGCCAGCTCGCGACCCACGCGCTGCTGCTCGTACTCTTGATCAGCAGCGTGTGCGCTGCGCTTGGCGTGCTGTTCACCGAGGAGATGTTCAGCGCCCTGGGCGCGCGCGACGAGCTGCTCGCACTCGTCGTTCGCTACATGCACATCTGGTTCATGGCGCTGCCTGCATTCGCGCTGCCCATGGTAGCCACGAGCATCATGCGTGCTGCCGGCAGCGCGCGGGCACCAGGCGTGATCATGACCTCGGCCTCGATCATCCAGGTCGTGGCCGCACCGCCGCTGATGTTCGGTATCCCGGGCGTGTTCGACGGCTTCGGCTTCGAGGGCTCGCCTCTCGCCTTCCTGCTCTCGCGCGTGCTCACCTTCGTGCTGAGCATCTATCTCATCGGGCCGCGCATGAAGCTGCTCACGCGCGACGGCCTGCGCCTTCCCAACGTGCTCGGCAGCTGGCGCGAGTTGATGCGCATCGGCGTGCCCTCGTCGCTGTCGCAGCTGATCGCACCGGTGTCGATGGCGATCGTGATCCGCATGCTGTCGGAACATGGGCCCGCGGTCGTGGCGGCGATGGGCGTGGCCATGCGCATCGAATCGCTGGCGACGATGGTGCTGATGTCGCTTTCGGGAAGCCTTTCGCCCTTCATCGGCCAGAACTTCGGTGCCCGCGAGGACGCGCGCATCCGCGAGTCCATCCGCATCAGCAACCGCTTCTCGATGTACTACGCGATCGCCGCAGCGGTGGTGCTGGGTGTAGCGGGCGACCTGCTGGTGTCGCTGATCAACGATGATCCCGCAGTCGTGGAAGCGACCCACCTGTACCTGCTGCTCGTGCCCTTCAGCTATGGGCTGCTCGGCGTGGGCATGTGTGCAGGTTCGACCTTCATGTCCCTGGGTCGGCCGATGCCTACGCTCGTCATGTCGATCGCGCGCATGTTCGTGCTCTACGTGCCCGTCGCCTGGCTCGGCAACCACTACTTCGGCTATGCCGGCGTGTTCGCCGCCACGGCCTTCGCCAACTGCGCGCTGGGCGTGATCGCATGGTTCTGGTCGCGACACACGCTCGCGCAGGAGATTCGCGCGCGCGATGCGCAGGCCGGCACCCGCTGAGGTGATCGCCCGCCAACATCGAACCTGAAGCACCGAAACCCGAGCATCGAAGGAGATGGATCATGCAGTTCCCTGCGATCACCCTGCTCACCGCCGGTGTGCTGGCGCTGCTGTTTCTGCTGCTGAGCTATCGCGTGATCCGCCAGCGCCTCGCCACCGGCGCAAGCCTGGGCGACGGGGCCGGCACGGTCGCGATGGGCGAGGAACGCAATGCCTCACCGCTGTTCGTGGCTTCACGCACCCAGGCGAACTTCGCCGAGTACGTGCCACTCAGCCTGGTGCTCCTGCTGCTGCTCGAACTCGTGGGCGCGCCGACCTGGGCCGTCGGCACCCTGGCAGGCATGCTCGTCGCGGGGCGCCTGATGCATCCGATCGGCATGCTGCGACCGGCACCGAATCCCTTCCGCGCGGGCGGCATCCTGTTGCAATGGCTGATGCTCGCGGCGGGTGCGGTGTACGCGTTGCTGCTCGGCGCGATGACGGGCTAGCAGGTTTCTGCGGCGCCTGCGGAGGGCCACGCACATGAGCACGCCGAGCCAATGATGCGGACAGGCGTTGTCGCGCTCGCGAGCTGCCTGCTCGCAGCTGCGTTGTTTGGCGCGTCCACGCCTGCTGCCAAGGCACTGCTCGCGAGTTTCCCGCCGCTGCTGCTGTCGGGCCTGCTGTACATGGGTGCCGCCATCGCCACCACGCCATCGGTGCTGCGGGACCCGCGAGCCTTCCTGCGCCTGGACGCGCGCAATCGGCGGCAGCTCCTGCTCTCCATCCTGTTCGGCGGCATCGTCGGGCCCGTGGCGATGCTCGTCGGCCTGCAGCACGCGGCTGCGTCGTCAGTCGCGATCTGGCTTTCGCTCGAGACCGTGGCGACGACGGTGCTTGCATGGCGCTGGTACGGCGAGCACATCGATCGCGAGACGCTGCTTGCACTGCTGCTGATCCTCGCGGCGGCGCTCGTGCTCGCGCCCTTCGAGGCGGCCGCGCCGATCGCAATCGCCTGCATCACGCTCGCCTGCGTTGCCTGGGGCATCGACAACAACGCGACAGCAGTGATCGACGTGCTGACGCCGGCACAGATGACGTTTGCCAAAGGCCTGATTGGCGGGGCCGTGAGCGTGCTGGCATGGCTTGCAGGCACCGGCATAGATTGCGGCGGCATAGATGGCGGCAGCAGCAGCGCGGAGACCACATGGGCAATGGCGACGAGCCACCTGCCGGGCGCTGACCACGTGCTCGCCGCACTCGCACTTGGCGGTGTGAGCTACGGACTGTCGATCACGCTCTATATCGTCGGCGCCCAGCAACTCGGCGCCAGTCGTTCGCAGTTGCTGTTCTCGAGCGCTCCTCTCTGGGGGGTGCTTGCCGCCTGGTGGTGGCTGGACGAGCGCTTTACGGCGGCACATGCCGCGGCGCTGATGCTGACCCTGGTCGCCGTCGTGCTGATCCACCGCGCGCGCCACGGCCACACGCACACACACATCGCCATGATGCATCGGCACTGGCACCGCCACGACGATGGGCATCACGCGCACGCGCACGCGCACGCGCACGCAAACGATGCTGGGGATGTCGGATCGGCAGCCGCCGAGCGCAGCTGGTTCGGCTGGCACCTGCACATGCACACGCACGATGCGCTCACCCACACCCACGGGCACCGCCCCGACCTGCACCATCGCCACGCGCACGAAGCGCACGAGGGCGAAGCCGCATCCATCCACAACGGCGATGATCCTGGGCGAGAACGCTGATCGCGCCTGCGCGCGCTCGTCAGCCCTCGGTGGGCGTTTCTGCCTCGCGCTTGAGCGTCAGCAGGCGGCGCCCCTTCTTGCGCTCGATGATCTTCGGTGCCGTGCGCTGGCCCGTATCGACCTTGCGCAGGAAGTCGCCGCTCGGCGCGCCACCTTCCCATGACGACGCGCGCAGCGGCGCAGGCGTGTGGTCGAGGCGCTCGCGCGGGCCGGTGGCGATGTTCTTCGACCAGTCGCTGGGGAATCCGAAGCGACGGCGCGACGCGCCATGGGTGATCTCCACCGCGCGCCCACCCTGGCGGCGCTGGCGATTGCCACCACCCACGCCCTGCTGGCCGCCACTGCGGTTGTTGCGGTTCTGGGTACGACCACCGCCCTGTCGCGCACGTCCATCCGCCGTCGACGCAGCGACATTGCCGACAGAGTTGCCAATGGAATTGCCGATCGAATCCGACGGCTGGCCATCTCCCGGCGCGCGCGCACGGTCCTTGAAGCGCTGCCGACCACGCCGAGCGCCACCGGCGTTCGCACCGCCTTCGGCGCGCGGCGGACGCGGTGTCCGCACCTCGCCCGCGGGCCGAGCCGCGATGTTGCCCGCCGCATCTGCCCCTGCAGCCACACCTGTGTTGCCCGGCTGGCCATCAGCCCGCGGGGAGTTGCGGCGACTGCGCCGTGATCGGCCACGGGTGCCCTCCGGGCGTGCGCGTCCGTCCCCGTTGGCACGTGGCGCACCCTGCGCGCCACCTGCGGCGCCGGGCGGGCCCGCAAAACGCGCCTGCTGCGCTGCGGCAGCGGGCGGCCGAGGGCCGGCACTGGAAGAACTCCGTTGGCCCTTCCGCTGCATCCCCTGCGCCGGCTGCTGCCGGCCATTGCGATTCTGGGTGCCAAAGGGCGAGCGGGTCCTGAAGTCCTGGGGAGGATCGATGATGCGGTTGCCGATGTTGTCCTCGTCGTCGACCTCGACATCGTCGTCGTCATCGGCCGGATCGAAGGCGGCGGCCTGCTGGCTCAGCCATGCCGGCTGGGTATCGTCCTCGTCATCGTCGTAGCCGGCGTCGTCATCAAGCCCACCCAGGCCCGCGGGCTGACGGTCGTCGTCGCCTTCCACGAAGGCCTCGAGGATGCCGCCCACGGGCAGCAGGTCCACGGGCCCGCGCGGTGCGTCGGCGGCACGGCCGCGGCCACGTCGCCGGCGGCGATTGCGCCGACCGCGACCGTCGCGATCGAGCATGCCGGACTGGCTGTCGTCATCACCGTCCGTGGCCGCGAATGCCGCCTCCTGGTGTGCGTCGATCTCGACCCCGTCCTCATCGAATTCGAGCTGCGGGTCAGCCTGGCCCGTCTCCCGGTCGGGCCGCGCGGCCCGCTCACCCCGCGGATTCTGCGCATGTCCGGTTCCCCGCAGGGAGTGCTCGCGCGGCGGTTGCTCGCGCATTTGCAACTCATGTAGCGGCAACTCACGTGGCGGCAACTCGCGCGGCGGCAACTCGCGCGGCACGAAGCCCTCGAGCGGCTGCACCTCGAACTCGCAGCCGAGAAGGGTCGCGATCGCCTGCAGCAGGCGCTGCTCCTCCTCGGAGACGAGCGAGATGGCGTGGCCCGGCTCGCCATCACGACCGGTGCGGCCGAGACGGTGCCGGTAGTCCTCGGGCACGTGCGGCTGGTCGAAGTTCACGACCTGCGGCAGTCCGTCGATGTCGATGCCGCGTGCGGCGACGTCCGTCGCGACGAGCGCCGCGATCTCCGCACCCTTGAAGCGCGAGATCGCACGTGCGCGAGCACCCTGCCCCTTGTTGCCATGGATCGAGTCGGACGTGATGCCCGCGCGATAGAGCTTCTTGGCCAGCCGATCCGCCCCATGCTTGGTGCGCGTGAAGATCAGTGCCTGGGGCCAGCCACGCTCGTGGAACAGGTGCGCGAGGGCATCGGCCTTGTGCGGCGGTTCCACGGCGTAGAACACCTGCTCGATGGCCTCCACCGGGCGGTTGCGCGGGGCGACCTGGATGCATTCCGGCGCCACGAGCAGTGAATCCGCGAGCGCCTGGATGTCGTCGCCGAGCGTGGCGCTGAACAGCAGGTTCTGGCGCGCCGGCGGCAAGTGGGTCAGCACGCGGCTGATG
>SXGT01732591.1_pt1 | contig 14041 bp, 17 predicted proteins | sample 3176221 | NCBI WGS metagenome assembly SXGT01 (sample SAMN11356862, study PRJNA531348) | freshwater metagenome | isolation source: freshwater sample F1-120 | place: China: Fuxian Lake, Yuxi | collected 2017-12-25 | reverse complement strand
TATGTCCGGGAGATTCTTTACCGAGCTTGGTTTGCAGTTCAGCAAGCTCAATGTCAGACATAGCTTCAAGTTCTGGTTTGAGCGGGACTCGGTGAAATGCATGCAACATTGCTTCTTCTTCGACCTCTTTAGTCATGCCGTTATGCCGTTGTTGTAGTTGTGTAACGGCTGAAATAATCGGCGGCCTTGCCGTCCGGTTGATTGATTGGTTATGCGATTGCGTATTTTGAAGCGTACTTTTCAATGGTGTTGCAAAGTTTTTCTTTGGCTAAATGGTGTGGCTCACTAGCTGCTATATACTCAGGGGAATAAAGGACTTGTTCCCCTATACTGAGGTGATTCGATGGGTCAGACAAACCGAAACACACGACACATAAATCTGAGTACGTCTGGATGTAATTTTCTACTGACGGTAAAAGTTCTGGGAAATATAAAAGAGCCAACATGCGGACGTGGTTCGCATGTTTCTGATGCGTTAAGGAAAGAACTTCTTCGGTATGCTTCCCGTGGCCCATCAATTTCTGCGGCAACTCAAGGGAGTCAAGGAAGTTTAAACTTAAAGTCTCGTATTTCTCACGAAGAAGCACTTTCCTTTTGTGTCGACGGTCTATCCATGCGATTGTCATTGTTGATAATTGGGAGACTATTACACCACATAATACGGATACTGCCGAAATTATTGGGGTCAGTATTTTGTCGTCCATTTGCGTTTATGACTCGCTAGCTTGATGATACCAAGCATAACGCTCCGGCTAACCTGACCGCGCCGGGGATTACCCAAGGTCTTTTTTAGGCCAAGGGTTCCCAAATGCTGTGAAGGAACCATGCTGTTTGTTATCAGGCAGGCAGCATGGTTTTTTTCGCTAACTCAACCAAACAGGTGACGGAATGAAGCTGATAAAACAGTCGTACAAAATATGGGGCAGATGCCCGACAGAACCGAAAGAGGCCCTCCGTTGGATAGAGAGGGCTGGCCGTGTGTGCTATGCCAGTGAAGACAAGCTCACCGCTGGTTCGGCGGAACCATTTGTCCGTGGTCTGATTGAGCGTGGGCATATGAGTGTGCTAGAGCACCAGCCTTATTATTTCTTAGTGTCAGACATTGAAGGGGATGAGTTGACAACAGAGGCGCTGTTGCAAATAACATCAAATTCAGTTGGTGTCAAACTTCATTCCATTGATAGTGGTGGTGTTGTCTTGGCGATGAATGACCGATCTCTAAGAGACTTGCGTGATAATATCCCCGAGAACCGTATTGTTATCTTGATGTGGAAGGAGGCAAAGAGCAGATGCCCACATCTTTATCAGGATTAAGGCCAGATATTGTCGGTTTGTATAAATCAGGGCTATCTACGCGGGATGTTGCTGATGCTCTTGGGGTATCAAAAACAGGAGTCTCCAAGATAATTAAAAAAGAAGGCGCTGCCAGGGGCAACCTAGACTGGCAGAAAGATGCAAGAAGGATGAAATCCTCTGTCAATAAATCGGCAGCAACAAGGAGGGGGGTTCCACAAGGGAAGTCTAGGGTACACCAAATCGACTGCAAGTTGTTTAGCAATCTGTCTGACCCTATTCAGGCATATTTACTTGGAGTAGTTGTCACGGATGGGTCTGTCGGGGCTAGGAATGTTAGCATGATGGTGGCCCAGAAAGATCTGGATTGGATGGTATTAATTAGTGAATACCTTAATATCCCTTTAGGTATTGACAAACGTGGGTACCCATATTGGGGGTTAAATTCCGTAGAAATAGTGTCAACTCTCGAGAGCCTTGGTGTCGGGAGGAGGAAAACGGAGAACCCGACAAAGGTTGTAATCCCTGGACAAAAATTAGACTTCATCCGTGGTTTAATAGATGGGGATGGGTGTATAGGTGTAAAAAATGGCTACCCATACCTTTCCTTTTGCGGTACCAATCTACAACTCGTTGAGTTGGTAAAAGATCTATGCTGTTCATATGGGTCGAAGGTTAACGTTTCATTAGCAAATGGATGGAAATCACAATCGTATAAATTGCCGTTTTATTCTGTGGCTGCGGCGGGACAGCCGGTAGCAAGCCTACTCCATGACGTTTACTACGATGGGTGTTTTGCTATGCCAAGGAAATTAAAAAAAGCACAGGAGGGGATGAAATGGAGAAGGTCAGAATCTTGGGAGAAGAAGAGATCACACAGCTAGTGCCACCACACCTTCGCCGCTACACCGTAGAGTTTATAACCAACAGGGCCATGAGCCATGAGTTAGTCAGGCATCGGGCAAGCGCATCCTTTAGCCAAGAGAGCCAGCGGTATGTGCGGTATAATGACATCCAGTTCATAGAGCCAGTTGGTTTTGATAACTGGTCTGATCGTATGCGCACATCGGTTGTTGGCCATCTTGGGTTAACCGAATCCGAGTACCAGTATATGGTTGCCAGCAATCTCAAACCACAACAGGCCAGAAACATTTTGCCGAACGCCACTGCAACAAGAATCATAATGACGGCAGATAGGTGGCAATGGGAACATATCTTCAAGCTGAGATGTGGTGGTGGTGCTGACCCGCAGATGATCGCCCTGATGACTCCAGTGCGAGACGAGATGATTGCGTTGTGGGACAAGGAACAACCTAAGGACATAAACTAGGAGAGACAAATGGCAGAGAACCTAATGAACTCAGAGCATAAAGCCAACAGTCAGGCATACCGCAACAGCGACTTCTGGAAGCCCAGATGCGAATACCACGGCTGCCGCCATGCGGTTTCCAAGAAAGATGGCATTTGGTTGTGCGAAGATTGCCAGCGAACCCTCAGCTTAAAGGTGTGTTTGCCAGTTGAGGCTGGTTGATTAGTTCTAGCAAGATATTCGTGCTGGCAAGTATAAGTTAACTGGAGGTGGGAAATGTTCAGCTACAAAGGCAAAACTTTTTGTGAGTTCGAAGACTGTGTGAGTTGGGATGATTGCCCCCGTGCCATGACTCCAGATGTTAAAGCAAAAGCAATAGAATGGGGGGCCTCATTTGGATGCGAGCCAGAGGATACACCAATATCTTTTTTTCTAAATAAGCCTGATTGTTTTGCCACGGAGGTCGGGGAATGAGCTACGAAATAGTGTTGATAGCCCTGTCGCTATTCGGCGCATGGGCAGTAACCGAGGAACAGTGGGCAAGGTGCGGGTATGAATCGTGGATGATTAGCAACTCTGGCTGGATAGCTCACTTCGCTTCACAGGGAGAGGTCTATCCGGCACTGTTGTTCGCTGCTTACTTTGTCTTGGCGGTTAAAGGTCGAGTATCTAATAGGGAACGAAATGAGCTTATTTGACAAGCAATCACTGGCAATATTGTCCGTTGCTCACGGAGCAGTGCTGTCAATCAAGAACAACTACAATCTTGGGCCATCCTTTTTATCCAAGGTGGCTGATGCAGACTTGTTGTTCAAGGAGGCTGGCCAACAGTGGCCGACCAAATCAGACCAAGGGGTGACGACTTGGATGTTGGAGAAGCTGAACAAGTGGGCAGCTAAAGAACGTGGAGTGAATGGTTCGTGGGAGGTGCTTGGCTTGGCTGCTGTCGCTATGCAAGCACTCACCGATCTGGACGAGCGGGTATCTTTTAAAGCCCGCAGGCAAGGGGGTATGCACATCGAACAGGCTGAACTGCTTGGGCCGATTTTCCCTGCTGTCCAAGAAATAATGGACGAGATTGATCCAAGAGGAACACGGTTTGATCTATATCAAAGCTCCGACCGGATGTTAAAAGAACTTTACTCAATAATTGAATGGGCGTGACACATGAAAGACCAAATAGTGACCAAGATTATATTGACAAACATATTGTTCTTCTTGGTGGTCTGCATGTGGCTACACCACCAGAGTGAGACACGCAGAAAAGGATACGAGCAGGAATTGGCACAGCTACAAAAAGAGAAGTCAAGCCAAGTTCTTGGCTGGTGGTACATAGACGCCACCACCAAGCAGCTAACGTACATCCCCCGTGGCGATTATAAAAGTTCCAGATGATTATTTAGACATCATCTTGGTTTTCATATCGCTTGACTGGCTAGACCCGAAGAAGTATCCGATAACCCCTGTGAACCCAGAGATTAGTGCGCCAAACAGAATGTTGGTTGCGCTGGAGTTTGCCTCTGGGATCGGGGAGAACATCATTACCCCAATCAGCACGAAGAATCCAATGACAATAACCCAGGCTAAGACATACAGGTTAACATCACGTTGGCCTGTTGCCCTTACAATCTCTGCCTCACGACCCCTTGCGCTCTGGCGATCTGTCAGATATGCCTGGTCAGAAGCCAACGCCAGCTTGGATAGCTCGACATGGTAAGTCTGTTCAAGCTCTTTCAATTTAAGAATGCTTGCGGGGTCTGTAAGCAGCTTTGCGAAATCGTCAGGGGTAGAGTCGCCCCCAAGACCGAACGCCCCAAGCAACAGGCTTACTGCACCTCCAACGGCTCCACCAGCGGGGCCACCTATGGCTGACCCAAGCATCGGAGCGAACTTCTTAACCGCAGAGCCTACGTCTTTCCAGTCCATTAGAGGTTCCTCTCGAAGTGTGGGCAGTCAACAAAGCTGGTGAAGTTCCCACCCCACCTGTTCTTCGGCCCGATTGATTCCCACCAATCGCCCAAAGTTTGTAGCGTAGCCTTGTCGCCAACGACCTTTCCATCCAAGAAGAAGTTCAAGTCAAAGGCAAGTCGGTCAAGGTGCTTGCTACGCATAGTCTTGCTTCGGCCAGTCTTGAAATAAATCTCTTGTTGTTGTTGGGTGCGCCACATTTCTCCCGCTGATATTTTGAACCCCAACTCGTGGGCTTTGCGGATCAACATAGCAACGTCAAAAAGAAACGCATCTTGTTCGTCAACCATCATTTCCCATATCTCCCCAATGAGCAGGGCAAACCCAGAATACAGGGCAGCCCTGGCAAGCTTCTCCAAACTTCGGACAATAATTATTCATCTCTTGCACCGCAAACAATATAATTTCCCGCCCTTCACTATTAACGTGGGGCGTTGACAGTTATAACACCAGTTGCGACGGGGGATTTCGTCGATCATTAAGATTGCCTTGGACGGAAAGTGGTTGCAACTCTTCACGTATCGGCACAACTCAGCACAGGTGATACAGTTCATTCCGTATCCCTATAGGTTATGCAATCACAATGTGGGCAGATATTGGCGAAGACGATATGTCCGCAACAGAGACAAAAATATTCTACCATTTCTTTGCGTCCTCCACCTGGTGTTTGAGCTCTGCTATTTCCGCCTTCAGCGTGTACCAGCTACCGAGCAACCCTGACAAGAATATGACCAAGGCAACAACCACAGGGATACGCAAGTACCCCCGCATGATGTCTTTGTAGTCTTCTGGCTTTGGGGTGCTTTCTTGGATGGCAACAATCATGTCAGACAACGAGGCGAAAGATTGCCTGATGAGGGCTTCAACCGCCTTCATCTCTCCGGTGTGCCGACGATCCCTCTCTTCATGGAATTTAGCGCACCCTTCTCTGAACTCCTTGCAATTATCTTTGTCTACGCAATCATCGGGCATAAGCAACTTCTCTCATGGCGTGTATTTCTATCCGTTCTTTTTTGGCGGCTCCCCATGCCAAGCCAAGCTCAAGAGTGTGGACAAAACTCTTTCTTGCTATGGGCTTGGCCTCAAACGCAAACGCTCCAAATGACAAAGACCTGGCGGCAGCCAAAGCTTTGTTTGGGTCTGCGCTCACCATCATGATTGGGATATTACAGCAAGGCGAACCCTTCGCCTTTAATTCCAAACAAAGATCATACCCGCTTGATCCTTCCAAGTGGAGGTCAGTGACAATCAAGTCTGGAGGAGGCTCTTCGCCACACAACAGCAAAGCCTCCTCCGCAGATGTCTTTGTTATTATATCACATTTTGGATAATGATGTGATATAATGTTTTCTATTATTCTTGCGTCAACGGGGTTGTCCTCAACGATTAGAATCATCATCTTATATACCAATAAATAGCTAGACCGATTATCCCTCCGGCGATAACTGCACCGGCAATAATAGCTCTTTTCTCCTTATACCACTCCTTTTTAGGCGGATCAACAGGCGGTGCTGGTGGGGCTGGCGGCTCAACAGGCGGCACAGGCTCTACTGGTGGTGCTGGTGGTTCTACTGGTGGTGGCGGCTCTGCCTTCTTGGTTAGATCGGGGCCGACTGCTTGAACCCCTGCGAACCCTTTCATTATCCAAAGGTCAACAACATCACAGGACATAACGCCTTGCACGCACTTAAAAAAACCTCCATCACACCAGCCGGAACCCCAAGAGTTTTGAACCGTAAAGCTCTCTTTGTTGTACCCAACTATCAACATTTCATGGCCGCCCCACGGGGGGTTGATAGCATGGTGAACAAACGAATATATTTCATCTTTTGTGAGGGTTTTAATCTTTTCTCCGACCATCATGCCCACCAGCACAGGATAGCCAGAAGCTAAGGCATGCTTTATTGTTTGGGTAATATTAACGTCGTTGGTTTTTATCCGGCAATAACTATCTGCCAGGTACGCTTTCGCATCGTCGTAAACTCCGGGCGTGGGGGTCGTATTTGTCTGCGTGGGGGAATAAGGCCATATCTCTTCTCTGGCTATCCCAAAATTTTTGGCGGCTCTAAGGGCAAACCTTTGGACGCTGCCCTTGTCTGATTGCTGCATGTCGGCAGACAGATAAGAACGACTTGTGAAATAGTTGAACAGCCGAGACATATCAGCGAACTTCCCCCCTGCCTTTAGAAACATCTCGGCGTTAGAGCAAGTTGCGTTTGCCGTACAGCTACCGACACTTAGCTGATCCTCCATGTTCGAGCAATATGGCCGCAGGTCAACAGATTCCGGGAGAATATCCGTAAGGTCAGGGATATAGATATAATCCCGGCTGTCCTGCGGGTCGGGGGTTAAGCCGGATAATCGCATAGTTTGCGGATCAAATTTTGAGCCAAGAACTGTCATAGCACGACCCCTTTCCCCCCACCGTCGCGGACAATATCCCCGGCTGCGTTAACTAATGGCATTTTGCTCTCCTTATATAGTGTACTCAATCATGGCGTAAGACTCTCCGCGCTGATGGTTGACGCATTAGTTGTAAGGTTCCCGAATATTTCCGCACCAGTGGAGACAGCGGCAAAAGACACGGCTGTTACTGCGGAGACAGTCGTAAATGCGCTAGTCCGGTTGCTATATTTTTAATCTTTGGCATTGCTACATCCCCTTGAGTACGACACCATTGTTCAGCACAGTACCTTTGTTTCCGTATAGTGTTGTGGTCGCGGACATATCGAAGGCTTTAGAGGGTGAGCCCATAATGGGGTTGCAGGAGTATGCCCCCGAATTTTGGGAAACATCACATAATCCCCCGGCAGAGGCAGAGGCATTGGCAACCCCGACAATGGCGGTGTTGGCGTATTTGCCAATGCAGAGGTGTGTTGCTGCGGCAGTGGCATAGTCATACAGGCAGATAAACGAAGAGTCACCACCAGGGATAAGCCGCTGGTACTGCCCGTTGGTGGCACTTGCGGCGACCCCAAACGCTGTTCCGCTTGTGCCGACAAGGGCCATTGTGGATATGCTGGCAACGTAGAGATACGGGGTAGCAGCCCCAGACCCTGCCATTGTTGCAAATACAATGGCCTCGTTTTCGCAGAAGGCATCCAGAAAATGATTATAGGGGGTTGTGGACAGCATGGCACTCACATCCCCTGTCCCTGTGGTGGGGAGCTTGGTCAGCATACTGGCTGTGTCGGACTGACGGTGCCAAAGGAGATAAAAGGTTGTCCCATCATTGACGATTCGGGTTTTATTATTACTGGCCCCAGTTGCGGGGCCGGCGGAGAACCCTGCCCCCTGCACTGTACCGGCATTGTTACAGACATAGGCAAGCTGGTTTGTGCCGTTTGCATACGAGAAACAGTAATACCCAGGAAGGATCGACAACTCTGGGAGGGAACTGACTGCGACGGTATCCTTATTGTTGAAGGCCAGTACACTTGCCCCCCCTGTGGTCACTATCCCGTGGTTCAGTCCGACGCTCCCTGTTCCTGAGGTACAAGTAACCACAATGGCAAGATTGCCATCACTCAGTTGCCCCATTCTGTGACGTTGAGCACCTGCTGTGCCGGTACGGGCCCAGATGGTGGTCGGTGCGAGCACCTGTGTGCCAGTATTGTCAAAGGTGTTCAGCCGAGTCAAGAGCAGGTCGGCCTCCTGCTGGTAAACAATGGCAAACCCCCCACCATCAAGAGCCACAGCGGAAAAGCAGAATGATGCTGTGCTTGCATTCTCGCTTACATTGGTTGCTGTTTTAACCAGGGCAAGGGACTGGTCATAAACGGCATAGGTCAGTGGCCCCGTATACTGATACAAACAAGCCAAATTGCCATTGCTCAACAACAAGAGGTGATGGTTGTAAAAGGAATTGCTCGTTGTGTTTACGGCAACAGTGCCAAGTAATGTGCCACTGGGGGAGTATTTGTTGAGTTTTATCCCGTTACTAGGTGAATAATTCGTAAGAGTGAAAATACTGCCATCTGAGATCTGCACAACCGCTTGCCTCGAATATGCCTGGGTTTGCCCGCTTATAACCGTTGTTTGAGCCACGATCCTTCCTGTGGCAGTCGAGGTCTGGGCTGTTCCATAGATCATCGTTGGCACCACGGCGTAGTCCGTGACCCTTACCCGTGACCCTTTCCCTGCCACCGCATCAATTTCCACCAGATCACCGGCGGCAATGTCTTCATTGGCCTGTATCTTTAGGCTGTTGCTGTAAATCGGTGCCTGTGTTGTTGATATGCTTCTGCCCATTATGCGACCTCCTCGAATCCATATACATTAACAGATATGCCTGTGGCTGAGGCATAAGCGACAACCAATTTCCCCGCATCCAACACAAGGCCAGAATCCTCCATGATACCATTGGCGGGAACCGTGGCCCCATATTCCAGATAGTCCGCGTCCGCAGGGGTTCCTGTTGTGGAAATTGCCAATCTAACTGTTACAGCCGAGCTACTTCTGTTGCAGAACCTAACGGTACACGAAGCAACAGTTGACGCTGGAACTGTATATACAGTAGTGTTCGTTGTTGCAGATAAATCAGCACTCCCAAGTTTTCCAGATGCCATTTACATCCCTCCAAAAAAATAAACTTTAGCGTTGTCAACCCCACCACTCAGCCTCGTCCAATTAGTATGGTCCACTGCGGGGTCTGTGGCTAGACTGCTCGTTGCTGTAATATGCCTGTATGTCTGGAAGTCAACAAGCGAATACACGGCCTGTCCTGTTGTGTAAGTTGCCCCTGAAACCCAAGCGGCAACTGGACTAGCAGACCCAATCGCAGCGTCTACATATTGTTTAGTCGTTGGGCTTGCGTTAATTGTCGGGGTCGGGACAGTTGGCACACCAGTTAAGGCAGGGCTGGCAAGCGGCGCAAAGCTAGTAGCGACAAACGCTGTTGTAGCGATGCTGGTATCATTGTCTCCGGCTGACGGGGTTGGAGCGGTAGGATTCCCAGTCAAGGCAGGGCTGGCAAGCGGAGCAAAGCTAGCCACGACAAACGCTGTTGTAGCAATCTGCGTCGTGTTAGTACCACCTGCTGCGGTGGGTGAAGTCGGAGTCCCCAAGAACGCAGGACTCGTCATGTTCATTGCAAATGCTGTAGTTGCAATACTGGTGTCATTGTCCCCCGCCGCAGGAGTTGGTGCAGTAGGGTCGCCAGTTAACGCGGGGCTGGCGAGTGGAGCCTTTAGGTTCATTGCAGTCTCTACTGTAGCGAAACCAGTAGTGACACTGTCGAACTCTGTCCTGATTAACGAGGACGAACCCGAAGAACCTGTCGCCGGGGTTGCCCCATGATTATAATATGAGTTGGGCATAGCATTCTCACTTTAAGGCTGAGTTGATTTTACGATATAATTCTAGCTCTTCCGCCTCGATTTCTTTTACCATGATTTTCTTTTCGCCGGAACTAATTTCTCTTGTCTGTATCTCATAAATAAGCTCTCTCTTGTCCTGTGCCTGATCGGCTATATCTGACAGCATATTCCCCAAGGCCAACATCCTTTCATCTTCTTCTCTAATGCTGAGGGCAGCATCATCATCCCCGCCCTTTTCAGCCGCTTTCAATCGGTTCGCGGCTTCACCAGCTTTCTTACTGGTTTCATAGAATGCAGACCTGGCATCCCTGATATTCCCCATCGGCTTCACAATGTCCCCAGCGAAAGGAGCGTCCTCAACTCCGATAGAAGCCTCAGTCACAGGGGCAGTAATAAGTACGCCTGTCTTTATCAGCGTAGTCAAAGCCCCGCCAGTAAGCGCACGGGTGTAATACTTCAACGTCTCAGGGGATATGTCTACGAACCCTTTTCTGTACTTGTCCCCACCAGAAGCTTCGTTCAGCCATGCGGCTGTTGCCGCATACGGAGAACCGATGGTGCTGCGCCACATATTCTGTGAGTCTGGCAACCATTCATTGCCTCTTCTCTTCAGCGGAGCAACAGGAGAACCAAAGGCATTCACGTTCGCCTCAATTCCCATAGGTATCTTGGCGGCAGTCGGCAGGATATTCAGCACTGAGACATCCCCTTGTTCAGTGAATGGCGATCCAATGGGAGAGTAATTATCAACAAGCCCCTTGGCTACGGAGATAAGTGCCTCCGTTGCTGGCTTTCCGTTGGCTATATCGTTCATAGCATACCCAAGCCCAACGAAAGGGGCATACTCGTATGGCAAAGGCAACTCGAGCTTGTAAGCTCCAAAGCGGAACAACAATGCTCTCCGCTTTGAGTATTTCGCGACCTCTTCCCACTCGGCCTCGCCTTCTTCTCCGCCGCCTCTGAATGCCTGTGCCGCTAAGAACCCCGCAAGAACCATCGAGCCAGTCAAAGCCATTGCTTGCTTTTTGTGCTTGCTCTTGGTCATGGTCTTTAGCACACGCCGGAAGCTGGTGGCGGCAGGTCGGAAGAACAGGTATGCTGCCCCAAGCTGCTGACCATAAGTTCCAGCATCGTTGAAATTCAAGGTAACAGTCTTGGCCGCTTCACCTGCTTGTGCCATTGTCGCCCCATTCTCTCGCATGGTTTTGAACACGGCCAACCTGAAGGCGTTCTCTGAGGCAGAGTTTATTGCCAAGGTTAATTGGATGTACCGTCTAAAGAGCGGCATCTTAATCACGCCTTGCTTGCCGACAGCGGCACTGGCCTTGATGTTAGCGGCTATTTCACTACTCCCATCAGCGATAGCTTGATTGTATGCCCTGGTATAAACATCCTTGAATGCGACATTGGCCCTGATTTCTTCTTCAAAATCCTGCCCAATCCGCTCTAGGTCTGGTGTCCAAGCAGCCCCCGTTGTCCCGCCGCTCTCTTTGTATTCGTTAACCCATTTCTGGGCTTGAGAAGACATCAACATCCGCATGGCGGTTGGGTAGTTAGCCACAGCCCTCAATGCCATCATGAATCCTTGATCGCCAGTGAAGTTGATTACTCCAGCCCCAAAGTCACGCATCATGTTCTTCAAGGCAAACGCAGGGTTCCAAGCGGTATAAGCCTTGCTTAGGAATCCGTTCAATTCTCTGGTCACAGCCAGTATCCCTGTGACCGCATGGACATTGCCTTCAACAAGAACCTGCTGGATTTCTTCATTGTTGATCTGAATCCGAACCTCTTTGCCTTTGACAAACATGCTCAGTTCGTTTGGCTCCAGCATCGGGCTACGGATATGCCTAACGGCCTCAAAGCTCTCTGCACTGACCAAGAACTCATCTACATCTAGCCCTTTGTCTGCCTTCAGCATTTTGCTGATAAACAGGTCTGCTTCATCCAAGGAAGAGAAAGAATCCATTGTAAGCCCTGCATAGCTGACGACAAAGGCTTTCTTGCCCACGATAGTTGGAGCCGTGGGGACTACGCCGACTGTTCCGATAGCGGGGTCATTAAGCTCCAATAGCATGTTGGCCAAGACCATCCGCACATGAAGCTCGGCTTCAACCTTATCTTGGCGTAGTGCATCTTGGATCACATTCTCAAGCACCATTTCGTTCCTGAGGTCATGGCCGATTCTGCGCTTGTTGTTGCGGGATAACCTTTGGCCAGCCCCGCTAGTCCGCTTGTATGTCTCTCCATCTCCCTTCACTGGGACATAGGTTTCTCCATAGGCTCCCAGATATTTATCCCGCTCTTCTGGAGTAATCAGGCCATACTTTACTTTTCGATCAAGCGTATTCTTTATGATCGCTTGCATCTGCTTATATGCTTCGGCCATGTCTTTGTTGCCTTTCCACTTATCAACTATGGCCTGTGCTTCTTCATCGGTTATCCCGAAGGCAGTTGCGTTTGGATCATCGAGCAACTTCTGTGTCTGCTTGTTGGCCTTTGGAGCATGGAGAGCGGCAGAGTATTCAGACAAGTCTTTCAATTCCAGCTTGGCATCAGACAAGACCTTGACTATGTTTGCGCCCTTATCTTGAGTCTCAGATATATGATTAGCCAACGTACCATTCTTAACGACAATAGCACGGATGACATTTAGCTTGTCGTCTTCAGTGTAGTTATCTGGCAGGTTCTCGTACAGCCGCTCAAGCACCTCATCGTTCTTGAAGAACATCTGGTCTATTTTATCGACAACATTCTGCTCTCGAACCAGAGGGCTATCTTCTTTCTTTGCCTTTGCATACAAGATGTTGTCTTTGTTAAGAGAGAAGTCCCCATTGTTCCCGATGGCAGATTTGACATGGGATTTGGTCTTAATTATATAGACGGTTGCGGGGGCAAACTGCTCAACAAACCTTGCCCTCGTCCCAATATCAATAACGTCCTTGATAATTGCACCGTGATGGAACCCTGCCTCTTCAAGCCCACGGCCAACCGTATCAGAGGTGTGCTTCTTGGCCCCAAACAGATCATCCAAGGTGAGTACAGACTTTTCCCCATATATGGTCAGAGTCGCCTTAGACAGATCGCTCCAAGGCTGGCCGTGGTTATCAATAATCAAAGGTTCATCCATCTTCAAGAACACGGGATAGATTGACCCTCCGTATCTTTGTCCAGAATAAGTCTCTGCGCCCAGAGATGTGTCACTAAAGAAAGCCCCGCTCTTATAGGACTTGTAAGCACCACCAAGGTCAAATTCAGTAAAGCCGCCAGCAGGAACAACCTTTCTGCTCCGAGATGGATTTGTCCCATGATAAACAACTTTAGGCTCTCCGTTCTCGTCAACCACCTTTGATGCTGTCTCAGGGGAGTTCTCCCAATCTCCGAACCAGGCCTTAAACTCAGGGGTTCTTACTTGGTAAAACTGTAGCTCGTTCAGGTTTGTTACCCCTGCGGCCTTAGCTTCACGCCATAACTTGCTGGCCTCTTGTTTACTGATTGTTGGGGGGCGTTGTTCTTCCTTGGCGATCCTTCTTACTCCCTGTGTTGCAAGAGCGACCAGATCATCCGTGCTGAAGCTCTTGAGATTGATACCCATTCTCATAAGCCACATGCGGATGTTGGCATAAATCTTCTTGAAGATATTCGTAGTCCTGTTGGCCTTGTCTTGCAAGAAGTACGCTAAAGCCTCTTCTCTGACCTTGCCTGCGGGGGTATCTGCCGGAACCGCATTGTAAGCGGCCTTTACTCTTGGGTCATAATTACGCTGCGCCTCGAACTGGTCAAGGATAGCCTCTTGCTGCTTGATAAAAAGGGAATCTTCTTGCATCAGCTTATGTAACCCCTCGTGGATCATAGCCCCCTCGGCCTGACCCCTTTTGATATTGTCGGCCACCAGGGCAATCCCACCCGTATTAGGATCGAACGCCCCTATTATCCCCCCGTCTCTATCAAAAAGCAGGTTATCCCCAATAAGCTCGTCAACAGACTGCACGACAACTAGCTTCTTGGCTTTTACCAAATTGTCAAACCCTCTTCCAAGGAAGGCCCGAAGCTCTTTGGCTACAGTCTCAACTGTGCTTCCTGTCTTGCCATCCGCACCTTTAGAAAGTAACGGAGCGTCCTTGGGCTTCTCTGCTTGCTGAGCGTTCGCTAACTC
>SXGT01007393.1_pt1 | contig 14041 bp, 10 predicted proteins | sample 3176221 | NCBI WGS metagenome assembly SXGT01 (sample SAMN11356862, study PRJNA531348) | freshwater metagenome | isolation source: freshwater sample F1-120 | place: China: Fuxian Lake, Yuxi | collected 2017-12-25 | reverse complement strand
GATTTCCAGGCGAGCAGACGAACACCACCTGCGTCCGGCCCCACTGCTCCGCCGTGACCGACTCGAGATCGAGATCGAACCCGTTCGCCGCCGTCTGATTGAGGACCAGCGGCTCGGCGCCGGCGAGGAGCGCCGCGCCTTCGTAGATTTGATAGAACGGGTTCGGGCAGACGACGAGCGGCGACAGCCGCGGGCTTGCCCCGAGCGCAGTCGAGGGGTCGATGACCGTTTGCGCGAAGGCGAACAGCGCCTCGCGCGTGCCGTTCACCGGCAGCACCTGCGTGGCGGCATCGAGCCGCGGCAGGGAGTAACGCGTCCTGAACCACGCCGCCATCGCCTCACGAAGCGCGTCGAGGCCGGCGGTGAGCGGATAGGTCGCGAGACCGTCGAGATGCGCGACGAGCGCCGCGCGCACCAGCGCCGGCGTCGCGTGCTGCGGCTCGCCGATCGAGAGGCGGATGGGGGAGCGCGGCGGCGGAGAGACGCCCGCCTGCAGCGCGCGTAACCTTTCGAAGGGGTACGGCTGCAGACGGGCGAGCAGTGGGTTCAACGGCCTAGCGCTTGTCGACGACGACCTTGCCTTCCTTCAGCACGACCTTCGTCTTCAGCATCTCGTAGATGTTCTTCGTCGGGTCGCCATCGAGCAGGATGATGTCGGCGAGCTTGCCGGCCTCGAGCGTGCCGATCTCCTTCTCCATGCCGACGTACCGCGCCGCGTTGGCGCCGATGATCCGGTGGATGTCGGCCATCGAGAAGACGATGCTGAACGACTTCAGCTCGTGCTCGAGCACGACGAGGTCGGTGGCGTTCTGGTCGGTCGAGTAGGAGATCGTCGCGCGGTTCGGGTCGGCGTCCCAGATGCGGCGGGCGTTGATGATCGTGAAGCCGCCCTCGGTGCCGGTGGCGCGCCCCTTGGGGTCGCGGTTGGCGCCGGCGATCGCCTCGGGCCACGGCTTGCCGTCGCGGAAGCGCGTCGTGTTGTCTTTTGGCCACTGCACCGCCGCGGGCGCCGGCGACAGCGAGTCGATGTTCGGCGCGCCGAACGCGATCAGGCCAGCGACGATCGCGCCCGCCTTGGCCACGGTCTCCGCCTGCTCGTAGGTCGTGAAGTCCTTGTTCGGGAGGTGCACCAGGCGCGTCACGCCGGCGTCGACGGCCGCGACCATCGCCGGGCTGCTGACCGCGTGGACGTTCACCTGCACGCCGGCCTTCTTCGCCTCGTCGACGATCGCCTTGAGCGTTTCGATCTCGGCCTGCGGGGGAGCCGGCTCCGGCGTCAATCCGATCTCGCCGGTGTGCTTGACCCCCTTGGCCGCCAGCGCCTGGACGGCCGCGCGCGCCTCCGCCGGCGTCTGCCGCAGCTGGACCTGGCCCGACGGAATCAGGCGCGGGCCGTTGGCCTTGCCCGACTCGACGAGATCGCGGAGCGCGACGTTGGCGTCGGCCTGCCCGCCGCCGATCAGCACCGTCGTGTAGCCGGCCTCGAGCAGCGACTGCAACTGTCCGTTGATGTTGGGATTGTTGTTGAGGTGCTTGTGGCCGTCGATGTAGCCGGCCATCGCGCTCATGCCCTTCGCGTCGATCGTCCGCAGCCCCTGGGTGGTGGCGGCGCCGGCGGCCACCGACACGATTTTTCCGCCGCGCACGATGATGGTGCCGGAATCGATCACGGTGCCGTTGCCGACGATCACCCGCGCGTTGGTGATCGCCACGTCCTGCGCCGAGGCGAAAGCGGGGGCGAAAACCGCCGCCGCGGCCAGGGTGACGGCCATCGCCCAGCGGGACGTCCTGATGCTCTTCATTGCTGCGGACCCTCCAGATTCATGACGGGGATTTATGCGGAGAGAAACGGTCGGATGGTAACACGTGACCTTGTCGGATTCCCCTTCGTTTCTGTTGCTTCCGGGGATATTATCTGCGTGTTACGGGCCCCGTAATGTGGGCGCGCGGAGTTGATGACATGAGCATGCGACGGACCTCTCGAACGCTTCTGCTGCTGACGCTGGCGGCCGGCATTCTCGCCGCGGGCATCGGCGGACAGGCCGCAGGCGATCCGCCTCTGGTGACGGCGGCGCGCAGCGACAACCTGCAGGCGGTGCGTGCGGAGCTCACCCGCGGCGCCAACGTGAACGCCCCGGGGCGCGACGGGTCCACGGCGCTCCTGTGGTCCACGTACAACTCCAATCTCGAGATGACGCGCGCGCTCATCGCCGCGGGCTCTCCGGTGAACACGCCGAACCACTACGGCGTGACGCCGCTCATCCAGGCCAGCCGCACCGGCGACGCGCCGCTCATCGGCGTGCTGCTGAAGGCGGGGGCCGATCCGCTGGCCAGGCACACCGACGGCTCGACGGCGCTGATGGCTGCCGCCCGCACCGGCCATACCGACGCCATCAAGCTGCTGCTCGATGCCGGCTCGCACGCCAACACGACTGACACCTATCAGGAGCAGACCGCGCTGATGTGGGCGGCCACCGACGGCCACGCCTCCGCCATCACCCAGCTGATTGCCGCCGGCGCCGATCCCAACAAGAAAGCGCGCCAGACGACGATCGAGGATCGGAAGCACGCCGATCACCCGACCGGCGGGTTCACGGCGCTGATGTTCGCCGCGCGCAACGGGCACGAGACGGCGATTCGGGCGCTGATCGCGGGCGGCGCCGACACGAAGGCGGTCAACGGCGATGGCCTGACGGCGACGATGGTCGCCATCGCCAACGACCGGTTCGATCTCGCGCGCACGCTGGTGGAGCTCGGCGCCGACGCCAACGACGGCTCGCTGTATCTCGCCGCCGACATGCACGACGCGACGACCGACATGCGCGCGCATGACGGGTCGCGGCTGCGCGCCGACCATCGCAACACGATGACCTCGCTCGATCTGATCAGGTTCCTGCTCGACAAGGGCGCCGATCCCAACAAGGCGTTCACGGGGCAGATGCACTCGACGACGCTGTGCTGCGCGCCGCAGGCGAACAGCTCCGCGTTCTACCGCGCGGCGATCGCGTCGGACGTCGAGGCGCTCACGCTGATGGTCGCCAAGGGCGCGAAGGTCGAGTGGAGTCCCACCGAGGTGAAGGGCGAAGCGGGCGGGGCCGGTCCGGGGCGCGGCGTGAACGCCAACGTCGGCAAGACGCCGATCATGGTCGCCATGGTTGGCGGCCGCGGCGCGAACTTCGCCGCGGGACCCGGGTTCGGCCGCATTGGTCCGCCGCCGTTCCGTGAGGCCGGCAGCCGCGATCCGCTCGAGGCGCTGGAGCTGCTGTTGAAGGCGGGCGCCAATCCGAATTTCAAGGCGCCGGACGGCGCGACCCCGCTCCACCAGGCGGTGCAGGCGCGCCAGGTGCCGCAGATCCGCGCGCTCGTCGCCGCTGGCGCGAAGCTCGATGCCGTCAACAAGGAGAACCTGACGCCGTTGCAGCTGGCCGAGAAGCCCGAGCCCGCCGGGCGCGGCACGGCGAACCAGGATCCCGACGTCTTCGTGATCAAGCGCAACACGCGCGAGGAAGTCATCGCCGCGGTGCGCGAGCTGATGAAGCTCGGTCCGGACGACCCGACGCCGGTGCCGCCGGGGGCGCCGGCTGATACCAAGAAAGTCGATCCCAAGGGAACCAATTGAAGAAACTGCTGACCACCGTAGCGCTGGTCTACATCTGCGCCGCTGCACTGCTGTCGCAGGCTGCCCCCGCGCCGGTGCGGCCCGCGGCTCCGCAGGCAGCAGCCGCGGGAGACGCGGCAAAGCATCGCGCGTGGCTCAACCAGTACTGCGTCGGCTGTCATGGCGCGCGCGCGGCGCAGCCGCCGAACGATCCGGTCGATCTCGCCTCGGCCAGCCTCGACGACCTGGTGAAGAACGCGGCGACGTGGGAGCGCGTGCTGCGCAAGCTGGCGGTGCGCGCGATGCCGCCGCAGGGCATGCCGCATCCGCCCGAGGCCGAATACGCCGCGTTTACGGGCTGGCTCTCCTCGTCGCTCGACCGCGCGTGGGAAGGGAAGCGGACGCCGGGCCGGTACGTGGCGCACCGCCTGAACCGCGCCGAGTACGCCAACGCCATCCGTGACCTGCTGGCGCTCGAGATCAACGTCGCCGAGCTGCTGCCGGCCGACGGCGCCAACTTCGGTTTCGACAACATCGCCGACTCGCTGACCACCTCGCCGCTGCTGTTCGAGCGCTATCTGACGGCGGCCCAGCGCGTCAGCACGATGGCAGTGGGCAACCCGGACGCGAACCCCGGCACCACCGAGTATTCGATCAGCCGCGAGTTCACGCAGGCGGGGCACGTGGACGGGCTGCCGCTCGGCACGCGCGGCGGCACGGTCGTCCGGCATGTGTTCCCGGCCGACGGCGAATACAAGCTCTTCGGGCGCCTCGTGCGCGGCGTCGAGGAAGGCTATGCCGGCGTCGAAGGCAACGACCAGCCGCATACCTTCGTCATCACGCTCGACGGCGCGGAGGTGTATTCCGCGCAGATCGGCGGCCACAAAGACCACGAGCTGCAGGCGCGCGACATGAACGAGGCGCAGGCGGCCATCGACGCCCGCATGACCGGCACGGTCCGCGTCACCGCCGGGCCGCACGACGTGGGCTTCACCTGGAAAGAGCGGCCGGGCGCCAGCCAGGACGTCTGGCAGCCGGCGCTGCGCGACAGCCAGGAAGTCCACATGATTGCCGGGCTCGCGCGGCTCAAGACCGTCGGCATCGAAGGCCCCTACAAAGTCACCGGCGTCAGCTCCACGCCGAGCCGCGACCGGCTCTTCGTCTGCCGTCCCGCCAGCGCCGCTGAGGAACGCGGCTGCGCGGAGAAGGTCTTCGCGAACCTCGCGCGCCGCGCGTACCGGCGTCCGGTGACGGCGGCCGACGTCGAGGCGCCGATGGCGCTGTACAACGGGACACGGCAGAAGGGCGCCAGCTTCGACGCCGGCATCCGCTCGGGCGTCGCGCGCGTCCTGGCCAGCCCGTCGTTCCTCTACCGCATCGAGCGCGACCGCCCCGGCGTCGCCGTCGGCGGCGCGCATCCGGTCAGCGACCTCGAGCTCGCGTCGCGCCTGTCGTTCTTCATGTGGAGCAGCATTCCGGACGAGACGCTGCTGAACCTGGCTGTGGCCGGCCGGCTGCGCGAGCCGGGCGTGCTCGCCGCGCAGGTCCGCCGCATGCTCGCCGACGAGCGCGCCGACGCGCTGGTCGAGAACTTTGCCGGCCAGTGGCTGCAGCTCAGGAACCTGGAGTCGAAGGTCCAGCCCGACCTCCTGACGTTCCCGGACTTCGACGACAACATCCGCCGGGCCTTCCGCCGCGAGACGGAACTCCTGTTCTCGCACATCCTCCGCGAGAACCGGACCGCCCTCGAGCTGTTGACCGCGGACTACAGCTTCCTCAACGAGCGCCTCGCCCGGCACTACGGCATTCCCGGCGTCTACGGCGAGCGCTTCCGCCTCGTGAAGCTGGCCGACCCGAACCGCCGCGGCCTGCTCGGGCACGGCAGCATCCTGTCGCTCACCTCGGTCGCCACGAGGACGTCGCCGGTGTTCCGCGGCAAGTTCATCCTCACCACGCTGCTCGACACGCCGCCGCCGCCGCCGCCGCCGAATGTGCCCACGCTCGAGGAGAGCAACAAGGAATCGGCCACCAAGCCGAAGACCGTGCGCGAGCAGCTCGAGCTGCACCGCAGCAATCCGGCCTGCGCGTCGTGCCATCGCGTGATCGATCCTCCGGGTTTCGCGCTGGAGCGCTTCAACCCGGTCGGGCAGTGGCGTGAAGACGTTGGCGGCGCGGCGATCGATTCGGCGGGCGTGCTGGCCGACGGCACCGCCGTTGACGGCCCCGCGGCGCTGCGCAACGCGATCCTGCGCCGGCCCGAGGCGTTCGTCACCACGCTCACCAACCGGATGCTGACCTACGCGCTCGGCCGCGGCCTCGAGCCCGCCGACATGCCTGTGGTCCGCACCATCGTCCGGAGAGCGGCGCCGAACGAGTACAAGTTGTCATCCATCCTGATCGGTATTGTCGAGAGCCCGGTATTCCAGATGCGGACACGGCTCGAGCCGGCCGCACCAGTCAACCAGGTCGCACAAGCGAGGGCACAGTAGCCATGATCATCACGAAGAAGCACCTGTCCCGCCGCACGTTCCTGCGCGGCACGTTGGGCGCCACCGTCGCGCTGCCGTTCCTCGACGCGATGGTGCCAGCGATGACCGCCCAGTCGCGCACGGCGGCCGCGGCGCCATTCCGCTTCGGCGCGGTCTACATGCCGAACGGCATCTTTCCGGATCACTGGCATCCGGAAACGGTGGGCGCCGACTTCACGTTCAAGCAGGTGATGGCCCCGCTCGAGCCGTTCCGCGACCAGCTGGTGACGATCAGCAAGATGCGGGCGCCGTGGGGCTCGTCGGTGCACCTGGGCGCCAGCTCGGCGTTCCTGAATGGCGTCGGCCCCGCCGGCTCGAGAGAAGGCACGAGCGACGCGTTCGGCAAGATCGAGTCGAAGAAGACCGTCGACCAGTACATCGCCGACAAGGTCGCCGGCGACACCCCGCTCCGTTCGATCGAGGTCGGCACGGAAGACATGGGCACCGCCGTCGGCGCCTGCGACGGGTTCCCGTGCACCTTCTTCAACGCGCTGTCATGGCGCGACGACGTGAGCCCGCTGCCGATCTCGATCAACCCGCGCGTGACCTTCGAGCGGATGTTCGGCGACACCGGGACGCCCGCGCAGCGGGCGGCGAGCCTCGACGAGAAGCAGTCGCTGCTCGACTCGGTGCTCGACGAGACCGGCAAGCTCCGGCGCACGCTCGGCCCCTCCGACCGGGCCATCTTCGACCAGTACCTCTCCAACATCCGCGAAGTCGAGCAGCAGCTCGTGCGGATGGAGGATCGGCTCGGCGCGATCACCAACAACCCCGAGGCGCCCGTCGGATTGCCCGAGGCGTTCGACGATCACATGTCGGTCACCTACAGCCTGATGCACCTGGGGTTCCAGGGCGACATCAGCCGGGTGTTCTCGTTCATGACCGGCCATGAGGCAAGCGACCGCGGCTACGCGCACATCGGGATCCCCGAGACGCATCACAGCATCTCGCATCACGGCAACGACCCCGAGAAGCTGGCGAAGTACGCGAAGCTCAACATGTACCAGATCCTCAAGTTCGCCGAGTTCCTCGACAAGCTGAAGGAAACCAAGGACGGCGACGGCACGCTGCTCGATCACTCGATGATTTACCTGGGCAGCGGCATGAGCAACGGCAACGAGCACGACCGGAACAATCCGCCGGCTGTCATCCTTGGCGGCGCGCACGGCCGGCTGCGCGGCAACCGGCACGTCGTGGCGAAGAAGGACGAGCCCACGGCCAACCTGCTCGTGGCGCTCGCGCAGGTGGCCGGCGCCGAGATCGACACCATCGGCCCGAGCACGGGCCGGCTCGACCTGCACAACGATCCGAGCGCGACCGCGTAGCTCCTCAGTACCACGGCCCGGCGCGCCTCCGCAGGCGCGCCGGGCACTCCCGCCCTCGCGCCTGCCCCTCCCCGGAACCCCTCGACCTACGCCTCCAGATTGAGCCGGACGACGCTGCCGGGGAGGTTGTCGTCGCCGATCGACAGATACAGCTCGCGGTCGGTGACCGAGAGGCTGAAGGCGACGCGCCGCTCGAGGCGCGCCACCATCGCGCCGACCAGCGCGCGGTCGATCGCATACAGTTCGAGCGCCGCTGAGCGGTGAATCCGCTCGCCCGCGAGCTGCTTCAGGAACTGAGTGGGATCCTTGTGGGTATAGACGGCGACGCGGCCGGCCGTCTTCGAGGCCTTGTGCAGCCTGGCCGCGTCCGGGGTGCCGATGTCGATCCATGCCGTGATGGTGCCCGTGAGATCGCGCACCGCAATCGCCGGCTCGTCAGGGTCCGACACGCCGCGCGAGAACTCGATACCTTCGGCGAACTCGAGCAGATAGGCGAGCAGGCGCGCGACCAGATACTCCTCGGATTCCGAGGGGTGGCGCGCCACCCGCAGCGCCACCGACTCGTAAACGCCGCGGTCGGAATCGGACAGGTCCACGTCGAAGTTATAGATCGTCGCGCCGAGTGCCACAGCTCCGTGGGATCATGACACGCATCATGGCCCTCGACCGGACCTATCGCGCCGGCGCGTCGATCGAAGACTACTGCCGCGCCTGCAAGACCGACCGCATGCACACGATCATCGCCGTGGACGCGGAGCAGTGGCCGGCGCGCGTCGCCTGCGACTGGTGCCGCAGCGAGCACAACTACCGCGGCGGCCCCAGGACGGCGGCGGCGGGTGCGCCGTCCGCGGCCACGCCCAGGGCCACTTCATCTACTTTTTCCACTTCTTCCACTTCTTCTACTTCTTCCCCTTCCGCCGGCCCATTTCCCATCGTGAGCGATCGAGAGAGGAGCGCGCCTGCCATGAGTCCCGCCTCAGACGACCTCGAGCTGCTGCTGCGGCGCATCATCCGTGAGAAGCCGGCATCACGCCCGTCGTCCCCGCCGCGAAGTGGCGCGGCGGCACGCTGGTGCTGCGCCCCGGCACCGACGGGCAGGAGAAGAGCTGGCCGATCGAGACGTTCTTCCACAAGATCGTGATGCTGAGGAACCGGCTGCGCACGCTCGAGCAGCAGGTCAACGCCTCGGATCTCCCGGACGACGTGAAGGTGAAGCTGCAGAGCTACGTGAGCGGCTGTTACGGATCGCTGACCAGCTTCAACGTGCTGTTCGCGGACGAGCGGGATCAGTTCAAGGGGAGCGGCGGGGACTAGAGAGCACAGAGGCCAGGGAGGGCGCGGATTCACACAGAGACACAGAGGCACAGAGAAAACCGCTAGACTCCCGCGCCGATGCCGCGCTTCGCGCGGCAGGGATCGAGTGATGCACCGCTCGCAAGCCTTTCATCAGCGTGCACGGCTTGTGAGCGGCGCATCACTCGATCCCTGGGCCGGCCGGAGGCCGGCGTCATCGGCGTGTTCTCTGCGCCTCTGCGCCTCTGTGTGAACCTGTGCCCTCCCTGGCCTCTGTTCCCTCTAGAACACGTACTTGATCGCGAACTGCATGATGCGCGGTTCCTGCACCGCCGTGATGCGCCCGAAGTTGACGTTGGTGATCGTCGCCGTCGGGTTGATCGCCCGCACCGCGTTGGGCAGGTTGAACGCCTCGAGCCGCGCCTCGATGCGCCGGTCGCCGAAGCGGAACGAGCGCGAGATCGCGGCGTCGAGCGTCCACGTGCCGATGCCGGGCACCGTGAAGAGCCCGGCGTTGCCGTAGGTGCCGAGCGCCGGCACGGCGAACGCCGCGCGGTTGTAGCGCACGGTGCCGAGGCCGCCCGACTCGTCGAGGAAGATGTCGTCGCTGAGCCGATCGGCCGGCTGGCCGCCGAGGCCGGTCAACGCGCGGTCGGTGCCCGCCGCGATCGTCTGTGGGTCGCCCGACGAGACACGGTTGATGACCGCCAGCTGCCAGTCCGACGCCAGCGCGCGCAGCAGCGGGTTGCCGAACTGCGGTGTGCCCGCGATGGCGGTCATGTTGTAGATGTGCCGGCGATCCGCCGCGCACCGCGCCCGGTCCTTCGTCTCCAGGTTGTGCGGGCTGCCGTTCGGGTTGGCGATCGCCAGCGTCACGCGGTCGCTCATGCACTTCGACAGCGTGTAATTGACGTTGAGGTCAATGCCGGCGATCTCGCCGCGCACCGACGTCAGCAGCCCGTGGTAGTTCGACGTGCGGTCCGACCGCCACATGTCGATGTTGGAGACCAGCTGCACGTCCGCGCGCTGCTGCGGCGTCCCGTTCTGGTTGGCCCAGAGGCGGAGGTCACGCCGCTCGTTGAGGTTGGTCGCCTGGTTGCACGGCGTGAACGTGCGGCCCTCGAGCACGCACGTGTTCGGCCCGGTGAACAGGCCCGGGTGCGACTGCGGCGTCAGCAGGAGCACCGGGTTGAGGGCTTCCATGCCCCAGAGCCGGCGCCCGGTGTTGCCCAGGTAGCTGGTGGAGAGGCGCCAGCGGCCGATCAGCTCCTGCTGGTAGGAGACGTTCCACGTGTGCGTGTACGGCGTGTCCAGGTCCGGATCGAACGGCAGCAGTACAGACGAGGGCAGGTAGAGCGGATTCTCGCGCCAGTCGAACGGGAACGGGTTGCCGCCCGGCAGTCCTTCCCACGGGTTCGCGAGCGAGCCGAGACGATGCAGCAGGTCGGCGGCCCACGGCGAGGTGCCGTTGGACACGCGCGTGACGTTCAGCTGCACCAGCTCGTACATCATCCCGTAGCCGGCGCGGATCGAGCTGCGCCCCGACCCGGTCGGGTCCCACGCCGCGCCGACGCGCGGCGCGAACTGGTTCAGCCGCCGCTTGATGGCGGACGCGCCTTCGAAGTCGGCTGGTCCCGATCCATCCGCGCTCTGCGCCGGATACGCGAAGCCGGTCGGCGCGTTCGGGAACACCACGCTCTTCTTGCCCGCCTTGAAGTCGTCCATGTTGAACGAGTAGACGCGGACGCCGCCGGTCGGGCCGCTCGGGATCCAGTCGAACGGCAGGAACGGCTCCCAGCGGAGGCCGTAGTTGAGCGTCAGGCGCGGGGTCATGCGGAACGTGTCCTGCGCGTAGACGCCGGCATAGTGCTGCACCGGGCTGAGCAGGCCGGGCATGGCCTGGCGGATCTCCGTCATGTGGCCGAGCAGGAAGTCGCCCATCGCGTTGCCCGTGCGGTCCGGGCCCACGGTCATGTTGCCGACGCCGAAGGTGTTCGAGTAGGACAGGATGTCGTCGCGCGCCCAGTCCACGCCGAAGCCGAACTGATGCTCGCCACGGATCACGTCGACGTGGTTCGCGACCTGGTACTGGTTCTGCCACGCCTGCGTGTAGGCCATGCCGTTGCCGAAGCTGAAGGCGCCGGTCACGTTGAACTGGAACGCGTTCGGCACGGTCGTGTAGGCGTTGATGCCGACGTCGCGCGCGTTGAAGAACTCCGCGCCGAAGCGGTCGGTGATGATGCGGCTGTGCGCGATGCGCAGCGAGTTGACCATGGTCGGGCTGACCACCCAGTCGTGCCCGACGCTGTACTGGTGCGCCCAGTTGTTCTCGGCCGGCGTGCCCGCGGTGAGCAGGTTGGCCGGGTCGTAGCTGAGCGGCGCCTTGTGCTGCGTGCCGAGGTAGCGCCCGAAGTACGTCTGGTTCTGGTTGTGCTGGTAGTCGAAGCGCGTGACGATCTGCTTGTCGTGCCGCTCGCGGGGCGAGCCCCAGCGCAGCTCGCCGCAGTCGTTCTCCGGCTGCGGCAGCCTGGCGGCGATGGCCAGCGCCACGGGGCTGATGCGCGCCGGGTTGAGGCGGCCGGACGCGAGCTCCGCGTCGCGCCAGGTGGGCCGGTAGCAGTTGTTGAACGCGGTGAAGTCGCCGGCGAGCATGGCGCGCGTCGGCAGGATGGACAGCGTGGACGTCGGGGCCGCGCTCTCGAGCGTGCTCTGGTAGCCGCCGAAGAAGAAGAGCCGGTTCTGCAGCAGCGGACCGCCGAGCGTGCCGCCCGGCTGGTTGCGCTTCAGCGGATCGCGCTCGCGCGCGGTGGCCTGCCGGGCGTTCAGCGCGGCGTCGCGGCCGAACCAGAACGCGGTGCCATGAAAGACATTCGTGCCCGACTGGGTGATCTGGCTCACCGTCGCGCCCGAGGAGCGGCCGGTCTGCGCCTCCTGCGCGCTCGTGCTGACGCGGAACTCCGCGAGCGCGTCGGGGAACGGCGTCGGCATGTTGCCTTCGAACCAGCGGTTGTTGTGCATGGCGCCGTCGAGCGTGTACAGGACGCCCATGCGCTGGCCGCCGGCCACCGAGATCGCCGTGCCGGTCGTCATCGTCCCGCCGATCGCGCCGGCGCCGACGTCCACCGCGGCGCCCGAGAGCGTGATCAGCGAGGTCGCATCGCGCGCCGCCAGCGGCAGCTCGAGGATGCGCTCGCCTTCAACGACCTCCGAGACGGCCATGGCCCTGAGCTCCACCTGCAGCGGCGTCGCGCCGCCGCGGACCTCCACCGTCTCGGCGAGCTGGCCGGCCTCGAGCGTCGGATCGATCACGACGTTGGCGCCGACCTGCAGGACGACATCGGCCTGCGAGAAGGTGCGGAACCCCTGGAGCGCCGCCTGCAGGCGATAGCGACCGGGGTTCAGGCTCGGAAAGACGTAGGCGCCGCTGTCGTTGCTCACGGCCTCGCGCACGACGCCGGTGTCGATGTTGGTCAGCGTGACGTCCACGCCGGGAACGACCGCGCCGCTGGCGTCGGTCACGCGTCCGCTGACTTGCGCGTTGGTCTGGGCCAGGGCCGCCGCCGGCGCCAGCGCGAATAAGAGTGCAGACAGTGCTGCTGCCATGAAAGTCCGGAAGTAGTGCATCGGTTCCTCCGTGTGAATTACCGGCGCGAGTATACTCGTTTGTTACATATCAGTTGCACGTGAGCGGGAGGACTGCGGCCATGCGTCTTGTCATGAGAGCCCTCATTTTCAGTCTCGTCGTCGGCGCCCCGGTGGCCGCCCACCACGGCGGCGGCGTCGAATACTTCATGGACCAGACGCGCGGCCCCGTCACCGGCGTGGTCACCAACTTCGCGTTTACCTTTCCGCACCCGTATATCGAGTTCGACGTGAAGGACGCGAGCGGCGCCGTCCAGAAATGGTCGGCCGTCTTCCAGCCGACCCCGACGAACCTGCGCAACGCGGGGTGGACGCGCAACTCGATCAAGGCCGGCGACACGCTGACGGTCTCGGGCCCGCCGCACAAGACCGCGGCCACGGTCATCTTCGCCCGCCGGGTCGAGGTCAACGGCAAGCTGCTCGAGCAGGGCGACTAGGGGAGACCATGATGCGACACGCTGCTGTCTTCACCTTCGCCGCCGTCTTCGCGCTGTCGCTCCACGCCCAGCAGACGTTCGATCCGAAGGACCTCTCAGGCCACTGGGACCGCACCACGCCGATCGTCAGTTTCGGCGCCGTCCCGGGCAGCGGCCGCGGCAACGCCGGCGTTGAAGCTCCCTTCACGGCCGAAGGGAAGAAGCTGAACGACGCGAACAAGCCCGGCTACGGCCCGCGGCGGGGGACCTCGCGGAACGATCCCCTTGGCCGGTGCGAGCCGCTCGGCCTGCCTCGCCATCTGAACACCGAAATCAACGCGCCGCACAACACGTTCGAGATCCTGCAGACGCCGACCCGCATCGTTCAGATCTTCGAATACCGCCACGACTGGCGCGAGATCTGGATGGACGGCCGGACGCTGCCCGATCCGAAGACGGTGGACCCGAAGTGGAACGGTTTCTCCGTGGGCCGGTGGGACGGCAACACGCTGGTCGTCGAGTCTGTCGGGTTCGACGGGCGCACCTGGGTGGACAAGTTCGGCTACCCGCACTCGGAAGAGATGCGGCTCGAGGAGCGCTACCGGCGCGTGGACGCCGAGACGCTCGAGCTCGTGATGACGATCACCGATCCGGTCGTCTACGCGAAGCCCTGGACGAGCGATACCAAGCGCATGAAGCTGAATCCCGCCAAGTCAAAGCGGTGGGACGAGCAGATCTACTGCGTGCCGTCGGAGGAGTTCCCGTTCCAGCGGCTGATTGAATTGGGCAACGTCATAGAGCCCTGAGGGTTCTCGGGTGCTCGGGTGCTTGGGTTCTGGTTCACGGGTTCACGGCGAACCGGTTCACCATGAACCTTGTGCCCTGAACCGGCACCAGAGCACCAGAGCACCCGAGCACCTGAGCACCGATTAGAACGTCGCGACCCCATTGAAGGGGACCGCGGTGCCGCCGCTGCTCTGGTTGATCTGCCACGAGATCATGAACTCCCAGCGCTTGAGGCGGCGCGCTTCGCGGGCGACGTCCTCCAGATAGCCGTTGTCCACGAGCGGCAGCCCGATCGCCACCATGCTGATCGTGTGCACCGGCCGGCCTGAATTCTCCACGCCTGACGGCTGCACGTCGGTCACCGCGTCGCCGACGAGCAGCGAGACGTCGCGGGCGCGCAGCCACGGCAGCACCGAGGCGTGCAGCCCCGCGCCGCCCTGGTCGTACTGCCAG
>SXGT01385265.1_pt1 | contig 14042 bp, 8 predicted proteins | sample 3176221 | NCBI WGS metagenome assembly SXGT01 (sample SAMN11356862, study PRJNA531348) | freshwater metagenome | isolation source: freshwater sample F1-120 | place: China: Fuxian Lake, Yuxi | collected 2017-12-25 | reverse complement strand
GGGCTTACTCGGCGTACTTATTTGAGTGGAGAAAACAGCAAGGCGTGGAGGAACCCATTGGGTCGTTCGCGGAATATATAGACGAGAAATTTCAACATCCCAGACAAAATGCCATTGAAGATTTTCAGGCATTTCATCTTGCAAATCGCTGTTATAGTGGAAAAATTGCACAACCCATTCTGGATGATGAAGATATATTGGGTAATGCGCGTGGATTGCTCTCGAATATTGGCTATTTCGGCATCGTGGATTACTACGCCGAATCCTTGCAGTATTTTAAGATAAAAATGGCCATGCATTTTCCGGAACTGATATTCAAGGAATTTCGGGAAAATGTTCTACAAGATGAAACGATGTCGATCGGAGTAAAGCTGGCTAGGATTAAGCGGCTACTCAATGATTGCAGCTATATCTCCTTGGTCATGCGTAACCAGTTGGACTTGCGTTTGTATGAATATGCCTTAGGCTTGTTTACAAAAATGCGTCGGGATCGGCGAAGTTAAATGAATATTTTAATAACTGGAATGCATCGATCGGGAACTTCGATGTTGGCTAGGATACTGCAGATTTTGGGTTTTTATTTTGGAGAACCAGAGACTCTCCTGCCTCCAAGACCTTCAAATCCTGAAGGATTTTGGGAGCGGCTTGATGTAATGCGTATAAATAATCAAATCCTGAGTACGGGACAAGCGAGTTGGGATTGGCCACGGAATCTTCCCTTTGATTTTTGGGAAAAAGGAAAAGCAACTTATCATGCTAAGTGGATGGTAGAGGCCGAGTTGTTACTTCAATATCTAGATAAGCATTCTCCATGGGCAATCAAAGATCCACGTTTTTGCTTGACTTTATCGTTTTGGCGGGAATTGGCGCCACACGCAAAATATCTGGTGTGTATGCGAAATCCCTTGGAGGTGGCTCAATCTCTCAGCAAGCGGCACCGTGTCACGGAAAACTTTGGTATTCAACTCTGGTTGGCTTATTATGAGAATTTATTAAAAGATAGCCAAGAAAATCAACGCCTAGTAGTAGATTATCGTATGATAATGGAGTCTCCAGAAAAACAGTTGGAGAGGTTGATAGCATGGCTAGGGATAACTCCGGAAGAGCAAGCTATTTCAGATGCATTAGCTGCGATAAAATCTTCCTGTTGGCATCACCGAATTAATAATTATTTGGAATGCATGGAGCGACCGCGTTTTATGAAAATAAAGGAAACTTATGAAAAACTGTCTAAAGAAGCTGAACTTGAGGGCCAGATTACTTCTGGGGAAAACCATGATTACCTGGTTTCTCTAAGCTCATCCAATTCAGGTGTACCACGCAATGTAATTATTCATTATCATTTGTACAAGAATGCCGGTTCTTCGGTCGATAAAAATCTGCAGAATATCTTCGGGGGAGTTGCCTGGATTAAATGGGAAGGGGATGGCGGACGAGCTTCGCCGTCGGCACTTGCTGAGTTGATTAAAACGCGGCCCGAAGTTTGTGCAATTTCATCCCATGTTGCTGACATTTGTCCTCCAGTAATTACAGGTATAAAAATTTTTCCTATTATTTTTCTGCGGCATCCATTGGCTCGAGTTTCCTCGGTTTACCATTTTGAGCGGGGACAACAAAAAGATGTATTATCAGCCAATCAAGCCAAGAAGCTCGATTTTAAATCTTATGTAGAATGGCGGCTATCATCTGATTTCCAATTTAAGAATTTTCAGACTAGGCGCTTGGCTGCCTGGGCTAGCTCTCCCGAGGATAGAGCATTGCCCATTTTGACGCGCGCGCTCAAGGCGTTAAGTGAGCTTCCGTTTTTCGGTTTGGTTGAACGCTTTGGGGAATCTATAGCTTGTCTTGAGGAATGGTTAAAACCATATTTCATGAATTTTAAATGCCAATCATTGCGTACTAATTCCACTAGCGAATCGGATGCAAGCCTGGAAGATAATTTAAATAAGCTGCGAGAACAATTGGGAGAAGCATTATATTTTAAACTAATTCAGGAAAACAACGACGATCTGGTTTTATACGATGCTGCGGTAACTGCGTGGTTAAACCGACTTCGATAATTTATAACGGTAATTACTCAGATACAACAGGCTGTGTCGGATGCTTCCAAAACCACAACATGGTGTGTTGCAAAAGTATCTTATATATCAATATTTAGTCCTTTATAATATATATATAATTCTCGAATTTTATTAGTTACTTAAAGTCCAACCCATTACCCACATCTTTTTTTATTATAAATCAGCGCCTTACACGGTCGTGTCCACGCCCTAAAAGCATTGCGGGTGTTCAACTCTGGGTCCGCCTGACAGAAACCGCGCTCGGACGGACCTGACAGGCCCGTTCGTCGGCCCCAAAACGGTTGGCGAAAGCCCGCGAAACGTCTATACGGCGCTCAGCGGTCCCGTAGCTCAGCAGGATAGAGCATCAGATTCCTAATCTGAGGGTCACAGGTTCGAATCCTGTCGGGATCACCAGCAATTTCGAAGATGTTACAATTGGCTGTAGTAGCGCATAGCGCCGCTGCCTTTTTTCGAAACAAAGCAAAGTCGGGCGCAAGATTTCCAGCAGAGCGTGCTGGGGCATGCGGCGTTGACACGCGATGCGCGTAAAAATAGCGTGCTGTCGAGTGGGGGAAGGGCGATGCATCTGAACGACAAGTCTTTGAGGGGGGTGGCTGCGCGGTTGTCGCTCCAGGTCTTTTCGAATGAAAAATTCTTCGAAGCTTTTTCATTGAGATCGTTTGCCAACTATATTGCGTTAGCTGTCATCGCGTGCCTGTTCATGCCTCTTGCTGCGGCAGCTCAGAGCATAACGGTCTCGATTGAGCAAAGAGTATATTATGATCCCGGCGATGAAATAAATATTGATATTGTCATAAATGCCGGAAGTGCACAAATATACGAGCTTACATATGTTCGCGATTCTAGAAGAGATATATCTCCTCAGTGCAACTTCTTTCGTCCTATTCCTCCAAGCGGAATTATTCGTTGTGACGCTACATATATAGTAACGCCGGAAGATGTGCGTGCGGGATTTATTGATTTTTATATAGAAGCACGCGGCAGGAGTCGCTGGTTGGGGTCTATGGATACGTATGTATGGGTGGTTCGGGATGTCCCCAATTACGTGGAGTGGCGAGTGGCTAGGGTCACGACTGTGACTTCAAGTCCCAACCCAAGCATATTTGGTGAGAGTGTTACCGTCAGCTATGACGTTTCAACCACTGGAGATATGGGCTATGGCGGCGAATATGTGTCTATCTCAGTAGGGCAGCCGGGCAGCCGGGCAGCAATGCTGTAGTATATTCAGATCGTCACTACGGGAACCCTAGCCCCTTCGTGCTGCCTACTTTGCCCATCGGTACCTATTTGATCACCGCTCACCCTGACGGCGACGGGATTACTCACGGGCCGCCCGGTACCGCTATCCACACGGTCACCCGTCCGTCTGCTCCCGGCATAGCAACGACGACCACGCTGGCGTCCGACAATTTACAGTCCAAGGTGGGCGAGACCGCGACCTTTACCGCCCGCGTCGAGGCAGATACCGGAAGTGGAACGCCGACCGGCACCGTTGTTTTCTCGCTCAATGGCGGGGCCGTTCAGACGGTTGCGGTCGACTCCCAGGGTGTTGCCCGCTTTACGACCTCGCCCCTGCTAGCGGGCGAACATCTTGTTTCCGCTGCCTTCAGCGGAGATCTGGAGTTTGAGGCGTCGACATCGGGTACGATGACTCAGTCTGTTGGCCGCTTCAACACGCAAATCACATTAGTTGCCGAGCGCAATCCGAGTGAAATCGGTGGCGTTGTCAGATTTACCGCGACTGTTACGGCTCCCAACGGCGAGACTATAGACGAGGGTCTGGTGTCGTTCTTCATCGACGGTGTCGAACAGCCTCCCATTACGATCAGCGCATGGTCGCGTGCCGCCGTTTTCGTGACCAGGGATCTCGATGCCGGCGAGCATGAGGTTGTCGCGCGCTTCCACGGCGATGAGCTTTACGCAAGCGCGCTCTCGGATCCGATAATCCATCGGGTTGTAGGCGACGGGTCGGTAACCATCCGGGTGGAGAGCGATGGCGCCGACACAACCTTCAACTTCACCTCCGCCACAACTGAACTCAACCTGAGCGTGGCAACCTCGGGCGGTCGAGGAGAAAGCGCCCCGATCGAGCTGGACGAAGGAACATATTCGCTCACCGCGTCCGACATACGATCGGAAGGGCTGTCGCTTACCTCCATTGCCTGCACGGACGGCACGGGTGATCTCGAGACGCGCACGGCGACGATCCAGGTCGCAATCGGACAGGCGGTGACATGCACGTTCGTCGCCCGGGATGCCCGCAGTCATACGACGGATATGATCGGCGAATTCATGCTGACGCGGGCGGGGCTGATATTGTCTCATCAGACCGACATGCAGCGCCGCATCGACCGCCTCAACGGCACGGTCCAGGGCATGGGCAATCCCGTTTCCGCGCTGACATCCTACCTGCCCGGGATCGTCGACGGCGGTACCTTGTCGATGTCGGGCAGTCTCGCACAGGTCGATCGCCTTGCGGGCAATGCAAAGCCGGGACGCTTCGACATCTGGGGTAGTCTCACCCACGGTCGATATGTCAGCGACGGTTTCGATGGGCGGTTTACGATCGGCGCGGTCGGAGCCGACTATCTCGTAAGCCGCGATCTGCTGATCGGCGGATTCTTCCAGGTCGACAGGCTGTCACAGGATCACGATATCAGCGGCGCGTCCGTTTCTGGGACAGGCTGGCTCGCCGGTCCATATCTTACGACGCGATTGTCCGAACATCTGTTTTTCGATGTACTGGCCGCAGCAGGGCGATCCGACAACAGCATCAGTCCCTTCGGAACCTACGAAGACGATTTTGGCGCCACGCGGTTCATGGCCAGCGCCGCGCTTCAAGGCAACTGGACCGCGGGCCCCTGGACGTTCTCTCCGCGCGCGCGGCTCGGGTGGTTCAGGGAAAAGTCGGACAGCTACAACGACAGCTTGGGTATCCTAATTCCGTCGGTGACGGCGGAACGCGGTCAGTTTTCGTTCGGTCCTGGCGTAGCCTATCTTTTCGAAACACCCGATGGGGTTGCCGTGTCAGCCGGTCTGCGCGTGGACGCGGTGATCGACTATACCAACACTTCGACTCGAACCCGTGAGAACGGTTTGCACGGGCGCCTGGAAGGAACTGTTGGTCTGGCCTTCCCGGGGGGCGCGCGCGTCGATCTGTCGGCCTCGCATGATGGCATCGGGCGGTCTCGGAGCAGTTCAACGTCAGGCAAGGTCGCCGTATCGCTGCCACTGAACTGAGAGACCAAGCTCGTAGATACCGGTTGCCGGTAACGCTCCTCCCGGGAGCCGGTTCGGGTGCGTGTGTGTCCATCAAAACCTATGCGCGCGTGCAAAAGTGTATGCCCGAGGGATCGCCGATACGCTCGTTCGCCATCGCTGGTTAATAGCCTTCCTGCGGCGGGGGTCCGTCGTGAGGCGGGCTGAACGCCTGTTCCAACGCAAGACAGCCCAAATCGGATGACGCTGCACAGCGGGATTGACGCTGCGCGCAGTTTCTTTGGTACAGGAGGCATTCATGGCAGATAGGGCGAAGGCTTGGCGCGGGCGCCTTTTGGGCGCGATCGCGGCCGGTCTTTTGGTTTCGACGGGAGCGGGCCCGTCCGTGGCATCGGGGGAGGCACCCGCTGCCGTGACCCGCAAATTAGAGAAGCACGAGGCTTTGTGGGCGAAGCTCGCCGCCAACCCCGAGGCGCGGCTGCCGGTGATTGTCCGGTTCGACATGCCGGCGCTGCCCGATGCAGCCAGCTTCGCCAGCCCGGCGGCCGCGGACGAGGCCCATGCAAAAGCAATCCATGCGGCGCAGGACAGGATCCTCGCGGCGGCTTTCCCGCAAGGCGCACTGTCTTCCGCGTCAGCGGCGGAGAAGAATCTGAAGCGCATGGACTTCTCGCCGATGTTCGGCATCGCCGCCAGCGCGGACGAGATCGCGCGCTTTGCCGCCGATGCGAACGTGACCCTGATCCAGGAGGATGGCCTCAGCAAGCCGTCGCTCAGCGAGTCGCTGCCGCTGATCCAGATGCCGGCCATGTATGCGGCCGGCGCTTCCGGTGATGGCTACCACGTCGCGGTACTGGACACGGGCGGCCGGCGCGGCCACCAGTTTCTGTCCAGCCGCATCAATTCGGAAGCCTGCTACAACACCACCGGCATCCAGGGCTCCGTCAGCCAATGCCCGGGCGGTGCCAGTTCGTCCACCGCGACCGGCGCGGGCGAGGACTGCACGGCGAGCAACATCTACGGCTGCGGACACGGCACGCACGTCGCCGGCACGGTCGCGGGCTACAACACCGCGCCTGCCTCGGGACAGCCGACGAGCGGCGTTGCCCGTGATGCGCGTCTGATCTCGATCAACGTGTTCTCGCGCTTTCCGGCGAATTCGAGCAGCCCCTGTGGCGCAATTCCCGGATACACCCATTGCGTCCTGACCTTCGATACCGACCAGATCCGAGGGCTCGAGCGGGTCTATGCCCTGCGCAATACCCACAAGATCGCGGCCGTCAACATGAGCCTGGGTGGAGGGCAGAATTTCTCGCACTGCGACAACGACGCACGCAAACCGATCATCGACCAGCTCAAGGCCGCACGCATCGCGACTGTAATTGCGGCGGGCAATGACGGCTACGATTCCTCCGTTGGTGCGCCGGGCTGCATTTCCAGTGCAGTGACGGTTGGTTCCTCCGACAAGTGGGACTTCCGTTCCGACTTCTCCAACTGGGGCAGCCTGGTGGACGTGGTCGCGCCAGGCTCGGACATCTATTCGTCCTACATCAACGGCAGCTCAAACAACTACTTCTCGTTCAGTTCCGGCACCTCGATGGCATCGCCGCATGTGGCGGGCGCGTTCGCGGCACTGCGCGACGCGTTCCCGAATGCCACGGTCGATCAGATCGAGAATGCGCTCAAATCGACCGGCGAGGGCATCTCCTCGGCCGGAGTTTTGAAGCCGCGTATCAACGTCAACGATGCGCGCATCGTGCTCGGCGGTGGAACGCCGCCGCCGCCTCCAACCGGGCCCGAAAACAACCACTTCGTAAACCGAATTACGGTGCCGTTGCCGGCCGTCGGCGGTACGCGGACGGTCACTGGCTCGAACGTCGGGGGAACGGCGGAGGGCGGCGAGCCAATTCACGCAGGCAAACATAGTGCGCTCAACAGTGTGTGGTGGCGCTATACACCGACCGCGTCAGGGCAGATCACCATCGATACGCTCGGCAGCAATTTCGACACCGTTCTCGCCGTCTACCGGGGCTCGTCCGTCGCCTCGCTGGTCGAAGTCGCCTCCAACGACGATGCGGATTACTACACGATCCAGTCGCAGGTTAGGTTCAACGCGACGGCGGGTGTCGAGTACCAGATCGCGGTTGCCGGCTACATGAACGAGGCAGGCAACATAAGGCTGAGCTTCCATGGTGGTGCGGCGGCGGCACCCGCCAACGACAATTTCGTCGACAGGCGCAACATAAATCCACCATCGCGCGTGGGTTCGCGGCGTACCGTCACCGGGTCGACGATACGTGCAACCGCGGAGCGATTCGAACCATACCACGCAGGCTGGCGAAACTCGCGCAATAGCGTCTGGTACCGTTTCACGCCGCAGAGCACAGGCCGGGTGACCATCGACACCAGAGGCAGTGATTTTGACACGATACTGGCGGTCTATTCGCGCAACAGCCTGCGTCACCTCACCGAGGTCGCCTCAAACAACAATTCCGTCGGACTTGGCCGTCAGTCGCGGGTCAGCTTCCGGGCACTTGCTGGGCGCCAGTACCAAATCGCGATCGTGGGATATGGCAATCGCGGCGGCAATATTCGGCTCAACATCACCGGCGGTGAGCCTATCAGGCGATCGTCGATGCTGGAGAGTGCTGCGGCGACCATCGACGAGGCCGCCGGATCGCCCTCGCCCCGCATTTCTCAGGCTGTTGAAGGGATTTCCCAAAACACTCCAGCACAGTCGCCGGCACCGCTGGCGCTGCAGCAGGACGGTCCGGCCACGAAGACCGATACGCCCAAGGTCATTCGCCCGGAGCGGCCTTCACGGACGATGGCGGCCGGCAGCAAGAGCAGCGTGAAGCTTCTCAGTACGGTCGTGGCGCAAGATGGCTCAGGGGTTCTGCCGAACGGAGCGGAGGAGGCCAGCCTGGCCATGGTTGCCGCCAGCAATGCTGGCAGGGACGCCGCGCGGCTGACTGCAGAACTGGCTTTCCTCTCGCCGGATGGTGCAGCGGAAGCGCTGCCGGCCGGGTTCTCGATCTGCCGCACGGATCCGGCGAGCGGGGCCTGCCTGGGCCGCAGGGCAACGTCAATCGCCTTTGACGCCGAGCCGGGTGAGGTCACGACATTTGCCGCCTTCGCTGATGACGGGGAGGAAGCGGGTGCGCTCGATCAGCGGGAGGGTCGGCTTCACGTCCGTTTCCGGCAGGGCGATCGCATCGTCGGCTCGGCAAGCCTGCCATCGTGTGCTGCGAACAAGATGAACTGCGCGACCAGAGGGGCTGCATTGGAGAGTGAGCCGACGACCAGTTCGCTTTGAGCATTCTGCAGCCGCGCGAAAGCCAGGCTGGAGTAGCGGGATCGCGGAACGCCTGTTGCTCCAGCCTATGCTACGTGTAGCCATGAAGATCGTAAAAGCCCCGCGGCCGAAAGGCTGCGGGGCTATTGCCTGAGCGACCCCCTCTCCGGGCGTCGCGTCCATCGGTGACAGATTCATGCCGAAGACGCAACCTGGCGGGGGGGGGCGGGGCACTTTCCAGTCGTCGTTGGGGATACGAAGCGCGGACCAGCTCCAGACAAAGAAAAACCCGCCGGGGGAGGAGGTCCGGCGGGTCAATCTGAAGCGCGGCAAGGGAGGAGGTTCGCCGCGCCAGGTTGTCGGCTTTCTGGGAGGAGGTAGATCGCCGACACAGGTGAAATAGAAATTGCCGGACGCGAATTCAATTGCAGAATCTGCATGGCTGCCTTGCGAGAACGGCTGCGCCGTTCCGCCGCAGCGTCGCTTGCTGGATTCCAAGCCGCACGCGCATCCCGCGAGGGGTTGTGCGGGGTGCTGGACAGTGTCTGCGCGCAGGTCCATGATCGCGAAGTCTCAGGAGAGGAGGCCCCGAATCATGGGCATTGAAAGTCTTATAGTCTTCATCCTTATCGGTGCGGTTGCCGGTTGGCTGGCGGGCCAGTTGGTCAAGGGCTACGGTTTCGGCCTGCTGGGCAACATCGTTGTCGGCATCGTCGGCGCGTTCATTGCCGGCTTTCTTTTTCCCGCCCTCGGCATCAGCCTCGGCAGCGGGGTTATCGCCGCAATCATTCACGCCACCATCGGCGCCGTGATCCTGCTGGTGCTCATCAGGCTCATCAAGCAGGCCTAGGCCTTGCGCCGGCGCTATCGGCGCCGGCTGCCAAACGCGGTGGCGGCCGCGATCGTCAGCGCCACCAGCCCGACCACTGCAACGGTCCGCGTCGGATTGGCGCGGATCGTTTCCTCGAAATCATGCGCACGCCGTCGAATGACGGGTAGGGCATCCGAGACCCGCTCCGCCAGGTCCGCATAGAGATCGCTCGCCTGGTCGCGTGTATCGCGATAGGCGCTGCTCCCTTGCCTCGACATGGCCTTTCCGAGCGCGGCGACTTCCTTGCGCAGGGCTCCGATCTCCTGATGAAGATCGAGGGGGTTTTGGTGTCTTGAAAACAGCGCCATACTGAAAACTCCGTGCCTGAAACGTCAGCGTCGCACCGCCGCTTGAAAAAGCGGCGGTGGGCTTGCTCTGGCAACGGAATAGCAAGCCAAATGGTTCCGTCCAGATGGCGGCGCGCCGTGCAGAACGGCGCGCCTCCATATCAGGGACGGTCAGTCCAGACCTCTTGCGACGCTGCGCGGCCCTACCAGACCTTTCTGGTAGACGAAGACGCCCACGGCGATGACGAGCCCGGCGATGTCTGTTGCAAGCCCGCCCTTGATCATCGCCAGTGCGCCGACCAGCAGCAGCACCCGCATCACCGCGTTGAGCGGGCCGAAGAACCACGCTTGTACGGCCGCCGAAAGCAGGTAGACACCAAGGCATGCCGTGGCGAAAACGTGCAGGATCTCGAGCCACGAGCCCTGCATCAGCAGCGCCTGCGAGTAGAAGAACATGAAAGGCACCACGAATGCTGCGAGGCCGAATTTGAAAGCCTCGACCGATGTTCGCATCGGGTCGGAACCCGACAAGGCCGCGCCGGCGTAGGCAGCAAGCGCCACCGGCGGCGTGATCGCCGACATGACCGCGTAGTAGAAGACGAAGAAATGCGCCGTCAGCACCGGTATGCCAAGCGAGATCAGGCCCGGCGCGACGACGGCGGCTGCGACGGCGTAGGCAGCGGTTGTCGGCATGCCCATGCCGAGAATGATCGATATGCACATGGCGAAGAACAGCGCCAGCAACTGGTTCTGTTCCGCGATGCCCAGAAGCAGCGTCGAGAAACGCGCGCCGACCCCGGTCAGCGCGATCACGCCGACGATGATGCCTGCGCAGGCGCAGACGGCAACGAGCTGGATCGACATCTTGGCCGCCAGCTCGAAGGCGCCGAGGATCGAGCGTACGCCCATGCGGTGTGGCGTCAGCCAGCTCACCACCGCTGCCGAGACCATCGCCAGCGTGCCGGCGCGGATGACGGAGTAGCCCGCGAACAGCGAATAGATCAGGATCACGATCGGAAAGAACAGATAGGCCTGTTTCAGGAGTTCCTTGAAGACAGGCAGCTCGTTTTTCGGCAGGCCCTTCATGCCGAGCTTGGTCGCCTGCAGGTCGACCATGAAGTAGATGGACGCGAAATAGAGGATCGACGGGATCAGTGCGGCGATCACGATCTCGGTGTAGGGAATGCCCGTCACCTCGGCCATGATGTAGGCGCCAGCGCCCATGATCGGCGGCATGATCTGGCCACCCGAGGAGGCCGCCGCCTCGATCGCGCCGGCGCTCCTGGCGGGATAGCCGACACGCTTCATCAGGGGGATCGTCAACGACCCGGTGGAGACGACGTTGCCGGCCGAGGTGCCGTTGATCATGCCCATCAGGCCAGACGCGAAGACCGCCACCTTGGCGGGGCCGCCACGCGCGCGGCCTGCCGCGGCGAAGGCGAAGTTGACGAAATAGTCGCCCACTTTCGATGCCTGAAGAAAGGCGGCGAAGGTGATGAACAGGATGATGTAGGTGGACGACACGGCGACCGGATCGCCGAGGATACCTTGGTCCGTGTAGATGTAGGTGAAGAACCGTTCGGGTGAGTAGCCGCGATGGGCCAGGAAGCCCGGCAGATAGGGGCCTGCGAAGGAATAGAGGATGAATATGCCTGCGATGGCGACGAGCGCGAGGCCCGCTACGCGCCGCGTCAGTTCCAGGATGAGCAGCGCGCCGACCAGCGCGGCATGGAAGTCGGCCGGCTGTGCCAGTGCGGTGCCTGCGCGCAGGCGGATGGCCTGGACGTTGAAGAGTATGTAGCCGGCGACGGTGACGGCGGCGATGGCCAGCAGCAGGTCCGACCAGTGAACCCCGCCGCGGTCCTTGCGCGGGAAGAACCAGCTTCCGGCGATCGCCGCGATGGTGCCGACTATCAGCGGCAGGCCATAGGTGCCGAAAACCAGGGTCGGCGGGCTGACGAGGCCCGCTGTCCACCATGCCGCCCAGGCGAAGCCGACCATGGCCGCGCCATAAAGCACACCGGCCGCGGCGACCAGCGCGATCGCCATTTCAATCGGCTTGAGCTGCAGGAAGCGCGATCTGCCGTCGGTGTCGCCGACATTGCTGGATGAAAACAGGATGAAGCCGATGAGCAGGCCGCCGGCAACATGCGTCACCCGATAGGCCCAGGTTTCCAGCGGATAGAGGTTCATCACCCCGATGTGAAAGACGGTATAGGCGATGCACAGCGCCACCAGCACCCAACCGAGACGCTCTCCTGCGAAGTCGCGTTGATTGGTGGCCAGAGCTTCCTCGTCGGCCCCTCGAGACAAGATCTGCTCGACGGCTGCGGACTCTGTCTTGATCTTTTCCGCGTCGGTCATGGCTATCCTCCCTGGCATGCGCCTGCGTTCGCAGCGCTATCGCCGATCCTTGCCGTGAGCGAAGACGGGCGCCGATCGATCCGATCGGAGCCCGTCAGGTCGCCTTGTGCGATTACTGTCCCTTGAGTTCGTCCGGGATCGCGATACCGGCTTCCTCGTAATAACGCACCGCGCCGGGATGGAAGGGCAGGAAGGTATTCTTGTCGGTGTTGGCCGCAATGGTTTCTGCCGCCGTGGCGTGGATCGCCTTCATGCGGTCGTTGTTTTCCATCACCAGCTTGGTGATCTCGTAGGCCAGCGATTCCGGCATTTCCTGATGAGCCACCGCAAAGTTCCACAGGCTGACCGTTCCCTGCGGGTCCGGATAGCCTTCATACAGACCGCCTGGAATGTCGAAGGCGGCGAGTTCCGGACGGGCTTCGAGGATCTTGGCTGCTTCGTCGCCGGTGAAGGCGAAGATGTTGACCGGGTTTTCCGCCGCGATCTGTGCGAAGGCTGCGATCGGCACGCCGGCCGCGAAGGCGAAGGCGTCGATCAGGCCGTCCTTGACCTGGCTCACGGCGTCGTTGGCGCCGGAGTAGCTGATGTCGGCGGTGACGCCGTTGATCTCGAAGAAGCGCGGCCAGTAGGTCGCCGCCGTGCCGCCCGCCGGGCCCACGGAGACACGCTTGCCTTCCAGGTCCGCGAGAGTCTCGATACCGGACGACTTCAGCGCCACGGCCTGAAACGGCGTCTGGTACATGGGGAACAGGGCGCGCAGGCTCTTGTGTTCGACGCCGGGCGCAAGCTCGCTCTCACCCATCCAGGCCTCGTAGGCCGGACCCATCGTCACGAGACCGATCTGGTGGTCGCCGGTCTCTACCAGCGTGGCGTTCTGCACCGGGCCGCCGGTGACCTCGCCGGAAGCGTTGACGCCGAGCGACTCGGTGATCAGGCCGGCGAGGCCGGTTCCGTAGATGAAGTAGGTGCCGCCCTGGCTGGCGGTGCCGATGGTCAGGCTGGTCGGCCAGCCCTCGCGATCCTGCGCGGATGCCGGTACGGCAAGAAGCGTGGCGGCAGCCATCGCTGCAATGGTGAAGTGGCGCATGGGTAATCCTCCCGGTCTGCGTGTTGTTGTCGGCCGCCCGGTCCGCAAGTTTCCTCCCGAAGCCCTGGCGGTTGAGCGCAGCACATGCAGAGCACCCGCCCTTGCGCAACGGCCTTTGGGTGGCGATGCGGTTATTGACCGTCACAAAATGTGCAGGATGGGTGGATTCCGTAACATCGCGCCGAAACGGCGTGTGGGTTCCGACACAAGATCGCGTGTCAGCGCCCGTCGGCTCGTGCATCCGCGGGGTCGCCCTGCCGGCCCAGCGCGTATCGCTGCATCTTCTCGTACAGCGTTTTTCTGGAGATGCCGAGCTCCTCATAGACGGGCTTCAGACTGCCGCCATGAGCCTGCAGCGCACTGGCAATGACGGAGCGCTCGAAGCGCGCAACCCGCTCCGCCAGCTTCGCCGTGGTGTTGTCTGCCGCGTCGACCAGCCCTTCGAGGTCGAGGCCCAGCACGCAGCGGTCTGCGGCGTTGCGCAGTTCCCGGACATTGCCCGGCCATTCGCGTCGCGCGATCTCCGCCAGAAGTTGCGGAGAGACCTCGGCCGTCTCGCGCCGATGGCGGCCGGCAGCTTCTCGCAGAAGCTGCAGGAACAGGGTCGGCACATCCTCGCGCCGGGCCGACAGTGGCGGCACGTTCAACGTGACCACATTGAGCCGATAGAGCAGATCGGCCCGGAAGCGCCCCTGCGCGACCTCGTCTTCCAGCTTGACCTTGCTGGTGGCTATGAAGCGCACGTCGAGCGGTATCTGCTCGTTGGAGCCGAGGCGCACTATGACGCGATCCTCGATGACCCGGAGCAGCCGCGCCTGCAGAGCCGCGGGCATCG
>SXGT01442062.1_pt1 | contig 14043 bp, 16 predicted proteins | sample 3176221 | NCBI WGS metagenome assembly SXGT01 (sample SAMN11356862, study PRJNA531348) | freshwater metagenome | isolation source: freshwater sample F1-120 | place: China: Fuxian Lake, Yuxi | collected 2017-12-25 | reverse complement strand
CAGCTTCCAGTCCGTTGAGAAGACGTACCGAGGCCTGTTTGCCAGTAAGCTTTCCGTTTGGCCGGCCACTGCGAATGGCTTTTCAGATTTCGTGAAGCAGATCCGCTAGTGAATTGGCAGCCTCGAAATTGCCAGACCGGTCGCCGACCTCGCTGTCACCGCTATCCTCCACGCTCATAGTTCTAACGTGGTCGCGAAGGGTGCGCTTGCTACGAGGGCGAAGCGGACGTTGTCAGCTCTCGGTGTGTTCTGCGAGATCTGGAACCGACGGGGTGTCCGTGAGAATGCCGCGGGCGATGGCGTCCACAAAGTTGCTGACGTCACCTGCCTGCGCCTGCACGGCCAAAATGGGCCGAAAATCAAGAAACCACGAGAGTGGTTTTTTTGCTTCGCACAGCAAAGTTCCGTGGGTTAGCCGAAGGTTCGATATCAGCATTGCGACGAGCCGGCGACGATGCGTCGGATCGCCCTTCCGGAACTGTTCAGCAGCACGATTACCGAAGTCAACCCAGCGAAGAATTCGCTCCGCGACGCCGTGGTTCGATATTTCCAGTTCGAACTCGCGGAGTTTTGCGTCAAGGAGGGCCTTGCGCTCGGTGACGTCACGCCGCATGGCGGCGTACTCGTCTGCGGAAATTTCGTCGTCGATGCGCATCTGAGTCAGTCGATCGGTGCGCCGCACGACCGCGCCGTGCTCCTTCTGTATCGCTGCACGGGCCGTTTCACGGAGCGAAGCGGCGGCCTCATCGGCGCGCCCTACGGCCGCCACGACCGCCTGCGCCACGTCCAGTGGGACGACGAGCGTGCCAAGAAACGCCTCGATTTGGGCCTCAAGTGCGGGCTCGCTCACGTAGTCCTCTTCGCATCGATTTGGTCGGATCTTCTTGCAGCAGCGATAATAGTGGTAGGCGCGTCCATTTCTCTTCAGCTTCTTCTCGGCAGTAACTAGCGACCCGCAGCCACAACGAATCAGCCCACGATATGGGAAGTATAAGGTTTTCGGGCGAGGGAGAGTAGCGAGGTCGGCCCTGCCGATGCCGCGACGAATTCGCTCGAACTGGTCAACGGTGATCATGGGCTCATGATTTCCCGGGTATCGCATGCCCTGGTAGCTCACGACGCCAGCGTAGAACGGGTCCCGCATGAGTTCGTAAATCTGGCTCATGACAAGGACGCGTTCACCGCCGTTCCGCCGCTTCCGTGTTCGCAAATGCAGTTCGTCGCGAGCAATGCGGTGGATCTCGACCATGGGAAGCCCCAGGAGCCGAAGCTCGAAAAGACGCTTCACGGCCGCGTAACACGTGGGGTCGGGGACGAGACGCCGCGTTTGAAAGTCGCGGATGTAGCCGAGCTTTGGGGCGGCGGGCCAGTACCCGCGCTCGACGGCCTCGCGATTGCCGCGTTTCACGTTCTCGGACAAGTCGTCGCAGAATTTTGTAGCCATGCCGAACATGATGGACATGAAGAGCTTGTCGTCGCCGGAACCGGAATAGTCAGTCTCAGTGGTTACGATGATGCCGAACTGTTTCTGGCCGAGGGCCCACGTGATGCGTCCGGCATCGACCGGGTTGCGCGCCAAGCGGTCGATCTTCCAACAGAGGACTCCGTCGGCATCTCCATGTTCGAGACGACGCATCATGTCGTTGAAGAGGGGACGTCCCGGTTTTCGAGCGGTCATTGATTCGCGATACGGGTCTCCGACGACTCGGAGGCCACGACGCTCGGCCAGTTCGCCAAGCACACGCTCTTGAGCGGGAATCGAAAGAACCTGGCGGTCCTCAGTGTCTTGAGAACGCCTCAGGTACATGAAAACTCGCATATCTGATTTGATGAAGGGAGCCGCGGTCTACCGTCAGGCGCCCAGAGATGAGTAAATGTCCACGAGAAGCCTCGCGGCTTCAAGCAAGTCCGTCCGGCTAGTTCCTGCCGGGGCGTACCGCTCAAGGACTGCGGTCAACGCTAGAACCGGCACGTCATACGACATGCTTGAGGCAGGCTGTTTCCCCGGGGAAACACCGCACTGCGCCACGATCGGCTCGACGGGTAGGTTGTCCGGGACGTTCCGGAAGAGGGTTCGGTCCATATGGACCGAGTATACGACGTGCCGAGAACCGCATCACGGCGCAGAAGCGCAGCAACTGCGGCACTTCTGTGGAAAACGACAAGAACTCCGGATAGCTCGGAGTTCTTGTGCATGCTTATCAATCGAGTCCGGTTTCCTTCCGGCAGCCTGGAGTTATCCCCAGGACTGCCGCCGTGGTGGCGCTTTCGTGTCCTGACGCGAGATATTTCACTCGGGTACAATAGGACTCACGCTGCAGCGTCGGAACCTGAACTCGAGTCGTGTTCAGTGCCACCCCCGTCCGCGGCTGTGCCCCGAGCCTTTACACCGGGAGCACCTAACCTTTAGGAAGGGAGGTGACAATGGAACCATGACACAAGAACCTAGTAATGTCAACGAGGTAGCCGGCGCATAACATGCGCGCACTACCTCCGGCCCTTGAACTGCGGCGCCTTCGGCGCTTCCACGGTTCACGGCCTCTGACCCAGAAAGCCCTTGGAAAACGGGCACGTCTTACGACGAGGCAGGTCCGGCACTACGAGTCGTCGAAGAGCCTTCCGCGGGCTCTCCGCCACCTGGTTGCCCTGGCCGACGCCCTCGGCGTTCCCCTCGACGCCCTCATCGCGCGCCGCTACCGGAACTACAATGAGTCCGACTGTTCATGAAGTTCGCCCTCGCCATCGTTCGGCGGGCGAACGTCACCACAGCCGCAGTGATGGATGGACCACGGCTCTTCGATTTCGAACGGCTCCGCGAGCGTGAGCCCATCCGTCTCGGGAGACGTCTGACCGACCTCGCGTGCTACTACGAGGCGGCCACCATCGTCGTCGAGGTGGGAAGCACAGAGCGGCTCGGCTACCCTGCCGGCGGACTTCCCCGGGTGGCTTACGAACCCGAGGTTGTCCGGCAGACCCTCGTCCCGGACTACTCCCATGGCGACGGCAAGCGTCTCCAGGCGCTCATCAAAGAGCGCTACCCGGAGCTCGGCCGCTTCTTGCCCAAGGGCCGCATCACTCGACCCGAGCACACCAGCCTCATCGCGGCTATCGCGCTCGGCCTTACTCACCACCTGACGCATACCCATGCAAAACACGAGAAGCCGGCGCCGCTCCCGTGAACGGTGCCTCTACGAGACCCTCATTGACGGGAAGTGGCACTCGACCGCGGAACTGGTCCGCGCCGTCGGCCACACCTTCGCCGTTGCCAAGTACCGACTCATCCACCAACACAACCTGGTGATCGAGAAACGGCGCGAACCACACACCGGTGCCTACCACTACCGGCTCGGCCGAGACTAACGCCCCCTCGCAGGCACTCCTCGCGCTAAGGCGCGAGGAGGCCATGGCGAGGAACAACCAACACAACCACCGTAACCAACGGGCGAATGAGCAACGTCGTCGGCGGGCTTCGCCCCCGACTCCTTTGGTGTCATCGGGTCGACCAGATCCGTTCCGGACTGGCGCCTACTTCCGAGCCCCCAAAGGAGTCGGCGGCCAGAGGCCGACCGACGACGTTGCACGGTCGACGCGGCTGACGTCCGGAGCGCACCGACCCCGACTAGTCGTCGGGGCGGGCGCCCGGCCGCGACCGCGTGAAACGTGCGTCCGAACGTGCTCATGACGGGCACCACGCCGGGGCACTCCGGCCCCGAACGGGAAAACCAAGAACCACAACCTCTATGCAGTCTTCACGCTACCACCGCCCTGCCGAGCCCGCCGGCGTGGTCCTCACAGACCGCGACCTCCGGACTATCGAGGCCGTCCACCACTACCGGCTCCTGACCGCTCGCCACGTTGCCCGGCTCGTCTTCCCTGGCGTCGCGTATCGCACGACCCAGGACCGCCTGCGGCGGCTCTGGGCTACCGGGTACCTCGACCGTCTCTTTCCGGTCGGTGTCGTCGATGGCCGTCCCGGCACTCGTCTGAACCTGGGCGAGCCGACCTATACGGCTACGAAAAAGGGAGGCCGCGCCGTGGGCGCGGAGCCAGGTCGCCACGCGCGGCTTCGTCCGAGCCTGGACACACTCCAGCACCACCTCGTTGCCGTCGACCTCGAGACGGCGGTGGTCGCGGCCCCAAGCGGACCTCGCGCCTCCGCGCTGTCTGAGGGCGAGCTCCGGGCACTGGTCCGTTCATCCCCGGCCGGCGTTCCACGGCTCGTTCCGGACGGCGCCCTTACGCTCGAGTACGGAACGGCCGAGCCCCAGACGTTTCTCATCGAGGTCGTTCGGGCCGGCGTCAAAGCCGGCAACGCCACTCTGGCCCGGAAGATGGAGACCTACCGCGAGCGAGTCCGTACCGACTGGTTCCTTCGGACCTATGGATTCGCCGCCGTCCGTGCGGTTGTGATTGTCACCCCAACCGCGTCGCGCGCTGACCACTACCGAGCGCTCGCCGAACGCATCACCCCAGGCCGCGGACTGTTCTGGTTCGCCGCCTACGAGGCAATGCCATCGCTCGGACCACCGGTGACTCACTTTGCCCCGGAGACCATCCTCGACCTACCCTTCACCGATGGCGCTGGGCGCACCTACTCTTTCCGTAACCCGTTTATCCCACATGTATGATCGTCATCTTCGTCACCGAACCTCGCCGCAAGACCTCACCGTCCTCGGTGAGACCAGTTACCGAAACGCCCGTGTGCGTTTCGGCCTCCGTGAGCCGGACCGGCTCCGTCACGTGTACCTCCTCGGCAAGACCGGGACAGGGAAGTCCACGACCCTCGAAACCCAGATTGCTCAGGACCTCGCCCGCGGCAGCGGCGTTGCCGTCCTCGACCCGCATGGCGAGCTGGTGGAGCGCGTGCTTAAGCTCGTTCCGCGGCACCGCACGGACGACGTCTTCCTTATCGAGGCGCCGCGGGAGACCGCGCCGGCACTCAATGTGTTCCGCGCCGGCCGGCGATTGCACGCCGACCCCGGGCGCTTCGCGAGCGAGTTCATTGCGGCCGTCCGCCGCGTCTGGGCGGATTCGTGGGGGCCACGGCTCGAACACCTGCTCCGGGCCGGAACCCTCGCCGTAGCCGTGCACCCGAGAGCCTCGCTCCCGCTCCTGTACCGCTTCTTCACGGACGAGCCGCTAAGGCAGAGGGTCGCGGCCGGGTCCCGCGACCCGTTCGTCCGCGCGTTCTGGCTCCGGGAGTGGCCAGCGTATCCGCTCTCGTTCCAGACCGAGGCCCTGTCGCCGGTCTTGAACAAGCTCGGAGCCCTTCTGTCCGCCGGCCCCTTGCAGCTCATGCTCAGCAGTGAGCGCTCCCGCTTTGATGCCGGGGCGCTCCTCTCGGGACGAGGTATCTTGCTTGCCAACCTGTCGGTCGGGCAGTTCGGAGAGGATGGGAGTGCGCTCCTCGGCAGTCTCATCCTTTCCCTCATCCAGCTCGCGGCCTTTCGGCGCGCCCCTGGCAGCGAGCCATTCTACCTCTACATCGACGAGTATCACCGGTTCGCAACCGAGACGACCGGCATCCTGCTCGCCGAGGGCCGGAAGTATGGAATCGGCCTCGTGGTCGCCCACCAGTTCCTGGGGCAGCTCCCCGACGAAATCCGCGCCGGCGTGCTCGGCAACGTCGGCACCAAGCTCATCTTCCGCGTCGGCGCTGAGGACGCCAACGCTCTTGCCCCTGAGTTCGAGCCCGCGTTCGGCGCGCCCGAACTTCAGGGCCTTGGCGCCTACCAGTGCGCTGCGAAGGTCCTGGTCAGCGGCCTCGAACTCGCGCCGTTCTCCGCCCGAACGGTACTGCCGACCGCACCAGCGAATCCGGCCAGTCCAGAAGCAATCCGCCGCTCTTCGGCACTGCGCCACGAAGTTCCGGCGGGTGCGCTACGGCAACACCTGAGCAGTGCCTTTGGTCCAGGCCCCCTTCACGCGATCCGCCGAGAGGTCGACCGCGCGAAACGACCTCCCCCGAGGAGGTCCAACGCTCCGCGCTCGCGTCCTTCGGGAGGCCGAGCGTCGGAGTCGAAGGGTAAACTCCCGACACCCGTCACCCCATAAGTAGGAGGGCCACATGGCCTGGATCGACTTCAAAGCTGTCCGCCTCGCCGCTTCACTCGAGGCTGTCTTGACCGAGATGTACAAGCTCCCGAACCTGAAGCGGGAAGGAGACCGACTCGTCGGCCCTTGCCCGGTTCACTCGGGCCAGAATCCGAGAGCGTTTCACGCCGACCTCGTCAAGAACGTGTGGCATTGTTTCTCGCAGTGCCAAGGTGGCGGGAACCAGCTCGACTTCGTTGCGAAGCGGGAAGGCATCGCCATCCGTGAGGCCGCGCTCAAGGTCGCGGAGTTCTTTCACCTCGACACATCCGGACCACCACCGCTTCTGCCGCTTCCGCGAGCGGGAGCAGCCGAGCCAGACGCGACGCCAGAGGCACCGGGGCCGCCTCGGTGTGAAGACACCGAAGGGGCGCCGCGGAATCCACCGCTCGACGTTCGCCTGGTCCTGTCACCGGACCATCCGCACCTCGCCGAGCGGGGCCTGTCCAAGGAGACCACCCAGCAGTTCGGCCTCGGCTACTGCGCGAAGGGAATCCTCCGGGGAATGATCGCGATCCCGATCGAGGACGCAGCTGGCACGCTCGTCGCGTACGCCGGCCGGCGACTTCGGCCCGAGGACATCCGCGAGGATGGGAAGTACAAGTTCCCGAAGGGCTTCCGGAAGGAGCTCGTGCTCTACAACCTCCACCGGGTGAAAGGTCGTGAGCGGGTCATCCTGGTCGAGGGGTTCTTCGCTGTAGCGAAGCTCCACGATATCGGGTTCCCGGACACGGTCGCCACCATGGGCGTGCAGGTCTCGGAGCACCAGCTTCACCTACTCGCCGAGTTTCGCGAGGTCATCGTTCTCTTCGATGGAGACGAGGCCGGACGGACCGGGGCGGCGGCGGTCGAACAGGCGCTCGCAGAGAGGACGATTGCCCGCGTCATCGAACTACCCGTCGGCACCAAGCCGGACGGCTTGTCTGCTCGGGTGCTTCGTTGGCTCGTGAACGGCGCGAGCCAACTCGACTTCGCGCGTGTGGCGTTCGTGCCTCGCAGCACGGGGTGACGACTCCAGTCTCGGGGCGAGCTACGCGCACGCCCCGAGACCATTCCAACGACGGCTGCTCTCAGAGCCGGCCGCTGAGATTTCCTCGGCGCCCGACACCAGGAGCACGTCCATGCCCACTGTCCTTCTCTCTCGCGGCCCCGTCGCGAAGCTCGTCATCCAACACGGCGACAACGTCGTCCGCATCTTCGGAACGTACCGAACGGAGGCCGGCTCGCTGCGAATCGTCCTGACTCCATCGGAGCGGGACGCGCTCGTTCAGGCACTCACGAGTCCACCGCCCGCTTCGCTGTCGGTCGTGGACTTAGTTCGCCAGGGCGCTCTACAGCGGTCGGCCGGCAACGTCCGGTATGCCCACGACGCTGAGGACCGCATCCAAGACGCCATTGCGCAGGTCTGGCAGGCGAGCGCCCGCTCTGAAGCGAAGGGCGAACTGCTGCCGGCCCCTGCGATCCAGTGGCTCTTCCGCAAGCGAGTCAGTTCGCGCCGCGACCGGTTCGTTCCGCGAACCGCCACGCGCGGCAAGGACGCTCTCGACCCACGCCTCACCGGTGTGCGGTCGACCTCCGAGCTCGACCTCGAAGCGGCCGCCATGACTGGCTTCTCGCCCGAGGAGCTCTGCCTCATCAAGGAGACGCTTCTCGCGCTCGACGCCACCGACCAAGCCATCGCAAACCTGCGCATCTCGGGCCACTCGCTCGAGGACGTGGGCAAGGCGATGGGTACGTCAACTGCGACCGTTCATCGGCGGGAGCGCCTCCTCGTGGAGACCCTCCGTGGGCGGTAACGTCGCCACCGAGCTCGTCGAAGCGCTCTCCGCGCTCTGGCGGCGGATTCAGACGCACCACCCGGAGGTTCCGGACGTCGTGCTTCTGCCGGCGCCAGGGCCACGGAACGTCCTCGGTCACTTTGCACCCTTGCGGTGGAAGGCCCGAGGCGACGCCGGGGCCACCCATCATGAAGTTGTCGTCGTCGCCGAACACCTGTCGCGTCGCGCAGACGAGATCGCGGAGACCGTACTCCACGAGGCGGTCCACGCGCTCAACTGCGCGCGCGGCGTCAAGGACTGCTCGGCGACGAGCCAGTACCACAACGAGCACTTCAAGAACGCGGCGCTCGAAGTCGGCCTCACTGTCGCCAAGGTCCCGAACTACGGCTGGGCGTTTACCGCCATGCCGCCCGAGACCATGGCGCGATACGAGGTCGAGATTCGACGTCTCGCTGACGTCCTCGTGCACCGCCGAGCCCCAGTCGCGCTTCCGTTGCCCCCGGCCACCGGGGGTAGCGAGGACGAGGGAGGGGACGGCGGCACGCCGAGCGATACGGACGAGGACGAGAAGCCGAAGGGAAGAATGCTGAAGGCGACGTGCAAGTGCGGGTTCATCATCCGCGTTGCCCGTCTCACCTTCGAGACCACCACCATCACGTGCGAGCGATGCCACAAGGCGTTTAGCTTGTCGTGACCGACCTATCTGAGGGAGCTCCAACCGGGGCTCCCTTCTCTCGTTGCTCGGGCCGCGCCTTGCGCCATCAGTCGAACGCGAATAAGAATCGTCACACGAGCTGATGGTGTGGATGGAGGAAATTGGCAGTGGTGAAATGGACGAAAGCGGTTGCGCTAGCGGAGTTGGCGAAGCTGGACTCAGAGATCGACAAGCTGCTCCGTGTTCGTCGCCAGTCCGCCGAGCACACGCGATGGCTCGCGAACACCCTCCGAGTGTTGGAGCAGATTTTCGGCCCAGACTCGCGCTACTTCAAGTCGATTGCGGTTCTCCCCTGGCATCGGACTGGGTCCTTCATCATGCATGGCTGGGACATAGAAGAGCAGAGAGAGCAGATTCACCACGAGGCCTATCTTCATCAACTGGAGCACGCTCGGGGTCTGCTTCGGGCCGCCGTTGATGAGCTTCAGGTGTCTGACCTGGCTGGTGTATTTCGGAGTAGGACGGGCGAGACGGGTGCCGACGAGGTACTCACAGTCCTTGCGCTTGTCGAGCGGAAGCTGCGGAAGCTGCTCCGCGTTCCTCCGGAAAAGGAGCGAGAGGTCCAGGATGCCCTGGAGAACCTTCTCATCGGTGCCGATATTGCGTACTCACGTGAGGGAGAGTCGATCGAGTACTCATCGAAGACTTACATCCCTGACTTCCGGGTACCGTCGCTCGATCTCGTCATCGAGGTGAAGCTTTGTGCGCGCCCGGACCGCGAGAAGGGAATCATCGCGGAGATAAACGACGACGTTCTCGCGTATCGGGTGCGCCATCGAAATTTGTTGTTCGTAGTCTACGATACAGGACACATACGCGACGTCGAGAGGTTCGCCGAGCCGCTTCAAGCCGATTCAGCCGTACTGGTGCGGGTGGTCAAGCATTGAGCGCCGCTGTCGGTGTTTCAACACCGACTTGCCATAAGTGCCGGATTCTGCGCCTTTTTCGTATTCGGCGCGGAATTTACGCATCTGGCTGGACCGGCGGGACCTTCCCACCGGAAGCCGAGCGGCGTTTCGTGTAAGCGGAGCCGAGGCCGTTGATGGCGTGCTGCCGCTTGTTGTCGGCGAGGTGCACGTACCGCCTCGTCGTGGTGATCTCGGCGTGGCCACAGATGTCTTGCACCACGGGTAGGGGCGTGCCCATCTCGACGAGCTGGGTCGCGCTGCTGTGCCGTAGCAGGTGCGGAGTGACGGACCGAGCGATGCCAGCCTTCTTCGCCCCCTTCTTCACCAGTTCCTGAACCATCCGGACGGAGAGACGAGAGCGACGGTCCGAGAGGAAGAGGGCATCCTCCCCGACGGGAGCGAGCCGCTGTCGGTCCTCGAGATAGTTCTCAAGGGCCTCGGTCACGACGTCATTGAAGGCAATGCCGTGGCGCTTACGGCCCTTGACGCGTACGTCCCGGAACAAGGTGGCGGACAGGTCGGCTTGGCCGACCGTGAGCGAGACAAGTTCCGACACTCGCATTGCGGTGTGGAACAACACGAGCACGATGGCCACGTTCCTGGTCCGATACGCAGGGCTCGACGCGTGCATGGCATCGACGAGGCGGATGAACTCGTCGAGCGAGAGTGGCTGAGGCTCCCTCGCGAGCGTTTTCTGATGCTCGACACGGAGAGCTGGATTCGCCTTGATGCGCTCCCGGTCATAGAGGAACGCGTAGAACGCACGAAGAGCCGAAAGCTCCGTGTTCCAGGTCGACCTTGAAGGGCCATTGGCGGAGCGAGCCCGGTCGCGAAGGAACGCCGTGATTGTAGCCTTGTCCACCCCCTCGATGTCCGCGCCGGCGCCGACGACGACGGTGGAGAAGGCAACAAGGATTTCGCGATAGCGCTCGACTGTTCGCGGAGCGCGCATGCGCTCATCGCGCAAATACGCCTCGAACTCGTCGATGATGCCGGCCATGGAAACGGGGGTGACGTGCAGCATGCTCGGACGGTAGCCCGGCCTGGAGAGCACTGCAACGCGTATTCTGCGCTAAATACGAATTCGGCGCAATATTGCCTGTGGACAAGCAGGCGAAGGAGAAGGGGTCCATGGGGCACCTCGTTCTGCTCTCCGGGGGGGACGGACTCTCGATGGCAGGGCCGATTCAGACGGGCCTTCTGACGCTCGGCGTGGCGGTCCTCCTCGTCGGCGTCGTTCTCGCCACGAGACGGCGGCGATGGCTGAAGAACCTCGGCTTGCTGCTCCTGCTCGGCGGCGGTGGCCTAGGAATTCTCGCGGGACTCCTGCTTCCAGGTCAGGTGTCCGCGTTTGAAGCGCGAGTGGCGGGAAACCCTTCCTACGCTCGCGCAACGCGGAGTGAGCGTCTGGCAGTGGCCTCGGAGGTGGCGGCGCTCCGCTCCACTGCACCCATGCTCACGTGGGCGGGCGCCGGCCTCCTTCTCGTGGGTGCTTTCGTTGGATACGCCCGCTGGGACGGCGAGCGAATGCGGCGCCAGGCTGGGATGACCGCGGAAGACCTGTGACCGGAGCCGACCACACCGACGACCGACCCCTGCCTGAGGAGATGACCACTGTGCGCAACCTCTGGACCTGCCTGAATTTCTTCCTGTTAGTCGCCACGCTCAGCGTGGCTGGATGCAAGAGCTCCACGCCACCGACAAGTGCAACCGCTGGGGCGGCGAGCGAACCGAACAGGCCATCGGCCGAGGTCCCGCCGCCGCAGACGACGCCCGTGGCTGCGACGGAACCGACGCCGGATACCGTGGCGAGCCCGGCTCCTAGCGTGCCGCCACGCGACGGGCTCGCCACCGTGACCGCGATGGTCGAGGCACTGAAAGGGGAGCACTTCGGCTCCATGGCGCCGCTCTATCCGAGCGTCGAGGCGCTCGATGGCTGCGTCGTCAAGAGCAGCGGCCAAAAGCTCGCTGACCGGCTACCCGAGCTACTCCGTCAGGCCAAGGAGAACTTCGAGCGCCGACAGGCGCAGCCGGGAAGCTGCCGCGAACTCAAGCCGCAGAAGGTATACGTCGTCCGAGGTGGCGAGAGTCGCCTCCCCGGCATCGGGGTTTCATCGGCGGAGGAGAGAGAGGACATCGGCGGGGACGGATGCCGGGCGCGCGACGTTCGCATGGATATCGTCGCCGACGTCCTCTACTCCGAGGGCCGGACTGGAGAGATCCGTTTCCCGCGGCTCCTCCAAGTTGGGGACGACGTCTTCGTCTGGACGCCGGATGAGCCCGTCTGCTTCGTCGGCCCGCTTGTCCCCGTGGCGGAATTCGAGCGCGCCGCGCTCGCGCTCCCAGCAGCGGAGGAGACGCCGCCAACGGATGACTTGCCCGACGAGGAAACCGAAGTGGACCTCGAGCACGCCCACCTCCAGGAGATCCCGGCGGAGACGGTGGCGGCTATTGTCGCTGGCGATGACGAGGCGGCCGAGACAGGTCAAAGCGCCGAAGGTCTGAAGACGGCCGTCGCCGACGCCATCCTCCAGCGGGTGCAGAGGGCAAAGCGTCACGGAGATGAGGTCTCGTACCCGCTAATGCTCGGCGACGTTGGTACCGTCGTCATGAATGACGCAACGCTGGGCGAGGACGGTACGGGCACGGTCACCATGCGCTGGTACGTCACCCGCACCGAGGGTGGCGCTCGGCAACCGGACAAGTACGGCCACACCATTCCCTTCGTGGTGAAGCACTGGCAGCACGGCGTTTCGGCGCGCTGGGACAACGACTCGAAGCGCTGGCTCTTCTGATGCGCCTTCTTCTTGGACCCATCGCTCTTCTTGCCGTTCACGCTGGCTGCGTGCGCTTCGCGGACATCCGTCCTGAGACACGTCCCGTTGCGCCGGAAAGCGAACTCGGCGCCGTCGTCGAGGGGCGCGCCTGCATGTTCTCCCTCTTCCACTTCATTCCCTTCGGGAAGCACCCGCTTGTGACTGCCCGGGAATCTGCGCTCGACGCGGGCGCGCAGCAGCCGCTCGTCGACCTCGTGATCGAGGAGGACTACATCTACGCGGTTGTCGGCGATGTTCGGTGCGCCACCGTGCGGGGCAGGCCGGCCTCTCCGGCCACGGGCACGGTGTCGACCATTGTGCCATCGTCCACGGCGCCGGCTGAGCCCGTTCAGGCTGATCCACTGCCATCCGCTTCAACGACAACCATCGGCGATCCCGAGGCGGCCGCCCGCGGACCACAGCGCGTGGTATTCGACGACACGGCGTCCGCTGCCTTGACCATCGGCGTACTGAAGACCTGGGTCGGGGGCAATGTGACGGTCGTCCTCCGCAGCGGGCGCGAGGCAACCGGTCGTTTGGTCTCCGTGTCGAACGAGAAGTTGGAGGTTTCTTCGCCGCCGGGGCGGTCGTGGTCGGCCAGCTTCGCCGTCGTGTCAGAGGTGCGCCGGGAGGCTGCGCCAGAAATCGCGCCCTCGCCACCGCCTCCTGATCGCGCCGTGCCCCCGCCATTGCCGACGAAGCCCGCGCCTATCGGCCCCACGGTCCTCGATCTCGCGACTGCAGAGGGCCGGGAGCTTGCCGCGAAGGCGCTGCCGACCTGGATCGGTCTCACGGTCACGATCGAGCGCCGCGTCGGTCCACCTGTGGCCGGTGAACTCGTCCAGGTCGGCGGCAATCGCCTCTTGGTTCGGACCAGCGACGGCGTGGTGCAGATCGGGAATGCGGCGAAAGTGACGCGAGGACCGTAGAGCAGTCTCTCGCCGGTCACCGACCTTGAGCGATGCGCATGCCGACCAAAGCCGTCATTCACGAGAGCGACGCCATCTCGGCTGTGGGGCCGGCCTGCCAATGCCCTGCTGCCCGAGGGTACGACCGGACTGGCGCCGCGGCACGAGGCCGCGGATTCGTCTGCCAGACCCCGTCGTTACCCCCCTGCGGCGGGAGAAGAATGGGGCGAAAAATCCGACGTTTTCATGTCGCCCCATTCTCCTACCCCCCATGCCCCCGGGTCCTCGGGGGCATTTCCCAACGAAACAAGGAGTTACGTTGGGGCGCGCCTCGCCGGGTGTCCTCTCCGAGGCACCCGGCCCCCCTTGTCTGGTCCCGTCGTCTCGCCTCACCGCAAAGCCGGTGTAGCGTAGTGACGAACCGACGGGACTGCGGGCCCCCTCCGCTGCGCTCCGGGCTTCCGTTCGCGCGAAGCCGCGAACTCCAGGGGCCCTTGGCCTCCGCTGCGCTCCGGCCCAGGCAAGGGGGGCCGGCTGCCTCGGCAACTCGAGGACTCGTCGCCGTGCACCGGCGAGGCGCGTAATCCCGGTCGGTGTGCCCAGAGGGCATCAGTTTCCGGCTTCGCCTCCGCTCTGCTCCGGGCCTTCGCGTCCCCAAGTGGACGCTGCGGGAAGCCGTCACGCGAGTAGCCCACAGGGCCCCGCGAATCGGCGTGTGCTCACGGAGATGGGCGGGAAGCCCCACGAAGGCGCGCGGTCGGATGGAGCGCTGTCGGCTGGAGCGCAGCAAATGCCTGGAGCCGCGCGGCCTCGACCTTCTCGATT
>SXGT01295353.1_pt1 | contig 14043 bp, 11 predicted proteins | sample 3176221 | NCBI WGS metagenome assembly SXGT01 (sample SAMN11356862, study PRJNA531348) | freshwater metagenome | isolation source: freshwater sample F1-120 | place: China: Fuxian Lake, Yuxi | collected 2017-12-25 | reverse complement strand
GGCCAACGTCCCGGCGGCAACAGAGGTGATTTGCCTCCGCTCCCACCATTGCCGCCTCTCCCGCCAATGCCCCCGAAAAAATAATTCAGCGTGCAATTACTGATGCCGCTTCGTCCAACACTGCCTTCGCCGCCGCCGGTGTCGGCGCTTCTGCAATCAACCGCATAATCGGCTCAGTATTGCTCGCCCGAACATGCAACCACGCCGCGCCCCCACTTGTATGATGGGCCCAGTCCACACGCACACCATCCGCGCGGTTCACATGCGCATCTGAGTACTTCGCGGCAATCTTCTCCGCAGCCAGATTCGCATCTTCCTTGCGCAGCAGCTCAACCTTGCGCTTCTCGATCGAATACTGCGGCAATTCATCAACTAGCTGCGACAAGCTCAACTTCGTCGCCGCCATCAATCCCAACACAAGCCCCATCGCAGAAAGCGAATCGCGAATGTATGTCACCGACGGCAAAATCACCCCGCCGTGACCCTCACCACCAATGATGCAGCCTTCGCGCTTCATCACTTCCACGACATTTGCCTCGCCAACTGCAGACCTGAAACACATCGCTTCATGCGCTTCGCACAAATCCTCAATCATGCGACTGGTCGACATATTCACCGCACACCGCGGCTTCTTCCCGCCACCGCCCAATTCGAACAACGCTTTGGCCGCAAGCACCAGTGTGTATTCCTCACCAATAAACCGACCTTTTTCATCCACCAGCGCAAGTCGATCTGCATCCGGATCCTGTGCAAATCCGATCGCCGCTTTGCTCTTCTTTACAGCGCGGCACAGACTTCCCAGATTCTGCGCAATCGGTTCTGGCGTATGCGGGAACGGCTCGCCGGGTTCGCCCCCATGCAGCCCAACTTTGCATCCCAGATATTCCAGATACTGCGGCGCAATCGTCGAGCCTGCGCCATTGACGCAATCGAGCACCACGCTGAATTTTGCTTTCTTGATGTCCTTATCAACCCGGAGCTTCTTAAGCACATCATCCACCATCGCGCAGTGGGTCTCAATAGCTTCCGCTTCCAGATACCCAACCATTCCAACTTTCGACCATGGTTGCAATTTCACCTGCCCGCTCTTGTATCTTTCAATGATCTGGTCCGCAATCGCCTTCGGTGGGGCGCATGCCGAGACTTTCCCAAACTTCGCATGTGGCTCCCGCACCAGGCACTTCATCCCATTCCATTCCTGCGGATTGTGGCTCGCGGTAAACACCATGCCGCCGGCTGCGCCTTCAATCGCGTCAGTCATCACACCAACGGTCGGGGTCATGGCAATACCGATATCAATAACATTGCATCCAGCGGCGGTCAAACCTGCCACCGCCGCATCTCGCACCATTTGCCCACCCGGGCGGCCATCTCGCCCGACCACCACCGTCACGCTCTGGTTTTTCTTCCGGGCTTCGGCAGCACGGTCGACCAGGAAACCTCCGAAGGCTCCCGCGAACTTGGAAATCAGTTCAGGAGTCAGGCTTTCGCCCACAATTCCGCGGCAACCAGACACCGACAACATCAATGGTGCAGACATACTCATTCCTTCAAATACCAACATTCACAAACCAATGCGGGCGACAGGAGTTGAACCTGCAAGACCTTTCGGCCACGGGAACCTAAATCCCGCGCGTCTGCCAATTTCGCCACGCCCGCAACTTTCCAATAGTAAACCCGATCCGCATCCAAACTTAGGCTGCCAACAGGACGATATTCCCCAATTCAGGGCATGCACCCATTTCTTGAATGTGGCCAAACTGTTTCTTTTGCCGATAAACCGATATGGCCTTCAAGGACACTCTCCAGGTTTCAACCGCACCGATCTTCCTGCGACTCGCGCTGGGATTCATCATGCTGTGGTCAGGTCTTGGAAAGCTCTTCACTACCCAGCACTTTTCACCACAAGATGCGGCGATCCTCGGCTCGATGGGTGTCATCGACACTGGCTCCTCAATGCCGGTCAATCTGCGCACTTTTGCATCAGGCGATGGAGCACCTGCACCGCTTCCAGTCCGCGAAGCGCGTTCTGCGGACTTTGGCAAAGGTGCTGAATTAGCAAGTTTGTACAGCGTGGCAGTCGTTATTCACAAAGCAAGCAATCCGGAATCGGGTATGCGCCTCTGGCCACCGAAGATCGACACACGTCCCTGGCCCGTAGTATTTGCCTGGTCAGTTGCTTTCCTTCAGACGCTCGGCGGAGCAGCGATTTTCGTCGGACTCTTTACCCGTTTCTTTGCGTTCTTCATTTCCGCAATCATGTTGTCAGCTCTGTGGCTGACACAGATTGGGCCGGCGATTCAGTCGGGAAATGCAACGTTGGGATTCCTGCCGCCGCACGGCAGCTTTGATGAATCGGCTTGGATGCCGATGGGTTGGATATTTTGCCTACTTGCGATGGCCATGACTTTGACTTGCACCGGATCGGGGGGGATGTCGCTTGATCGCCTCGTTGGTGGCGGCTCAAAACCAGCGAAGCCCAAGCCCAAAGAAGACTGATAACGCCCTTATCGGGCGTCAAGTCGCAGATTATTTCCCAATCTTCGTGTCTGGGGCCTGTTTTCAACGCTTATGTGTATGACCGCCGGTGATGTAGAACAGGCCCTCTTGGTCTTTTGATCAAGAGGGCTTGCCACTGGCGTTGCGTTCAGAATCAGGTCAGGCGCGAATACAGGCGGTTTGATTTGGGGAAGTCGATCCCCATTGCGAACGCATATACCGCGCCCACTCCTATCGCCATGTAGGCCGCGGACCAATTCCATTCAATCAGAGCCGAAGCGCAAGTCGTTGAGACACTGGTGAGCCATGCGCCGGCGATCACACTTATCACCGCGAACCACTGGTAGGTGGGCAGTCCTGCAACAGTTTTGGTTTGAGGCTCGCCGCGGAGCGACTCTTCTACGAATCGAGCGAGACCTGCCAGTACCAAATACAGGCCGGCGATCATGGAGTGCTGGGCAGACACACTCCAGAGACCTGCCAGCACCAAGCCGATGCCGACGTTGGAGATCATTGAGTAAAGCGGCGTCGGGTGAGTAGAAATATTGTATAAATTTGCAATACGACACGCCCGCGACAATGGGTGGCGATATCGAATCCCCATTCCAGATTCGCAGGCCCTGCCGTGGCAACATCCCTGTACCAGGCACCGCAGTCTCCCGATGATGACAACCCAGGGAGCCGCCACACACAATGCGGCGGCAAGTATCCAGAACCTCTCTACTCCTTGTATCAAGGCGATGGCTATCAGGGCGGACGCTGCGCCGGCGATTGCTCCGAAATATCCGAACGGTCGCAGCAATGTCGGCGAACCTACGAGCACTTGTTCAGAGAGCGCCGCCCCGATCAATGCCGCGAGTGCAATTCCACAGATGTGCCATGCATGTTCAGGACCTGCGAGCGAAACAGAGACAAACGCTCCAACCGCGGCGGCGAGTCCGGCATATGCCGCGTAATTAATGATTCTCACCGGCCCGATGTGCCAACACGTCCAGGAATTGGCGATTCTCTCGCAACCGCGAAGCCCACATAGCCAGATGCGTGTGTGAAATGGCGGTGAACCGGGATGCGCATCGGCTGAGCGAGTGGGCGGCAGAGATTCCGGAAATCGAGCACGCAGTGCGGGCCCTTCGTAGCCTTTGACCAGCGCGATGCAACCGAGTATGACGATCGGTGTCACAAGCCAGAGGCCGCCGGATGATCCGGTCGCGATCGAACATCCAAAGCACGCGGCACAAAATCCAGCATAAATCGGATGCGGAATGAGTGCGTAGAGACCAGATTTCACCAGCCGCGCAGGTGGGTAGGCATTCATGGGAAGGCCGCCACCTTTGAACCAGAGTTCACGCATGGACTCGAGAATGATCGCGATGCCAATGGCGGCAAGTGAATAACCAACGATTGGCACGCGGGGCGTGGGAAGTGTGATAGCGGAACTGGTGGCGCGTGCCCATGCGACAAGAGCGATGGGGAGGAGAATAACAAAGGTGATGGCGTAAAGGAACTTTCCCATGTGTCGCTCTTGATGGTACAGCCATTCGACACTCGGCACTAGGGAAGACCAAAACTGATGCATTCGTGAATGGAGTGTCCGGAGGTGTTTGAGGGTGAGAGGACGCCGCGGGAGAGCCACTTTTTTTCGTGAGTTCGCAGGAGAGCGGGAGGCAAGAGGTTGCTCACACCGGGGATGGCGCGGAGGACTGTGGCTCCGAGTTCACCATCTCGAATGATGCGGCTGGTATCCAGCGATAGAACTTCGCCAGTGTTTAGACTGATCTGGTTGTCAGAGATTGTGCCTGCAACTTCGAGGCCATCGCGCAGGATGAGGGACAGCGGATGCGTGCCGCGCCAGTCGATCCATGCGAGTGAAGTTGAAGGGGATTGCCATTGACCCCAGCGCAATTCGCGAATGGGGAGGAGCCAGGGGGCGATTGTCATTTCGAGGTGTTCGACGTAGCCGAGGCCGTGGTAGGGTTTGCTGCGGATTGTGAGGTTTGCTTGCGAGCGGGGCATGAGGCAGGACCACTTCAGTGTGCCCGACTCTTTTTCAAGAAGTGTGCGTTCAGCGCCTGGGCAGAGTTTGGACCATGTGCCTTGTAGATTGAGATGGGGGCAGGACCAGGCGAGTTGTGTCCCAGATATTTTTGGCGCGGGACCGGGGCGGAATGTTGTGGAGGTCTCTACGTTTTGTGAATCGGGCGCGGAGTGGATGAGACTGGCGTAGGAGAGTGTGATCGCGCCCCAGTTGACCGTTGCCCAGTAGGCGATGAAGGCGTGGCCATCCTGGGTGGTGCAGTCTAAGTACCATTTTTTGAGGTGGAACATGGGAGTTCTTTGGGAAAGTGCGAGTGATGATATGTTTAACACGCGACTGCCGTTTCGTTAGTGAGCCTAAATACTGAATTTAACTCTATCAAAACACTAACATTTGTCAGGTTCTTGCAATTATTTACGCCATGTTCCAGTTGAGTCGATAAACTGCAGGTTTAATATGTAGCTGCAGGTTTAACATTCAACTGCAGGTTTAAGATATGAAGAACTCGGATATTCATGCTCTCGATTTCGAAGCGATCAGTGAAGATGGCAAGGCGATTGCCGAGATCAGAGTGTCTATCGATGCGCTTCGCGATGTGCGCACTTCACTCATTGCTTTAGCGTTTGCGTTGGGGCAACATCCGGGAACACGGGGCTATCTCGTTTTGGTCCGGCCCGCCATCACCGTTCGCCGCCTACGCGAAGAGTGGCTGCTGGCGAAAAGTGCTTTGAAGCCGGAGATCTTCAAACGGCTCACCGTTTGTGTCTTGACGCCTGAAGGAACATTCAGAAGCATTCCTGAAAATCCACCTTCGGATGTTCAAACGTGGCTGCTAAAAGCGGCGGCAGCTCACAGGACAAGTCACTCAATACGAACTGCTCGCATTGACTATGACTTTGTCGTTCTCAAACTACTGATATATCAATGGCTCACCGCGCGAAGGCCAGTAACGACGACATGGCTCGCCAACACCGCGGGGTGTACTTATCCAACTGTTGCTCGCATTCTCAAGCAACTTGGAAGCCTGATCGAGCGCGGATCAGATCGCCGCGTGAGCCTGAGGTATTTGCCGCGCAACGAGCTATCACGACTTTTCGCCAACGCCGCGAAAGCCCGCGCAACGACTCGCTTCGTTGACGTCTCTGGTCAACCGCGCACGCCGGAAGAATACCTGCATCGGCTTGACACAATGAAACCTGATCACATGGCTATCGGCGGCGTAATCGGGGCGAGGCACTTTGTCCCAGACCTGGATATTGTCGGCACCCCACGACTTGATCTTTCTCTACATTCTCCCGATGGCCAACTCGGCTTGGCCTTTATCAAGGCACTCGATCCGGCATTGAAACAGCAGTCTGACCCGCTCAAGCCGGCCAATGTCGTGATACATATTGTTCGTCATCTTGATCCACTATTTTCAAAGAGAGAGAATGGCCTTGCGTGGGCGGATCCTGTTGAATGCCTGCTTGATCTTCATGAGGCTCATCTAGAATCACAAGCACACCAGTTCCTCGAAACCCTTGAACACACACACAGGACAGAAGATGGGAATTGAACCAAAACACATTTTGCCTGAAGCAGTCGTGCAGGAAATCGTGGCAGCAATTCCCGCAGAAGTGCATCCGCACATCATCTTGATTGGAAGTGTGGCGGCTGCGTACTGGTATTCCGCAAAACTTGGGACATTCAGTGTCCGCACCAAAGATGTCGACAGCGTGCTCACGCCACGTACGAGCGCACCTGCCGACGGGCGCACTGTTGCTGACCGATTACTTGCATCTGGATGGAAGACGAAGTCCGATGGCAAATTCAGCAGCCCGGGAAATGCATCCACTCCGGATGATCGCCTTCCCGCGCTTCGACTTTATCCACCAGGCAATGACGACTGGTTCATTGAATTGCTCACGGAGCCTGAGTCTGAACAGTCAGGCCGTCGGTGGATGCGGTTCTCACTTTCCAATGGCGATCACTACGGATTGCCGAGCTTTCGATTCACAAGCATTGCCACTTCCGACGCACAGATGACGCGGTTTGGGATTCGCGCTGCCCGCCCTGAAATGATGGCCCTGGCGAATCTATTGGAACATCCATTCATAAAGCCAGACCTCATCGAAGGCACAACCACGAAACGCAGCAATAAGGACCTGGGTCGAGTTATCGCAATCGCACGCCTGGCATCAAATCAAGAGATAGATTCGTGGGCGACATTGTGGATGGCCGCACTCAAGGACCGGTTTCCTGCGAGCTGGAAGGAACTGGCCGCCAGCGCAGGAAGCGGTCTCAAAGAACTCGTGGAACACGCTGGCAACCTCCAGCAGGCAACCGAAACATGCAATAACGGCCTCCTGGCAAGCAAGAATGTGACGGCAGAAGAACTCAAGGCCACCGGCGAACGGTTACTTGGCTCCGCGATTGATGAGTTGCGTCGGCTGGCCAAGTAGTACTATTACATAATAGTTCTTCACACGCCGGGCGTTCATCGCTCAACCTGAGGTAACTGGTCCTGCAGGCTGCCGCCCTTCTACGGTTTGAGAAACTCCAGGCCTGATACATCCGATTCCTTAAAACCCGTGAGTTGGAACTTTGCTCGGAGCATCGATGCGTGATCCAGGCCTGCTTGCCGGTCATAAATCTCATAGGTATCCGCATCAGTAATGATGACAATGGGGGCACCATTTCGGTTGGCATAGTCAAATGCTTGTCGAAGCGCAGAATCACGATCCGTTTTCGATCGAAGGGACGGCTTGACTTCCAGAACGAAACGCGGCTTTCCATCGCTGCCATTCACCAGCACATCGATGTAGCCAATCTGAAACAAGACTGACCCGGGAGAGTGGCCGAGTCGGACCAACAGCTCTTTGACCAAGTCTTCCATATTGCGTTCAGGAAGACCTCGAACCGCCTTGACGCGATCAAGATATTCTGATGCGCCCTCAAATGGTGGCGTAATTTTCTTTGCTGACTCAAATGAAACCGAACCGTGTTCGACCGTTCGATGCATATGTGGTCCCGACAAGTTCTTCGACGAATCAACTGACTCTGGACGCTTGGAATCAAACTGATGCGTTACGCCTGTGGAAGGCGAGCCGAGAATCGCAAGCCACTTCTCGCGCGCATTTGGAATCAATTGAATTGAATAATCCCGCCAGTGGAGCGGCACCGCAACCTTGGGAACATACAGCGGATCCATGGCTCCGAATCCCGCACCATCAAATGGGAAAATCGTCTCTATGCCGCGAAGCGTAACAACCCACGCACCGTGTTGCGCATGTCCGTTGCGCTCATAGACCATCTCGCCACCTTCTTGTTCAACGATGGTACGGAGTTCTTCGTAGACTCGTCTTGCCATGACAATTCCTCGTGTCTGATAGCGGATGATATGACGTATCCCTGGGTTCTCGCGAATCCTCGGTGGCCGAGACTTCTACCTCAATCACACCTAGTAACCCGCTTCCCCCTCAACTACCGTTTGATTCAGCTCTGATAGCTGGTTATGGTCGGCGTACGCGGCGGAAAACCTGCCGCGTAGGGAGTTCAATGTTTGCACAGCGGCTTGGACAGCGTGGTCGGCATGATTGAGCGGTACTGGGACATGCTGGCAGCGTGGATGAGTTCGGTCGTTTTCGCGGATCTTTTGAACCCCTGGGTGCTGTGTTCGATTCCTGTCATTCTGTTGATCGAGCGATTCTGGCCGGCAGATCGAGAGCAGCCGCTGTTCAGCCGCGGATTGGCGAACGATGCGATGTGGTTTCTGCTTGAAGGTGTGCAGGTCTGGGTCGTGGTGTTTTACATTGCATTTTTGGAGAAGATGTACCAGACATGGTGCCCTTGGCTGACGATTTCGATCGTGGCCTCGCTGCCGCCGTGGCTGCATTTCATCTGGGGCATGCTGCTCTCAGACTTTCTGGGATGGCTTCATCACTGGGCGAGACACAAAGTCCCGGTCTTTTGGAGTTTTCATACCGTCCACCACTCGCAGCGCGAGTTGAACGTGTTCACCGACCAACGCTATCACATCGTGGAGTACTTTGTCGCCCGCACGATTTCGACGATTCCGATGCTCATGCTCGGCGTCGGGTCACCGGCAATTGTCGCCTTCAATATTTTTCACCGCTGCTACACGAAATTTTACCACGGGAATATTCGCACGAATCTGGGGCCGCTGCGCTATCTGCTTGTCACTCCCCAGTCGCATCGGATTCACCATTCGATGGAGCAACGACACTTTGACAAGAACTTCGGAGTGCTGTTCTCGTTCTGGGATCGACTGTTTGGCACCTTGTATAAGCCCGCCGAAGAGTATCCAAAGACGGGGTTGCCGGATGAGCAGTTTCCGGTGGATGGTGGTTCAAGGAGCGTGACGCCGCTGCGGGGCGTGCTGGTTCAGATGGTGTATCCGTTTGTTTGTGTGTTTCGGAGTGTGGTTGTGTTTTTCAGGGCGATGATCGGGCGGGAATAGGCATCAGGCATCAGGGAAAACCAAAGACATGGCAGTTCCGCCACTCGTTCATTGCTGCCGCTCTATATCGTGACGTTTTCAGCACCCGATACTAAAGGCATCCGCGAAATCAAGATAGTCGAAGAAATCGATCCCGCCGTCGTGGTTGAAATCGGATGTTGTGGACTGGAAGCTGAACGCATCGACGAAATCGAGGTAATCGAAGAAAGTAATGTCGCCATCGCAGTCGAAATCGGCAGCGCACACTGTGAGTGTTGCTTCATCGCTTGTCACGCTGCCGCAGGTGTTGGACACGACAGCGCGAAATCTGTAGCCGGAATTCGGCCAGATGCGATTGCCGCCAGGGCCGACGGGTGGTCGGATTGTCACACGGAATGTTGTGGAACCGAGGGCTTCAAATTGTGGGGCGGTGGCAAGGGAGTTGACTCCATTAGTGATTGGGAGCCAGTTTGGATCGCCGGGGAATTGCCATTGCCATTGGTAGGTTGTGGGGCTGAATGCTGCCGCGGGAGTCGAGAGACTTGTGGAACCAGTCGGGCAAACAACCTGTGAAATTGGATGCAATGTGATCGCGGGCGTACGACAAATTGTCCAGAGCATTGCCTCGGTGTTACCTGCCGGAGTCGTAGCGTGGCCAACTACATAAACGCGTGGACCCTCAGTCGATATCCCTTGTGCAACACTCGAAGAGAACCGCGCAGGAACGAGTGTGTGTAAGTCAACCCACGAATAAGGAGAGCCGCTCCAAACACCTGCATGATTCCTACCCTCGAATCGCGCAAGCCCAGCCTCGAACCCATCGCACATCCCTAGGACCACGGAGTAAGTCGAGTTGGCAGGATTGATATCCAACCACGATGCGGCGGAGCCCGACCAGACACACGCACGCCATACACCATTGATAACTGCTGCACCGCCCTGCCGGTTTCCAAAAACCGCTATGGCGTACGACTCATTTGCCAACGTTGGATGAAGATCGATCCATGAAGCGGCGCTGCCACTCCATAAGCTTGCATGCGTACCACCCGAGGTGTTGGCCGATCCTACTTGCCACCCTGCGTTCACCGCGTCGGCACGAGATTGCAAAGACCCCGCAGGGTTCAAGTCAATCCAAGAAGCAGCGGTTCCTTGCCATAGGCTCGCACGATAGATTCCATTGAAATAGGTTTGACCAACTTGTTGACCACCTCCAACGCCATAGGCATAAGACCAACCTGCACCTGGTGGACTCAGGTTGACCCATGTTTCCGCTGAACCGCTCCAGACACTCGCACTACTCGTGCCAAAACCCCCAACATATCCAGTAGTCTGTACCCCATCTGTTGCAAATGCGAAGGACTCAGTCCATCCCGAAGGATGAATGTCAACCCATGACGTCGATGCCCCGTTCCAAAGACCGGCGTGGTAATTAGTGCCAAGCTTTGTAAACCCTGCCTGTTGACCGATGCCACAGGCAGCCGCCTGCGAGTCCGAGCCTAGCGGATGCAGGTTTGTAACGGTCCACTGGGCGTGAACAGTCGATGCACAAGTGATCGCCAGAACAGGTCCCATCGCGACAGACGCACTTGGATGAAAAATGCCGTTTGATGCTCTGAACTTGTTCAATATGGCGTTCTTCTTGCCTGGCATGATCGATTCCTTGGAGTTATTACTAATTCTCTGGTTTGAGTGTTCAACGGACTCAACACCCAATACTGAATGCATCGACAAAATCGAGATAGTCGAAAAAATCGACAACGCCATCATTGTTGAAATCCGCCGCACATGCTGAGTCAATAAGGCCGCGGATAACGAAAGCGCCGCTGGTGTTTTGGTATCCCGGATCGCCGATGAAGCACGTTCCGTCCAGAGAGAGCTTCGTGATTGAGCCGGGTGGCGGCTGAATCCCGGCACTTACACAGAACTGAAACAGGCCTTGCATGCTTGGCTGGCCTTCAATCCAGATGTAATTCGGTGTTACCACAACTTTTCCATCCCAACTCGCATCGATCGGCCTGCCGAATGGATCTTGGGGACCATGGGGTTCGCGGAAATCGTGAACGACTGAAAAAATACCGTTCGTCCATCGGCAGAAGAGAAATCCGGGCGCACTGGTTTCCTGGCACCAGCCATAGATCGTTGAACCATCGGGGCTGACAGATAACGCTGTGCCCAGGTAATAACCGCTTGGCATCTGGAGGACTTCGTAGCCTCCCGCGGATGTCCATCGAAATGCATGTGTTAGTCCTGAAGGAAACGCCCTTCTACATGTACCGACTATGACATTGCCATCTGGTGTGACAGCCTTGGGAATCGCGGAATCACAATCAGGCGGCGGCGGAACAAAGATTGGACTTCCCGCGAGCGGCCACAACACCATCGCGAAGCAATCGCCAAATATCGATGGCGGCATAGTTGCACTGCCCAGGACAAGACCACCATAGCCACTGATGGCCACCGGCATGATCGGTCTGCCTGCTGCCTCTGGCGGTGGCAGAAGAGGCTGGAGACCAGTGGATTCGCTCCATTTGAAGGTTCCGGTACAGGAGTAGTTAATGAACCACGCGATCGCACTGCCTTCTGGACTCACGGCAGTTGGCGGCGGAACCTCGACTCGCCACGAATCGCATTGCGTTGGCAGACCCAGATCCTGAAATCCGCCGGTTGCTGTCCAGCGGCCCAAGTGCATATATCCGCCCGGAGTGCCGGCCAAAGCTCCCCCAGCGATGACACTTCCGTTGGCACTCAGGCCGCCTGCTCGCGACTGTTGTCCGAGAATTGTGATCGTTGGGACGGCAACGCAGATTTGGCTGAGAACAGAAACTGCCGCCGCGGCGATGATTGAAGTCTGTTGCATGAACGGTCCTATGAGGCAGTGGGATAAACCGGATTGAACAGATCGGATGGAAATGCGGTACAAGCGTTGGTGGGTTTGTAATCAACACCCAATACTGAAGGCATCTACGAAATCGAGATAGTCGAAGAAGTCGATGCCGCCGTCGTGGTTGAAATCGGATATTGGCAATTGGGAACTGAATGCATCGACGAAATCGAGATAATCGAAGAAGTTCACCTCGCCATCGCAATTGAAATCCGCAGGACAGACGATCAACAATGCAGCACTGCTTGCCACGCTGCCGCAGGTATTTGTCACCAGGCAGCGGTATTGAATGGCGTGCGCCTGCGAGAGCACGCGGCCATTTGCCACGTCCGGGGCGATGATAAATGTATTGGTCGTCGCTCCAAATACGGTTGCAGCCCCACTCTCGCCGTCCCATGAAGCGGTGGAACCGTTAGTCAGATTTACAAATGTGCCAGTGCCGGGCGATATCTCCCGCTGCCAGCGAAAGGTTGGGCTTGTCCCCGTGACTGTCACTGAGAAATTCGCTGCATTCGTAGGGCAAATTGTGAGTGGTGCTGGCTGTCCAACGTACGAGATCTCTCGAGACAGTCCGTACACATATACCGTGAGGGCGTTATGGGCGCCGATCATTGCTGTCGTGCCATCGCTATTGATCGCCGCCGCGTTACCGAAGTTGCCTGTCTGAAGAAGGGGCGACCCTTGCTCGGTCCACACACTGCCAGACCGAGTGAACACAAAGGCGGCGCTCGGGTTTCCGCCGGGCATCCCGGCAATGAATGAGTTGCCATCGCCGCTCAACGCAACCGAATAACCGAAATATCGAAGAGTGTTCAGGCTCGGCACAAGTTTCGTCCCTTGCTGGGTCCAGGTCGTACCGACACGCTGAAACACATATGCTGCACCGATGCCATTTCCGTTTACATCTGGGTTGTCGTACTGCGATCCGACCACAAGCGTGCTACCACTGGCGCTCAGAGAGACAGAGTTGCCAAAATCGACATTGGTGGGATTCACAGCACCGATAGGTGTGAGGGCTGACCCTTGCTGGGTCCACGTGCCACCAGAGCGAACATAGATGTAGACTTTGCGGGGGAGTGGCACTCCGATTGCTGCGGTATTGCCATCGGCGCTGAGGGAGACAGAATTGCCGAAATAGCCGCCAGCACCGGGCGGTGGTGTAAACCTCGGACCTTGTTGTGCCCACACACCTCCAGAGCGAACGAAGACGTACGCTGCACCAATTTGCCCGTTGTCATAAACAGCACCGATCAACGCCGTATTGCCATCGGCACTGAGGCTACAAGAGCCGCCAAAGTATTGCATCGGGCCACCACCGCCTGAAGGAGTGAGTTTCGGGCCCTGCTGCAACCACACGCTGCCGGACCGGACAAAGACGTGAGCCGCACCAACGTTGCCGCTATCCCCGCCAGCGCCGACGAGCGCGGTGTTGCCATCGCTGCTGATGGCGGCCGCTGTACCGAGGTGAGGCTCGGGGCCAGATCCATCCACCGGCGAGAGAGATGCTTGCTGCACCCAGATACCTGAAGATCGAATGAACACACGGGCGGCCCCCGCCGAGTCCCTGCCTTCGCCGAATACCGCGGTGGTTCCGTCGGCTGCTAATGCAATTGAGTCACAGGCGGTATTGAGCGTCGCGCCGGGAGTGATGCACAACTGGGTTGGCTGCGCAACAACAGTTCCAGCAATAGCAACGGTGAATACAACAGAACGAATCATCACGGTTCTCCGATTTCGCCGCAGCGTTCAGATATTCAAGGCCATGCAGCGGCTCTTGATGGTAAACGGTGTCGGGGGTTGGAACAAGACAATTTTGTCGAGAATACCACACATGGCGGCAGGGCGTTGGTGGTTGGACGCAAGTTTGCGGGAGCGAATCGGGATTGGTGCCGCGGGAGAAGGGTTCTTGAAGGGGATTGGGGGAATTGACAATTTTGCTTTTTGATGTGTAGTTTCAGAGATCAGGGTCTTGGGGCGGGGTTTCCAGGGCTGAGCGAGCCTAGGCGGGGACGGAGTGGTTGTTGTAGGACTCGGGGTGAATGGGAGTTTTTGTGTGTGAGGTGATGCTCGCCCACCTCTTTTCCCCCAGGGCGGCCGAGGTGGGTACGCGAGGAGGTTGGGTGTGCTGGTGGAGTGGGTGTTGAGCGGGAAGTGGAAAGCCACTCCGACAGGAATGTCGGTGCCACGCTG
>SXGT01165390.1_pt1 | contig 14043 bp, 12 predicted proteins | sample 3176221 | NCBI WGS metagenome assembly SXGT01 (sample SAMN11356862, study PRJNA531348) | freshwater metagenome | isolation source: freshwater sample F1-120 | place: China: Fuxian Lake, Yuxi | collected 2017-12-25 | reverse complement strand
GGCCGCGGAGAAGGAGGATGGGGTAGGGTGAGTCACTCTGCGCGACGCCGGGCGTCTGGGGGCGCATGGCGGCGAAGAGCCAGGTGAGGACGCGGAGGAAGGCGGGGCGATCATGGGTGAGGCGAAGGGCGCGCGCGAGAGGTTCGAAGTCGGGAGTGCCGGTAGGTGTGGGAGGCGGGAGTGGTGCTTGCGTGTGGAAGCGGCGGAAGCAGGCAGGGTTGGCCCCGGAGACGGCCCAGGAATCGGGGCCGATGTTGACGGTTTGGCCGTCATCGAGGAGGTCGAGGACGATGCGGGCGGGGATGGAGTTATGCGCGGCGAGGCGGACGGAGACAGGGCGCTGGGAGGGTTGGGTGGGGTGGCCGGGACCGAAGGCTCCGCCGGCGAGGAGGCGAATGGTTTCGGAGAGTTTGCGAGGTTTGGGGAAGTACCCGTGTTGTTGATGGAAGAGGGTGGTGAGGCGATCGCGAAAACCGGTGGAGTGGACAGGGACAACCTGATGTCCGCCGGGGCCGAAAGGGAGGGAGACGAAGGCTTGGCCCTCGGGAGAGTGGAAGGCCGGGAAAGAGGAGGCGAGGCCGAAGGGATCGAGGCTCATGGCTCAGGGGTAGCACGGAGGCGGCGGGAGTTTGGGGCTGGAAGGGCGGAAGTTGTTGAAGGGATGGGGTGAAATATTTTTGGAAAGTGGGGACGGGGGAGGGAGTCGATTCGGCGATCAGCTCTCAAAACCTCATTCCATGAATTCCAACCAAAGCAGATGGACCTCGTACGGGTTATAGGTGAAGAAAATTCTTAGTGCGGGAGCATTTGGGTAGCAGTCGGTTTTTGCGATTGATACGCTAGTCCCAGTGATTCTAAGGAACTGCTCAGGGCTTCTGGCGATTGCGAATGTTAGCCCCAGCATGAGTTCATCGAGCCTCTTGTGATCGACGGCCAGCGCATCCAATTGTTCTCGAAATTTTGGCTCTTCCCGGATCGTACGCAAGCGCTACGCCCCGACTAAATCGTACTCGCGCGCTACCTCCAGTCCGCGCTGGATGTCTTCTTCGGAAAGCGGTTCGCCGGATAGGAATACAGTCTCGTAAGGAATTGTTTCCTTTAGATTCGCCACGATCCACCCAACCTTTGCATGGCTCAATTCACTGACCGTGTCCGCATCCGCATCGCGCAGGACGTCAATCACGCGATCCACAATCGCAATTTCCTCACCCGAGAATACCTTAAGATTCGGACACCGGAGATTGACTGTCCTCTTTTGAATTTTTCCGCTACTCAGCAGGATTTCCTGAAGGCCGAGAATGCCAATCTTTACCATCTTGTCGCGGACTGAAAGGAATTTTCGAGGGGCCGGTCCGTTTGGCAATTTCTGATATTCAAAACCCGTGATTGGGCGTCCGAGGTAGGCGTAGCTTTGGAAATCGGAAAAATAGAGGATATTGTTCAGCTTGGTAGCACCAAACTTTCGATCCATGGCACACTGCTGGCTGATGTAGAGGATAAGTTCACAGAACTTGTCCTCTTCTTCCGTCCACTGTCTGATAGGCATAGAAGCTCCAGCGAATAAAAGACGAACAAAAATACGCTTACTCACTTAAAGTTTAGATCGGAACCTGTTTAGTTGTCGATAGAAGACGCGGGTTTTCCACAGAAACGGCACGTTTTCCACAGAAATTCAACAGGAGCACTTCTCGGTTTCAACGCGGTGCGTCCCCTCCGCGGTAACGGCCAGCCAAACAAATCAGGTCGATCTCGCCGATCTCAATCGGCGGCAGGGGCGCGGGAGCCTCGTAGGGCTTTAACCCAAGCTCTTTGATGGCCGCGATCACTCCAGCGGCGGCCACGACGCCGGTTCCTTCTCCGAGAGCTTCTCGAATTTTCTTCTCGATTCGAGCGCCCCAGGGCGCTTCAAGCGTGGTGGCGAAATTGTCGATGCTCTCCTGGTCCAGGTTCTTGGGCGGAAACTTTCGAACCGCTTCGGCTGCCCGCTTGAGAGCGGGCCTCACCTTTGGCTGCAAATTGACGGGATCGGTCGCGAACGTCCATTCGTCATAGATATCCTGGCGGGCTTGCTCCCAAGCTCCATAGGCCGACTCCCGCGACGCTTGCGAAAGAATTCGCTCCGTTTGGACGGTGCAAGCGATCAAGCGGAGACAAGTCAACGAATCCCTCAAAATCGTTGATTCGCCGGTTGGCACGAACCGAAGATAGACGCGGTCCCCGACGCGCGCGCAGAAGAAATGGCCGTCGCGCTCGCCCAGTAATCCGGAGCCCGATCCCCATGGCAGGTTGGCAATCCGATCGCCGAATTGCTCAAGGCCCTTGCGAAGCTCCTGGCGGTAGGCCTCGCCCGATTGCGTACCCGTCATCTCGCCGCCGGTCTCAAGCAGTTCCGGGTCTTCCCGCCGAAGCTTCTCAATCTCCTCGCGAGTTTCCGCGAAGACTACCTCGCGTGTTGCCGCGCCGGGGATCACCTCGTGCTCGATGCCTACGCTCGCGGCCGCCTGGGCTACCTTCTCACGAATGCGGTTCTCCAATTCGAGAAGCACATCCATGCGGGCGTCCGGGAAGAAGCAGCGCATATAGGCGTCGTCAGGCGGACTGCCAATTCGATCAATACGGCCATGGCGCTGAACAAGGCGCATCGGGTTCCAGGGCAAATCGTAGTTGACGATGTTGCGGCATTGCTGCAAGTTCATGCCTTCCGCCAGCACATCCGTGGTCACCATTACATCGAAGTCATCGCCATACCCGGCCGGTGCTTCCGAGGACTCGGGCGCGAACCGGAAAACCGCTTCTTCGCGGCTGATACCCTCCGTGCCCTTGTGTCCCTTCACGGCCACCTTACCCGCGGGCGTGGGATCGTAGCGGCCGAGGTTCAACTCCAGATTGGACGTCAAGCCGGCGGGCAGCTATCAACCTTCAACCGGCATTGAGATTCCCGCGGTGTAGCCTTTCACTCACTTGACGCCATTTCCAGCAGTGCGTGCCGAAACGCGCGGAAACTTGCCGATTGGTTTCGATTCGGATCCATGTGGCGTGCAATCGCCCGCGCGGCCTCGACCTTGCGCAGTCCGGTTGAGAAATAACCGGCACGCTGCAGGAGGCGCTCGAGCGCTTCCCATGTCCCGCCGGGAAATCGCATCCGGGTCCCGGAATCCACGCTTACGTGTAATCCCGGCATTCACTTGCGGGTACGCCGCCCGCACGGCTTCCCAGTCGCCAAAATACCAAGCTTCGAGTTCTTCAATTGCCAGCCGGATTACCACTTGATAGCTCCGCCCGGCCGCTTGTGTTCGAGTGACCAAACTGGCTTCCCCGGCTGCTCTCTCCAACCTCTTCTTGAGGTTCCTGCAACCTTCATTGTCCCGGTCCACGATCACCAGGACCCGCCAGTCCTTGGGAATCCACTTGGAGTACCCCTTCAGGCGGGCGGGTAGGTTCGCCAGCAGATCTTGTTTGCACTGATACGGGTACACCTCAAACGATACGTCCGCGATCATACTGGGCACGATCAACCGCAATGCAGCTCCATCGACAACTCCTCCACGAGGATCTCGATGTGAGCAACTCTCACCGCTTGACCCTACCCGCACCAAGCCTTGGAGCGCCGGCGTTGACCAAAGGATCGCCCACGCCAAACCGCCCCTCCAGCCAAAGGTGCCCCATCGAGGCGCCCGCTTCGACAAACTCGCGAACTCCGTTAATCTCAGAAGCGCGAATCGCCTGGGTGTAGCCGCTGTCGTCCCTATACAGAACCCTGACCTCCTTTGGGTGGGCAGAATTCAAAAAGAACGGGGAATGGGTGGTAACGAGCAGTTGCGAGTGTTCAGTCGCCTTCCGGCACTCCTCGCCCAGTTCCGGCAATAGCCGCGGATGGAGGAAATTCTCCGGTTCTTCGATCCCAATGAACCGCGGCGGGCTGGGATCGTACAGGACGGCCAAGTACGCCAGCATTTTGAGCGTGCCGTCGGACGCAAACCGCGAAAGGATCGGTTGGTCGAAGGGCGCATCCTTGATTTGCAGCAGCAGCCGCCCGTCCGGCATCGGATCCGCAAGGACTTTTTCCAGGCGCGGCACCCGGCTCCGGAGCACGTCGAAGATCCGGTTCAATTGTTCGGGATAACGCTCGCGCAAGTACTGAATCACATTCGCCAGGTTGTCTCCCGTTTTACTCAACCGCTCCTGGGGACCCGCCTCCGGCTGGCTGCGCGTATCTTCGATTGACAGGTAGGAGACATACCAGTCGGTGACGAACTCGCGGAGGGCCGCTACGCGCGGATGTTCGGCGAACTGACCCAAAGCGTTGACCGCGACCAGATCCGGCGATTTCAGGGGAATCTCAAGGCGCTGATCCTGTTCATCGGGCAATTCCCCGCTTACTGCCCGCCCTTTGCCTTCCTTGTAATCCAAGAAGCGAAACGGCTGCCCCCGCCGCCCGCGCCGCCATTGAAGCCATTCCTCCGCGACATAGGGACCGCGCGGTCCCTCGTCAATTGCAATATGGTAGGTGATCACGGGCTGGCCCGGCTGTTCCCGGTATTTAAGTTCGATCAGGACCGGCCCCGCCTGGCCGCGAGTCTTCAACTCCCTGGATCGCCCGCGCCGGTCCCACGCATGACGCAGCCCATGCTGAAAACACTCAGAGAGGAAGTTGAACACATCAAACACCGTCGACTTGCCGCTTCCGTTCGGACCGAGCAGAACCGTGAGGGGTGCGATCTCCTTCAACTCAATCGAGCGCAAGGCGCGATAGTTTTCAACTCTTAGTTGCTCGATTCGCGGCGGTCCCGCGGCGGCCGGTTTTTGCGTTTGCCTGGACATGATCAGACCGTCGTTCTCAGTTGCCGTTCCTCGTCCCGCGCTCGCCAAGGATCAGTCCGCATAGTAACGAATTCAGACAGGCGGCGAGAGTGCTTGCCCTGCCAAATGGTATCATGCGCAAACTACGCGGTGAGACAAAAGCATGACGTAAAACGGTGCGGGGGGATTTCAGGAATGCGAGTGCGCCCACTTCGAATTTTCTTTTCGATTCCAGCGCCCCAGGGTGCTTCAAGCGTGATGGCGAAATTGTCGATGCTCTCCTGGTCCAGATTTTTTTGGCGGAAACTTTCGAACCGCTTCGGCTGCCCGCTTGAGAGCGGGCCTCACCTTTGGCTGCAAATTGACGGGATCGGTCGCGAACGTCCATTCGTCATAGATATCCTGGCGGGCTTGCTCCCAAGCTCCGTAAGCCGACTCACGCGACGCCTGCGAAAGAATTCGCTCCGTTTGGACGGTGCAGTCGATCAGGCGGAGACAAGTCAACGAGTCCCTCAAGATCGTCGATTCGCCGGTTGGCACGAACCGAAGATAGACGCGATCCCAGAACACGCACGCAAAAGTTCTTCGTGATTCCGTGTGTCAACTCGTACGTCATGTGGAACTGGTTGTTCGCCGGCGCAACGGGTCCTTCGAAGACCTACGTGCCGCGCGCCCCGTGTCGCAAAAGTGCGTCTCCAGGTTCAAGATGCCCTTTGGCGCGGTTACGTACTCATATTCATGTTCATAGGCCTGGATCTCAGACGGATCCTGCGCCGCCGAAGGAAACGTGAACAGCAGTATCAGGCAAAGCGTTGTCAATTTTCATGTTCATGCTGACGATCGCGAACGTCCACCGGGTTTGGTCCAGTCAGGGCTGGAGCTTGGCGCGCGAAACCGCGCTAGACTTCTCATATGGGCCGCAAGATTCTGGTCTCGGCCGGAGAGGCGTCGGGAGACCTCTACGCTGCCCTCCTGGTCGAGGAACTTCGCCGCATGGAACCGGACGCTGAGTTTTTCGGCTGCACCGGACCCCGCATGCGTGAAGCGGGAGTGCGAACGGTGGTCGACGCGGCTGATCTCGCCGTGGTCGGTCTCGTCGAAGTCCTGGCGCATCTGCCCCGAATCCACGGAGAGTTCAGGAAGTTGCTCGCCGCGGCGCGGGAGAGCAAACCCACTCTCGCGATACTGACGGATTCCCCGGACTTTCACCTTCGAGTGGCCCGCCGCCTGAAGCGCGATGGAATTCCCGTCGTTTTCCTTGTCGCTCCGCAGGTTTGGGCCTGGAGGGAAGGCCGTGTCAAGCAAATACGCAGGTACGTGGACCGGTTGCTCTGTATTTTTCCGTTTGAACAAGGGTTCTTTGAGCGGCGCGGAGTGCCCGCAGCCTACATCGGCCATCCTCTTTCGCGCCTTGTACGTCCGAAATTGACGAAAACGGAATTTTTCCGGAAACACAGATTGTCCGCCGACCGTCCTCTTATAACGATGCTGCCTGGAAGCCGGAAGGGCGAGGCAACCAGGCACTTGCCCGCGCTGCTCGAAGCGGTGGAGTTGCTGAATCGGGAGCGGGCTTTGAATTTCGTGATTCCGGCGGCGGCCACAGCGGGAGCGGAGTTTTTCGAGTCGCGCATCGGGCGAACTCCCGTCAAAGTAATTGACGGCGAAGCGTGGGATGCGATGGCCCATGCCGATGTAGCGCTGGCCGCAAGCGGAACCGTCACCGTGGAGGCGGCGCTGCTCGGAACGCCGATGGTGACGTTTTATAGGGTTACGGCCCTTAGCTGGTTACTGGGCAAGATGTTGGTGCGGATTCCCTATTATTCGATGGTGAATCTGGTGGCGGAGCGGAAGATCGTTCCGGAATTGATGCAGGCGGAGATGACAGGCTCGCGTCTGGCTCAGGAGGCAAGGCGGTTGCTGGGGAATGCAGGGGAGCGGGAACGGATGAAGACGGATTTGGCCGAGGTGGCCCGCGCACTTTCGAGTGCGGAGGATCCGATCGAGAGGGCAGCCTCGCTGGTTTGGGGCTTGGCGAGAGAAGAGTACAGGAAGGAGCAGGTGTCTCATGTTTCGTAATATTTTGTTCGCCGCGCTGGCCGTGATTGCGATCCTGGCCATGGCAGTACTGCTGCCTGCGCAGGAACGGCGCTCGCGAATCGACGTCGAGCGCTACGAGATCGACGCAGAGATCGGATTGAACACGCAGACGCTCGCCGCCAAGGCCGCGGTGCGCTTTGTGCCGCTCGACGACAATACGACATCCGTATTGTTTGAGCTGAATAATGCCCTGAGTATCTCCAGGGTGGTCGACGAGAAGGGCGTTCAACTCGCGTCCTCGCGGTCACAGCAGGATTTTAGCGTGCGGGTGAGTTTCGACCAGCCCCTGACGAAGGGAGTGGCGACGGTTGTGACGTTCTTCTACGACGGGCGGCTCACCGGCTCCGAAGACTCCCCTGTCTATGGGATCAAGTTCGCGGCGATCAAGAACGATTTCGCATACCTGCTTTATCCCGCGCGCTGGTTTCCAGTATCCGGATATACGACGGACCGGTTTGCCGCGACTCTGAACGTGACGGTTCCGGCGGGCGCTTCGGTTCTGGGCAGCGGCATCGATACGTCGAAAGACGCGGCGGGCAAGAAGATTTACACCTTGCAATTCGACCGCGCCTCATTTCCCGGCAGTATCGCGGTCGTGCGCGGCGGCGGCGTGCCTGTAGCATCTGAAGGCGTCACGACAACCCTCTACTTTCGCGGGGAGGAGGCGGAAATGGCTGGGGCTTACGGCACAGAGGCCGGCAAGATCATGACGCACTTCACGAGCATGTACGGGCTCCCGCCGAGTGCAAATCTTGCCGTTGTCGAAACGGAGGCTGGTGCGCCGAACGGATACGCGGCTCCCGGAGTCGTCTTCCTCAATCCTCGCGCCATCGGCAAGCAGGTCGGCGTGAAACTGTTAGCGAATCAGATTTCACGTCAGTGGTGGGGGGTGCTCTTGTCGCCTTCGACCCGCAATCATCTGTGGGTGACGAACGGCCTCGCGGCCTACTCGGAAATGCTCTACCTGGAGCATGCGAATGGGCCATCCGCACTTGAATCCGAGGTCCGCGAAACCGCCGTCGAGGCATTGACCGTGGACAACGTCCCCGTGATTCAGGCCGCGCGCCTGGATGACTACGCACCTGAGTTATGGGCGCTGACGGCGAGCAAGGGGGCGGCCATTTACCACATGCTGCGGTACGTCGTGGGCGATGAGAATTTCTTCAAGACGCTGAAAGATTTTGCGAAAGAGAACGCCTGGAAGCCCGTCGCGACGGACGATTTGCGAAAAGTGGCTGAGACCCTGTCGCAACTCAACTTGCAGGGCTTTTTCATTCAGTGGATCGAATCGAGCGGCGCGCCCGAGTTCAAGATGGAGTACACGATTTTCCGGACGCAGAAAGGTTTCCGCGTCATGGGGAAAATTTCGCAGGATCTGGACACGTTCCGGATGCCGGTCGATTTGAAGATAGAGACGGAGGGCAATCCGGAAGAGAAGCGTGTCGAGGTTGTGGGAACGTCATCCGAGTTTGCGGTGGAGACGTTCGGAAAGCCGAAGTCGATCACGCTCGATCCGGCGGGGCGCGTACTGCGGTTCAGCAATCAGGTGCGCCTGTCTGTAGCGATCCGGCGCGGCGAGCAGTTTGCCGAGCTGAGCGAATTTGGAGACGCGCTGAAAGAGTATCAAAAGGCGCTTGAAGCGAGCCGTCTCAGTTCGCTCGCGCATTACCGGATCGGCGAGTTGTTTTTCCTCCAGAACAACTACCAGTCCGCCGCCAACGAGTTTCGCGAGACGTTGAACGGAGACATCGAGCCGAAGTGGACCGAAGTGTGGGCTCACATCAATCTGGGCAAGATTTTCGATATCACCGGTCAGCGGGAACGCGCGGTGAACGAATACAACCAGGCGATACGCACGAAAGACAATACACAAGGCGCTCAGGAGGAAGCGGCGAAATACCTGAAAGCGCCCTACGAGCGGCAGCGGCGGAACGACACGGCGTAGGGGACGGGCGAACTCGTCCGCAACTCGCGGCGATATCGCCTCTTGCGGCGCCCCTACCGAAACTGAATCACGGGAGTATTCTGGAGGCGCGCGAGAGCTTCTGTGGCGGCCACGAAGGTCTTGCTGATCATGCACCCGAACTGAAAGGCCCGCTGGTATCGAAAGAGGGCTGCCTTGCATTCGAGTACTGCCGTCGATCCCTTCCACCTCCAGAGTGACGTGGTTGGCCTGCTCTTCCGCAACGCTGCGCGGTGCGCTCATTTTCGGCTCCGGCTGACACCCGGACTTTCAGGACCACCCACCGACTTGCGATCCAATGACAGAACCGGTTTCCGGTTCTTTGCCCGGCCGGGGCCGACTCTCAGATTATCCGCGAGGCTTCGGGGTTCCTGGAAGTAGACCTCGCCGGTCCAAGGCGGCGTCTCGTTCGGGGTCTTGATCTGGGGAAGATGTGTCCTTGACTTGAGGGCTCTTTAAGCGGCGAGTTTGGCGGCGTGTGCACGGCGGTCGAGTCCGGTCTCGATTTGGGCCAGTCGCCGCTGCAATTGAGTGCCGGCCGCCGACGCGTGCGGCAGGACCTCCGCAAGCACCGGGCGCGGACAACCCGTTCTGAGCCATAATCTACCCATGGAACAAACGGTGCTGTCTTCAAACCGGGAACTCGATCTGGAACATCTTTGGCACGGCAACCTCCAACACAATGGCCTTGACCAGCGGCCGCCGCTTGAAGTGGCGGGCGCGGATGGCTGCTGGATTTGGGACGCCGAAGGCCGCCGCTATCTTGACGGCATGGCTGGGCTATGGTGCGTCAACGTTGGCTATGGCAGGCGGCGGATCGTCGACGCCGTCGCGGCTCAGATGGCGCAAATGCCCTATTATCCCTTGACCCAATCCCACGGCCCGGGCGCGCGTCTCGCGGCGCGTCTTGCCGGACTGCTGCCGCCCGAACTGGGCCGCGTCTTCTTTCTCAACAGCGGATCGGAAGCCGTTGAGACGGCGCTCAAGATTGCGCGTCTGGCAAGCCGCCGCCTGCATCCGCGCGAGAACCGGTTCAAGATTATTTCGCGCTATCGTGCCTATCACGGTTTTACGATGGGCGCGATGTCGGCCACGGGCCAGGCGTTCCGAAAGCGCGGTTTCGAACCGCTCGTGCCCGGCTTTTTTCACGTCGTGCCGCCCGACCCTTACCGTTGCGATTTCTGCTCGCGCGAACCCGGTTGCACCCTCGCCTGCGCGGACGAGTTCGACCGCGTGATCCGCATGGAAGGACCTGACACCGTTGCGGCGATCATCATGGAACCCGTTATCGGCGGGGGCGGCGTGCTGCCCGCGCCCGACGGCTACATCCGCCGCGTCCGCGAAATCTGCGATCGCTACGGCGTGCTGCTGATTATCGACGAAGTGATTACAGGCTTCGGGAGGACAGGCAAACTATTCGGATTCGAGCACTCCGGCGTCACGCCCGATATCGCTACATTTGCCAAGGGATTAACGTCGGCGTACCTTCCCCTGGCGGCCACTGTCGCCACCGATCGCGTCTTCCAGGCGTTCTCAAGCGCGGAGGACGATAGCGCGAAGTTTACCCAGGTCAGCACATTTGGCGGGCACCCCTGTTCGTGCGCCGCCGGGCTCGCGAACCTCGACATCCTCACGGAGGAGCGGCTATGGGAGAACTCCGCGCGCGTCGGCGCGTACTTGCGGAACCGGCTCATCGAGTTGCGGGCGCCGTCGGTCGGTGAAATTCGCGGGGTGGGTCTCCTTCTCGGCCTTGAAATGGTGGAGGCGGGCACGCGGACGCCCATGCGGGAAGCGCAGGTGATTTCGATTCAGCGGGCGATTCGCGATCGTGGCGTGATCGTCGGCAGGAACAATGACACCGCGCCCGGACTGTGCAACACGCTCACGATCTCGCCGCCGCTGACGCTGACGGAAGGCGAAGCGGATATCATTGTCGAAGCGATTTCCGCTTCGCTATGACGAGAAGCCAGACCGATCTCGTGTGAAATCCCGCGACGGGCGAGCCTCCTTGCGGGTGCAGGACCGCGAGGCGAGACCTACTCCAACCGAAGGGCGAACAGGAAAGGCCTTCGGACTGCCTCCCGGCCGCCGGTCCCGTCGTCGAGGAGGATGTACAATTAGCTCGAACACGCGGATGGAAGCTCGCGCATGTGGACGAAACTCCCGCGAGGAGTAGCCGCGTTGGGCGGCCTGTTTTTGGAGCCTGGCTTCGATGCGTTTCTCGCCCAGGACATCGCGTTGTGCCCAAAGGGAGGCATCGTACTCGACCTGCTTGCTCACCATCGTGTAGAAGACGACGGCGATCTTCCGCGCCGTTGCCGTCGTGGCGGCGGCCGGACCAGGTTTGGCTTTCATGCGGCGAAGATAATCACCCATCGGCGTCTGATCGCGATGCAATGCGTGAGCCGCCAGTCGGAACAGCGTCCCAGCGCGATTCTCAGTTCGGCGGGCTCCTCGTCATAAGACCCTTCCTCCGCTGATGTCATTGTCGGGGCACAGTCCCAGCCAGGAAACAAAATGCGCGGCGGTCGGCCAGATAGTCTCATCCATTTTGTGTGTCCAGCGGAAGATGACCGGGTCAGCGTTGATCTCGTCGTAATAGAGGTGGATACGGGCGATCAACTCCTGCTTGCTGGCGACACGAATGCCGCGCAGCATGGTCCTCGCCATTAAGAGCCGTGCTCTGGGAAACGGCCGCCCGGGCTGGGCGCAACATTGAGATCGTGCCCCGGCTAAGCGCGGGCGCTATCGCTCCCGCGCGCCGGCAGAAGCCTCAACGTAGCTGGTTGTGCTAGACTCCGATGTCGGCCCCGAACGGAAATCGTGGATATTCAAGCCTCCTCTCCAACGTTACCCCCAGCTCGGCATGGAGGCAATTCCGGCGCGGTTTTCCGCGGCGTCCTCGCTGCCCTGATGATGCTTCTGCCGCTGCTGCTGGCCCCACCGGCGCAAGCCAGAGAGGGCTGCACTGACCGCGACTTCATCGGCGCCTTCGGCTTCTTAAGCAGCGGCACAGTGGTCAGATCACCCGTGACGGAACTGACGGGTCCTTTCGCCCGCCTCGGGCGGTTCGAGAGCGACGGGAACGGCAATCTGGTTTTCAGCAGTACCGCGAGCTTTAACGGTATCCTGATCCCGCAGGACTTCACCGGCGTCTACAAAATGCATCCCGATTGCACGTTCAACACGACGGTGTTTCTTCCCGATCCGATCAACCTTCGCGTCAACTTTGAGGGCATGCTGAGCGATAACGGAGACGAGATGCGCGACCTCTTTGTGAGCCCGCCGGGACTCGTCATCCATGGCCCGGGAAGGAAAATGAAGCTGAGCGCGTGCACGAATCGCGATTTGGCCGGCACCTTCCATTTCGAGATAGCCGGCAGCATCCTGCAACCTGACCGCAGCCGGGTGCCCTTCTCCGCCCTGGGCCGGATTACCGCCGACGGGGCGGGAGGTTTCAGCGGCAAGCTGGGCTCGAATTCCGGCGGCCTCACCGCGGTGGAGGAGAAGATCTCGGGAACGTACACGGTCGCGTCGACGTGCCTGTTTGAGATGAAGTACTACACGGCGGACGAAGGCCGGGGGCCGAACGACGGCGTGAAGCTGAAAGGCGCGTTGATCGACGGAGGGAAAGCTGCGTTCGTGATGATTCTCGAACCGAGTACCGCGACTGTGCTCGGGGGGCTCAAACTTCAGTGATCCGGGCGGTCCGCGCAGCGAACTGCGCGAGGGCGGGGGGTAGGTATGCGTGCGTGGACGGGTAAAGAATGATCACAGTCGCGGGGGTAGCTGGTTGTGCTAGACTCCAATGGGGACTGCCCCAAACGGAAATCGTGAATATTCAAACGTCCTCTCAAACGTTGCCCCCGGCTTGGCATGGAGGCAATTCCGGCGCGGTTTTCCGCGGCGTCCTCGCGCCCCTGATGATGCTTCTGCCGCTCCTCCTGGCCCGACCGGCGCAAGCCAGAGAGGGCTGCACTGACCGCGACTTCATCGGCGCCTTCGGCTTCTTCGGTACCGGTACCGTGATTAGATCGCCCGTGACGGACCTGACGGGTCCTTTCGCCCGCCTCGGGCGGTTCGAGAGCGACGGGAACGGCAAACTGATTTTCAGCAGTACCGCGAGCTTTAACGGTATCCTGATCCCGCAGGACTTCACCGGCGTCTACAAAATGCATCCCGATTGCACGTTCACCACAACGGTGTTTCTTCCCGACCCGATCAACCTTCCAGTCGACTTTGAGGGCATGCTGAGCGATAACGGAGACGAGATTCGCGACCTCTTTGTGAACCCGCCGGGAATCGTCATCCATGGCCCGGGAAGGAAAATGAAGCTGAGCGCATGCACGAATCGCGATTTGGCCGGCACCTTCCAGTTCGAGATGGCCGGCAGCATCCTGCAACCTGACCGCAGCCGGATGCCCTTCTCCGCCCTGGGCCGGATTACCGCCGACGGGGCGGGAGGTTTCAGCGGCAAGCTGGGCTCGAATTTCGGCGGCCTCACCGCGGTGGGGGAGAAGATCTCGGGAACGTACACGGTCGCGTCGACGTGCCTGTTTGAGATGAAGTACTTCACGGCGGACGAAGGCCGGGGGCCGAACGACGGCGTGAAGCTAAAAGGCGTGTTGATCGACGGCGGGAAAGCGGCGTTCGTGATGATTCTCGAACCGAGTATCGCAACTGTGCTCGGGGGGTTCAAACGCCAGTGATCCGGGCGGTCCGCGCAGCGAACTGCGCGAGGGCGGGGGGTAGGTATGCGTGCGTGGACGGGTAAAGAATGATCACAGTCGCGGGGGTATCCAAGGAATTCGACGGCAAGCGGAAAGTTTCCGTCCTCCAGAACATCGAACTCCAGATCGAACGGGGAGAAATGGTTTCCCTGGTGGGTCCGTCGGGTTCGGGCAAGTCGACGTTGCTGAATCTGATTGGAGGGCTGGACCGGCCGACTGGCGGCGAGATCCGGATCGACGGACAAGCTACCAGCGCCGTTTCCGATGACGAACTGACACGCCTCCGGCGGGAGAAGATCGGCTTTATCTTCCAGGAGGCTCTTGCAAAATTCTGGAGTTCGGACATCCATTCTGACAGCAGAGGGGCGTCGTTTGGCTGCTGAGCGTACTTTGTCGCGAATGCCGAGCCGTTGAATCAACATTTTGTCGCTCGAACCCGAACGTTCCCGGATT
>SXGT01918279.1_pt1 | contig 14045 bp, 13 predicted proteins | sample 3176221 | NCBI WGS metagenome assembly SXGT01 (sample SAMN11356862, study PRJNA531348) | freshwater metagenome | isolation source: freshwater sample F1-120 | place: China: Fuxian Lake, Yuxi | collected 2017-12-25 | reverse complement strand
GCCGCGTCTCGTGACGATTGTTGCCGCTACGAAGTACCACCACCATGCCCTCAAGGCGTGGATGGCGCACCATCGCCCGGCGTGGCGTCTCGCAATCTCCACGCGTCCCGCAGGGACGCGAGGTTTTATCCCACAGGCGAACCGCTGGGTGGTGGAACGCACGCATGCTTGGCACGGGCGGTATCGAAGCAACAGGAAAGCCTATGAGCGTGATGTCCAATCAAGTACTGCCATGTTACAAATTAGCAATATGCATCTTATGTTGAACAAGCGAGCTCCCTGTGGCCATCCTAACTTTCATTACCGCACAGATGCTGTATGAAATCGATACGGCGGCGTGGAAAAGTTTCCGGACAGCCTCTAAGCCTTCTACCGCTCACCTGGCCCATATGTCACCGACAACGACCAGGGCTTTGATGCCCTCTCAACCTTCTTGTGTCTTTCCTCCTACCACCCGCTGTCAATGGACTTATGTTCCATGGCCACGAGTATAATGTAGACCGACGGGTAGGCGGCGCTTGCTCCTCTGGTGGTTGTGCTCTACCATGGCATGACAAGAATGTTGCAACACTAGTGCCTCAACCGAGCGCATGTGAGAAGTATCCTGGGAGCGCCACGCTCCAGCGTGGCTTCCAGAGCCGGGCTAGAGCCCGGCGATCCCAGGGGGCAGCACCTGGCACAACAGCTCGGTTGGGGCACTAGTAGGACACGCCCTCTGAAGCTAGGAGATATGTGTGGCAGCCATTGAAGGTATCGCAACCGCCCTGGAACGGAACTGGGAAATGGTCGATATGACCCTGGCCCCGCTCGATGAGGCGCTGCTGGCCCGGCGCCCGACGGAACAATGTAACTCGATGGCCTGGCTCTTGTGGCACATGAACCGCGTGCTGGATACGTTTGTGCATACCCGGCTACAAGCGCGGCCGCAAGTGTGGATCCAGGACGGCTGGCACGCCAAGTTTGGCATGGAGGCGGACCCGGAGAACCGCGGCGTGGGCTGGACTGCCGCCCAGGTGGTGAGCTGGACTCCCCCGGCGAAAGACATTCAACTGGGCTACTACGAGGCCACCAAGCAGACGGCACGGGCCTATTTCTCTGCCCTGAGCGATGCCGATTTACAAGTGCGGCGTGTCATTCCGCCGGTCGCTGAGCCGCGCACGGTGGCGGCGGCGCTGGGGCAAGTGACCTGGGACAACGTGGCGCACGGTGGCCAGATCGCCTACCTGCGCGGCTTGTTTCAGGGTATGGGATGGTATGCGCGTTAGGGCCGCGCACAGGTGTGTGGCTGGTGTCTTGTCGGCCGCGCATGCCTGTGCTACCCTGCCACGCAATCCTACGCCTGCGTGGCACACAACGCATTCTTCTGACAAGGCGTAACCATGGTACCGCCCGACATCTGGTCTATTGGCATCTACACTGGCCCCTCGCCCCTGGCGTTGCATCCGGCGCCCGCGGCGCGGAATCCGGTGCTGACGGCGGCGCTGGTGACGGATATGCCAGCCACGTTTGTGGCCGATCCTTTTCTGCTGTACAGGCCGCCGACGTGGTACATGTTCTTCGAGGTCATGCACGGGCCGTGGAATCGCGGCGTCATTGGCCTGGCCACCAGCCCAGATGGCTGGCACTGGCACTACGACCGCGTCGTCTTGCAGGAAGCTTTTCACTTGTCGTATCCCTACGTTTTTGCGTGGCAGGGGGCCTACTACATGGTGCCGGAGACGCTCGAGGCTGAGGCGATTCGCCTCTATCAGGCGACGCATTTCCCCTACGAGTGGACCTACGTCAGCGCGCTGCTTCCAGGCCGCTATGCCGATCCCTCGCTGTTCCAGGCCGATGGCTTGTGGTGGATGTTCGTCTGCCCCACACCCTTTACGCATGACACCCTCGCGCTCTACTATGCCGACACGCTGCACGGACCCTGGGTGCCGCATCCCCAGAACCCGCTCATGCAGCACGATGCGCAGCGCGCCCGTCCTGGTGGGCGCGTGACACGGCTGGGGGAGCGTCTGTTACGCTATGCCCAGGACGATGCCCCGTACTACGGGCGGCAGGTGCGCGCCTTTGACATCACCACGCTCACCACGACGCACTACGCCGAGCAGGAAATCGCTACGAGTCCCATCTTGCAACCATCTGGCACCGGCTGGAATGCCAAAGGTATGCACCATGTTGATCCCCATTGCCTCAGCGCCACGTGCTGGCTGGCCAGTGTTGATGGCCATTACGCCAACCCGACGGCTCCCTAGTCGCGCATGGTTATGATGCGCACCTTCCTGCGTTTAGGCCGTCTGTACACGGCGGCGCCGTGGCGCGTCCTGGCGGCGCTGCTCTGCACCAGTGTGATGGTGCTGCTCATTCTGGCGGTGCCCTGGCTCCTCAAAGACGTGCTGGATGAGGGCTTGGCGCAACACCAGATGGCGGCCCTGTACCGGGTGGGCGCGCTGCTCGTGGTGGTGACGCTGCTGCGTGGGCTGGCGGCGTATGGCCAGAGCTATCTGCATGCGCTCCTCGCCCAGGAACTGGCCTATCGGCTGCGCAATGCGCTGTATGATCACATCCAACGTCTCAGCTTTGCCTATCATGACCGGGCGCAGACAGGTGACCTGATGTCCCGCGTCACTGCCGATGTCGAAGCCGTCCGCATGTTTTTCCAATTTGGCTGGCCCACGGGTCTCAGTATTGCGCTGGCAGGATTCGGGACGATTGTTGCCATGGCCGGGCTCGATTGGCGTCTCGCCGGGTTGACCCTGGCCAGTACGCCCTTCTTCCTGCTGGTGATTCTCGGGATTGGCCGCAGCCTGCGTCCGCTGCAAGAACAAGGGCAAGCCTCCACTGCCGCGCTCACCGTGGCGCTGCAAGAGAGCCTGGCCGGTATCCGCGTCGTGAAAGCCTTTGCGCGTGAGCGCCAACAAAGTGCGGCGTTTCTGCGGGCGGCGGAAGCTCTGGCACACGCGCGTATCGCCGTGGCCACCAAAGAAGCCCTGAATCTGCCGCTTCTGGTGCTGTTGTTGTCCCTCGCCGTGGCCCTGGTGCTGTACGTCGGCGGTCGTCAAGTCATTGCGGGGGCCATGAGCCTCGGCACCCTGGTAGCGGCGACTGGCTATCTGGTGCAACTGGCGCAACCTTTACGGCGGCTGAGCTGGCTCACTGGCATGGTGTCCTTGTGTCAGACAGGAGCCGAGCGACTCTTTACCATCCTCGATGCCGTGCCAGAGGTACAGGAAGCTCCGCAGGCGCTGGCGCTCTCCCATATGACGGGCCTGGTGCGCTTCGAGCACGTGAGTTTCCGCTACAGTGCCGAGGTGCCGGTGCTTGATGACATCACCTTCAGCGCCGCCCCGGGGCAGATCATCGCCCTCTTAGGCAGCACTGGCAGCGGCAAGAGCACCATCGCGCAACTCATCCCGCGTTTTTACGACGTCAGTAGCGGCAGCATCACCATTGATGGGGTGGATGTGCGCACCTGCCAGCTCGCTTCCTTGCGGCAGCGTATTGGTATTGTCATGCAAGATACGCTGCTCTTTTCCACCACGATCCGCGACAACATCGCCTACGGGCGTGAGGATTTAGCCTTGGAGGCGATCATTGAGGCGGCCCAAGCGGCGCAGGCACACGATTTCATCAGGCAATTTCCCGAGGGCTATGACACCTGGGTGGGCGAGCGTGGTGTCACCCTGTCCGGGGGGCAACGCCAACGCATTGCCATTGCCCGGGCCTTTGCGCGCGATCCGCGTCTGCTGATTCTTGACGACGCGACGTCTAGTGTGGACATGGAGACGGAATTTCTCATCCAGCGCGCCCTGAGCGCCCTGATGGCTGGTCGTACCACCTTTATCATTGCTCAGCGCCTCCGCACCCTGAAGCAGGCCGATACCATCCTGGTGCTGGATGAGGGACGTATTGTGCAGCGTGGCACCCACGACGATCTCGTAGAGCAACCGGGGCTATACCGCCGCATCTATGACTTGCAACTGCGCGACCAGGAGGATTTTGGGCTCGATGTGGCCCGCAATGGCCACCTGAGTACGCGGCAGGTGCCATCGCAGGTCTCGACCGCATGAGGGCACACCGCCGGAGTCCAGCCGCGCCTGATGACAAACGCTACGGCACCGTGTATGACGCGCGCGTCATGCGCCACCTGTGGCGCTTCCTGGCACCGCATCGCCGTAGCCTGTTCCTGGCCACGGCCTGCATGCTGGGGGTAGCGTTAAGCTATCTCCTGGCGCCATATCTCATCAAGCTCAGCGTCGATCGCTACATCGTCAATGCTGACGTACGCGGTTTGACCGGTGTCGTTTTCGTGTATGCTGGGAACGCCGTCTGGGGCTGGTTCCTGCAATATCGCCAGGCCCTGCTGTTGGAGCGCATGGCGCAACGTGTGCTCCTGGCGCTGCGTGAGGCCCTCTTTGTGCACCTCATGCGCCTCGACTTGGCCTTTTACGACCGCAATGCCGTTGGACGCCTGATGTCACGCGTGCAAAACGACGTCGGCACGCTGGAGGAGCTGTTTACCACCGCCATGCTCGGGACGCTGGGTGATTTCCTCACCTTAGCCGGCATTCTGGTGGTCATGGTGTCGCTCCATCCCACACTCACCCTCATCACGTTTAGTGTGGTACCACCGATGGTGTTACTGACGGTCTATTGGCGCCGGCAGGCACGGCAGGCCTTTAGCCACGTACGTTCGACTCTGGGGCACGTCAATGCCGGCTTGCAAGAGAGCATCGCTGGGGCGCGGGTGATCCAGAGCCTGTGTAGTGAAGACGCCAACCTGCGCCGCTTTGCTCAGCTCAATCAGGCACATCTCGAAGCGCATGTGGCGTCGGCCCGCCTGTCCGCCGCGCTGCTGCCGAGCATTGAACTCCTGAGCGTTATTGGCATCGCGCTGGTGATTGTCTGTGGTGGCCCGATGGTGCTGGCCGGGACGCTCAGCGCCGGCAGCCTGGTGGCGTTTGTCTTCTATATTCAACGCTTCTTTGAGCCCATCCGCGACCTCGGCTTTCGCTGGAACAATTTGCAACTGGCGATGGCGGCTGGCGAGCATATTATCGAAATCCTCGACACGGAAGTGCAGCTGCAAGATCCCCCGCATCCTGTACCGTTACCGCGCATGCGTGGGGAGGTCGAGCTACGCCAGGTTTCGTTTCACTATCACCCGAGCACGCCGGTGTTGCGGAACCTGTCCTTGCACGTCCCCGCCGGTCAGAGCCTGGCCATTGTCGGCCATACCGGGGCCGGCAAAACCACCCTGGTCAATCTCGTCGCACGCTGCTATGACGTCACCAGTGGTGCAGTGCTGATTGATGGGATTGATGTGCGCCAGCTCGCGCAGGAGACCTTGCGGCGCCAGATTGGCGTGGTGTTGCAAGAGCCGTTTCTCTTTAGTGGTACGGTGCGCGACAACCTGCGCTACGGGAACCCCACGGCGAGCGATGCCGCCATCGTACACGCGGCCCAAGCGATGGGAGCGCACGACAGCATCATGCGGCTGGAACACGGCTATGACACCGAGGTGCGCGAGCGCGGCAGCCTGTTGAGCCACGGACAGCGCCAGCTCTTGAGCTTTGTGCGGGCTTTACTCTCTGATCCGCGCCTACTCATCCTCGACGAAGCCACCGCCAGTATCGACGCGGAGACCGAGCGTCTCATGCAGGATGGTCTGGCCACTCTGTTACGGGGCCGTACGGCCTTCATCATTGCCCATCGGCTCTCCACGGTGAAACATGCCGACCGCATTATTGTGCTGGACCAGGGATGCCTGGTAGAGAGCGGCACGCACGCCGAACTGTTGCAGCAACGTGGGTTGTACTATCGCCTCTATGCCATGACCTATGCCAGTCTGGAAAGTGCGCCGCTCTAATAGGCAGACCTCGGTGCCTTGCAGGACGAGGAGTGACCTGGCAGGGGCAAATCCCTTTATCGTAGCAACCTCACGCCTGGCGTTCGGTGCGGTATGACCTTACGCCGTTGGGTCACCGACAGGCCCTGGCACTGGCTCCCGCAGCAACTCGCCCGCGTGCTTGGGCCGTGCCTGGGGGGCGCCTGGTCTCCGCCACCCGCCTCAGCTCTGCCGCACAGCCCAGTTGTGGCAGGTATGAAAGAACCACGGACCGGGGGCGTTGATGTCAAGCCAACACAACGCGTACTCCGCAACGCCGCACGACTCCTCAACGAGTTCCGCCCGAAAGAACACGGCCTACATCGCGTAGTACCGACCCTCAGAGGCGGCGAAGAAGTACTGAAGGGCTTTGCCAATCTGGTGCGTGAGGTGGAGCGTGCCCCCGAGCTCTTCACGCACCTCTCGTACCACCGTTTCTTCCGGCGTCTCTCCTACCAGACTCCCCCCGCCAGGCAGCCAGTACCCTGCCGGGCCATGCACCGCCGCGACGACGGCCCCCGCACGATTGCGGATGACGGCATAGGCCGCACAGCGTTGCTCGTACGCGGCCCCAGCAACAGGTACCCCAAAGGTGGGGAGGTGCATGTTGGTTGTCTCATCCGGTGGCCCGCTGACGGTCGTCTCGATAGCATACTCCATGCAGCCTCTCTCCTTGTCTGATTTGATGCCCGCCTGCAGGTTTGTCTCCTTAGGATATGGTCAAGAATAACTTCCCGGATTGCTTGAGCCACGGTATCCTTACCGAGACCTCCGTAAAGCCCCGGCGTTCAGGCCGGGGATAGAAGGGGGGATGTTTGAGCGGCTCGCATGCCGCGAAAATATCGTGCATAGCTTCTTAGAATCTTATATACTATACATAATAATTGTAACAAAAACATCCAAACTCCCGTTCCTCGGACTCAACCGTGCAAAGAGAGACGAGTTTGCCAGGCTGCAAGTGCTGAACACGCGGACGGCAAATACCATGCTCGCCTTGCCGAAAGCAACAGGAAAAAATAAATCTGTCCCCTTTTTCTGTCCTTTTTCTGCTTTTTCTCCATGTCCCCTTTTTCTCCAGGTATGTTTGTAAAAGCCGAACGCTGCGGCTCAGGCGCGGCAGACAGCGGGAGCGACGAAGGAGCGGACGCTGTTTGCCGTCGCCTGCTGCCGGTTGTTCGGCGGGTTCCCCATGTTGCAGGTGGGTAGAGATTGACATTTCTAGTCCTGTGGTTTATACATTTTTCTGACACCCCTCTTCCGAGTGACAGAGGAGCATGAGGAGAGGGCTGGCGAGAGTTACTGCAGGGGTGTACGCGGTTCGTCAGCACATAGCTCCCGAACACTCCGCCTCTTGCGTTTCCTATGAAAGGAAAGGCTTGTATCCTCTCTTTTCTTGGAGACTGAGAGATGCGACGAGAAGAGCCTAGAGGGCAAGGCCATCTTGTATCAGCAGTTAGTTTATGGCTGACAGTTATTTCGATCATTGTTACTCTCATTGGGATCGTTGTGACGCTGATGCAGATGTAGCCACTATAGGAGTGGACGGGTAATTGAGTCAATAACTCAGGAGCCCGTCCCTCTCGCATTGTCCTTTCTCAACCTTCGCGAAAGTTCGCGATCTATCATCTTGCTAACATCGGCCCTTCCCATCATCCATATTAGTTGTTCCCATGCCGCCTGGTCCCCCTTCAAGGCTTGCCCAAGCAAGGGTATGACTCTGCGTTTTGTTTTCTTCCATTTCTTCCGCCTTTCAGCGGTTCGACTCCTCGCAAGTGCTCTGCGTTCGCTATCTGCAACTAATTCTTGAAAGATTGCAGGCGTATCCGCATCTTCTGGCAAGCGATGAGCTTTTCGTAGATGTCGCTGCAAATTTGCGGAGCATACTTGGGCAATGCAGATAGGGCAATCACTCATTTCCATATGGCAAATGACTCAGTCATTGATCTGATGCCGAACTCTGTATTCGACGACTCCCTGTCACAAAGCATGCCAGGATACCACACAAAGACGACGCAGAGCACCATAGCATGGCCTGAGCGGATGCGGGACGACGCAGAGTCGTCGAGCCTCCTTTTTTCACGAGACTTGACAAACTCCGTGTCGTCTTTCCTGTGTCAGAAGCATGCCAGACCACAGCGAGTCGCCAAGCAGGTCTCGCAGCTGGCCAACGCGACACCTCGTCGTCAAGCCTACCCATAGGATGTCTTTTACGACTGTCTAACGCCTGCTGTGCGCCGTCGCCCCCACCGACCAACGGCCACCTGCCCCCCAGCGGCCGCTGGGGGCAGTCGGACCGAGTGCCTGGTTTCGGCGCCGCGCTGCAGCCCTCAAGGCCCGAGGGCCTGATCGGGGACGGGAGACTGAGCCTGGTCTTGTGGCCGTGGGGGCCGTGCGATTCCCTGTCTTGGCGGTCTCCCTGTCTTGGCCCGTTCGTCGCGGTATAGGAGGGCGTCTCCTCGGGTGATCGAAAAATAGATCTGTCCCCTTTTTCTCTTTCTCCGTCGTGCATCTGACGCCTGTGGAGGGCGTGCTGCCTCTGCCCGCCCTCGTTTAGGGAATCGATTGGCCTGGCGTCTTCGAGCGACGCTAGCCACGCGGGGGCTTCTACTGCGCCACCACCACTGTGGCACTCACGCGTGGCTCGCCGAGCGAGCGCGTGGTGTGGCCCTGGCCGGTGAGATCATCGGCCAGCACCACATCACCCGGTCCGAAGGTGCGCGTGCTGCCATCGCCAATGCCAATCGCCATGCGGCCAGACAAAATGAAGATATACTGGCGCCGTGGGGCGATGTGCCAGTCGCTAAAATAATCCCCTGCAAAGCGGCGGAAAACAATGCTCGTCCCGGCTTGGATCGCGACGTTCTCGATCTCCGCCGCCGGAATGCTGAGATCTTCAAAATGCGTCTGGCCGTCGTTACCCGTGTAAATACGTGTAATCATCGTGTGGCTCCTGTGTGGAAGTGCCGTGGGCGTTGTGTCGCTATTATCAACACAATAGCCCTGAATGCAAGTGCGCTGCGCCGTAGGCGCCTGACACCACGGCATCCCCATACACCTGGGATACACCGTGCGCCTCGTGGCCGTGCCATGGTTTTCTGGGCTCAACTATGCTATGGTCAGCCCAGCCTATCGTGCAGTACATTGAGGAGATACCAACATGGAATTTGCCGACATCCAGCCATTTTTACAGCGTCATCATCGCGGCGTCATCACCACCTATCGCCCCAACGGCGCTATGCATGCCAGCATTGTCGTCTGCGGCGCCTACCAGGGCCAGGCGGCCTTCGTGATCGTGCGTGGCACCTCGGTCAAAGCGCGCCATTTGCGCCGTGATCCGCGCTGTACCGTCCTGGCCGTCACGGATGACTGGCGCAGTTGGGCCAGTGTCGAAGGCGAGGCCCACCTGTTTGATGCCCGCAACACCGAGACGGAGACGCTGCGCGTCATGTTGCGTGAGGTGTATCGCGCCTGCGGCGACAAAGATCACCCGGATTGGGCAGAGTACGACCGGGCCATGCGGGCGCAGGATGCGGTCATCGTGCTGGTCCGCCCGCAGCGGGTGTATGGCCTGGTGCGCTAGGGTGCAAAGAATGTGACAATGGTCGAGAGGGTAGACAACGCAGCGCTGGGTATCAGCTTGCGGCAAGCCGAGCTGAAAGCGTTTCTGTGGGATACGAACCCTTGGTGGCGCGGCCAGCCTAGGCGCCCTCTCCCACCCGTGCCGCGATGGCTGTTCTCACATACTTTACAAAGGTTAACCACGGGTCTGGCGCCTGTAACCGTGCTGCGCGGTCCCCGCCAAGTGGGAACGACAACACTCCAGGAACACATCATCGCCCACCTGCTCCAGCATGCAGGCGTGCAGCCACAGCGTATCTTGCGGATGCAATGTGACGAACTCCCGTCCTTCAAAGGGTTGCAAGATCCGATTCTCACGCTGTGTCGCTGGTTTGAACAGAAGATTCTTGGTGGATCGTGCAACGCCTGGGCGCACCAGGGCGAGCCCGTGTTCCTGCTCTTTGATGAAGTACAAAATCTGTCCAATTGGGCACCACAAATCAAAGCCCTGGTGGACCACCATGCCGTGCGGGTGTTACTGACAGGTAGTTCAGCGCTGCGTATCGAGCATGGCCGGGATAGCCTGGCGGGCCGTATTACCACGCTCGAACTCGGGACGCTGCTCCTACGGGAAATTGCCATGCTGCGTGGCTGGGCTGACATCGGGGCACTCCTCCCATCCACTGGCGTGAAGCCATCGAAAGAGAGAGCATTCTGGGAGGCTCTGCACGACCATGGGGTGGCACATCGCGAGGTGCGCGACCGTGCATTTGCCGCCTTTGCCGCGCTTGGTGGGTATCCGATGACCCAGGTCTGCACCGCTTCAAGTAGAGCTGATGCGCCAGTGGTTTGCCCATACCGGACACGGGCACCATGGCCGTGGGGAGGCAGCACGGACACAGCCTACATCCACAGCATCCACAGTTGCTGAGCTTCCCCTGTAGGAGCAGGTTTGGCCCGCCAAGAAAGAAAGATGGAGAGCACCGTATGGACTTCGGCATCGTCACCGCCAAAATTGACGAGATTGGCTATATCACCCACGCCGAGAATCTGGGCTACACCCACTGCTGGGTCACCGACAGCCAGATGATCCGCTCCAACTGCTGGGCCGTGCTGGCGCTGGCGGCGCAGCAGACACGCAGCATGCGGCTGGGCACTGGGGTGAACGTGCCGGGCTTGCGGCTGGCGCCGGTGACGGCCAATGGCATTGCGACGATTAACCGCCTGGCACCGGGGCGCTGCTTTATCAGCCTGGGTACTGGGCACACGGCCATGCGCATGCTGGGGCACAAGCCCATGGCGCTCAAACCGTTTGGCGAGTATGTGCGTGTGGTGCGCGGGCTGCTCAACGGCGAGGAGGTCGATTACACCCTTAACGGCGAGACGCACCCGATTCGTTTTCAGATGCGCGAGCACCAGTTTATTGACCTGGAGCATCCCATTGCGCTCTACGTCGCGGCGTTTGGGCCCAGAGCTCAGGCCCTGGCCGGGGAATTAGGCGATGGTATGGTCTCGGGTCTGCCGCGAGGCGGGACAGTGCCTGGCATGCTGGCCAATGCCCGCACGGGGGCGGCGCGGGTGGGACGGACGCTGGGGGCGGATTTTTACCTCTCCACTATGGTCACGCTGGTGCTACAACAACCGGGGGAAGCGCTGACCTCTGAGCGCATCATTGCCGAATGCGGTGCGGCGGTGATCACCGGGTTGCATTATCTGGTGGCGCGGCATTTGGAGACCGGCGAAGACCCGCCGGAGTACGCCAGGCCCATGTGGCACGGCTATATGGATTGGCTCAACGCGGCGCCGCCGGAGGTGCGTCATCAACGGCTGCACAATAGCCATTACAGCTTCGTGGACCCGGAAGAGGCGCGTTTTCTGACACCAGACTTGATCAAAGCGACGTGCTTGAGCGGGGTGCCGGAGGTTCTGGTAGAGCAGTTGCAAGCGTTGGAACAGCAGGGCCTGCGCCAGATTATGCTCTATCCACCGCTGAACCGGCAATATCGCGTCATTGAGGATTTCGCCACGCAGGTGATGGCGCGTCTATGAGGCGGCGGAGCGCCTGGCCTGGGAGGGGCGACCGGCCGGTCGCCCCTACAACACGGACGGACGCAGAGCCTGTGGGGACAGGCGCTTACGCCACGGCGCCTGGTAAGCCGGGTTCTGTCGCATGTGCCGGAGCTGCTAACTCGTAGGTGTTCATATTGTAGGCGAGTACAGCATAGCAAGAGACGATGTTGGTCAGGGTCATGGTGCCGCGCTGGCCAAACTGCTGTGTCGCCTCCTCAAACGTCGCCTGGCTCACCCGGCGCTGCTGCAGCAGCTCGCGCGCAAACTGTACTGCTGTCTGTTCTGCCGGCTCGAGATTCTGCAGCGCTTGCTTGTCACGCAGGCGGTCAACCACATCATCCCGCACACCCGCCTGACGCGCCGCGGCGGCGTGGGCATACCAGATAAAGGCACAATCCATCTCGCGTGCTACGGTCAGCATGACCAATTCCTGCACCTTCTGCGGTACGCTGGCCTCGTCACGTAGATAGAGACGCCACGACTCCAGCCGTTGGGCCATGGCTGGCATGTGCGCCAACAGCGAGTACGGCCCCACATTGGCCCGCCCACCGCGGCTCTGCAGAAAGGCGTCGTACGCCTCCTGTTCTTGGGCTGGGATCTGTTCACGTGTCACTAAGGGTATGCGTGCCATGCTAGCTTCCTTTGCGTCTTGGCTTCAACTGGGCGCTGGGCTGTGTCCTGCCTGAGATTGCCCCTGCGATACGGTGGGCTCCGGCGCGAGAGTAGCATGCGAGGCCGTAGATTGCCACCACGACGTGCTGCCTTCCAGGGTCATGCAGTTGTCCAATTTTGGCGAGTAACAGACCGGATTTTCCTGGGAGCGCGTCACAAGCGACCACTGGAATGTCCCCTGGTTGCCCTCTTGCAACGTCGCACCGTATGCGGCATGCTGTGCAGTATCGTCGCATCAGGGTTCACGCGGCACGGTACACGCAGCAATGGGGTGGTCCTCTCAGCACGTGAGGGCGCCTGCAGGGAGGCATACACATGGTAACAGACTACAACATTTGTCTGGGGACAGCGGGCTGGGGCGTCTGGCACAGTCCAAACGCCGGCACCTCCTGGGTACGGCATCGCGCCCCGTTTCCACTCAACAGTCGGATTCAGGCGCTGGTAGCGCATCCCACCGCGCCGCACACGGTGTATGCCGCTGGAGATACCGGTCTGTTCGTCAGTGAGGATGGCGGGGCCAAGTGGGCCCGTCTGGGCCAGCCCGAGGCGCTGCCGACGGTCTGGACTATGGCCATTGACCCGGTCGAGCCGCAGACCCTGTTCGCCGGGACGCGCCCGGCGGGAGTGTATCGCTCGCGAGACGGCGGGGAGCACTGGCACAAACTGTCCATCGACATTGCGACCGAATGTTCCATTGGTACGCCATTTGTCACCAGCCTTATGGTGGATCCCAGTGCGCATCACACCGTGTGGGCGGGCGTCGAAATTGACGGCGTGTTCCGCAGTCTGGATGGCGGCGATACCTGGACGCATATGGAGACTGGCCTGTACGATCCTGACATCCACGCCATGGCGATTGCTCCCACCACACCGCCGCGCGTCTACGCCAGCACGGCGGGCGAAATGTTTGCCAGTATGAACATGGGCGAATCGTGGCAGCCCCTGGGCATTCGCGCCAAGTGGCCCCTACCCTATGCCCGTGGCATTGCGGTGAAGACGGATGATCCGAGTGTGCTGTTTGCCGGATGCGGCGAAACCACCACCGGGGAAAAGGGGCATGTGCTGCGGACCACGGATTGTGGCGAGACCTGGGACGTGCTGACGCTCCCCAGTCCAACCAATGCCACCATGTGGGGCCTGGCGACGCATCCGGCGGAGGCCAACCGCCTCCTGGCGTTTAGTTTGTTCGGTGAAGTGTACATGACCGAGGACGCTGGAGAGTCGTGGCGCAAAATTGCTCGCGAGTTTGGCGAGATCCGCACTGCGGTGTGGCTACCACATTAGGGGGAGGGCGGCGAGCTCGTCCCAGGAGGGGCGACCGGCCGGTCGCCCCTCTGACGCTGGTAGGGTTGCCACCATGTGCCCCACGTGGTGCTGCACCCATTAGACCGCCGAGGTAATCACCAGCCGGAGATCGTCTTCCCCGGTCTCCACGAGCACCTGACCGCCGTGTTGCAGCTGGCCAAACAACAGTTCCTCGGCCAGCGGTTCTTTCACCTTCTGCTGGATTAAGCGCGCCATGGGGCGGGCGCCGTACAGCGCATCAAAACCCTGCTGCGCCAGCCAGCCGCGTGCGGCAGCGCTCAGCGTCAGTGTGACCTGTTTCTCGGCCAGTTGTACACACAGTTCCCCGATAAATTTGTCCACCACCCGTTCGACGTCCGCCATGCTCAACTGATTGAACTGAATCGTGGCGTCGAGCCGATTGCGGAATTCTGGACTAAACATGCGCTCGATGGCGTGCTTGGCCTTGCTGGCTCCAGCGCTCGCCGTACGGCTCGGCGTGTCTACCAGCAAGGCCGTGCGGAACCCCATGGCCTCGTTGGTCATCTCACGTGCCCCGGCGTTGGTGGTCATGATCAGGATG
>SXGT01193284.1_pt1 | contig 14049 bp, 4 predicted proteins | sample 3176221 | NCBI WGS metagenome assembly SXGT01 (sample SAMN11356862, study PRJNA531348) | freshwater metagenome | isolation source: freshwater sample F1-120 | place: China: Fuxian Lake, Yuxi | collected 2017-12-25 | reverse complement strand
TTTGCCCACAGGATGGACGCGTACCGACAGCACGGCCGTCGGCGCCAACGGCACCATCACGGCCACGCGCCCGACGCTCGTGGCGGGTGCGCCCACGCAGGTCTTCACCCTGGTCATCCATGTCGATTCCGGCGTCGTCGGCAATCTGACCAATAACGCGGTGATTTCTAGTGCCACCCCTGACCCAACTCCCGGCAACAACACCGGCAGCGATACCGATACGCCCAATCCCATCGCTGACATGGCCATGAGCAAGAGCGGCCCGGCGACCGCGAATGCAAACGGCATCATCAATTACACCCTCACGGTTACCAATAATGGTCCGACTGACGCGCAGAATGTGAACTTCACCGACCTCCTACCGGCCGGCGTCACCTTCGTATCGCAATCTCAAAACTCCGGGCCGCTATTCACCCTAAGTGCTCCCGGTGGAAACGTGAGCAATTCCATCGCCACGCTGGTAGCGGGCGTCTCGGCGACGTTCCAGATTTCCGTCCGCGTCAACAACCCGTCGCCTGCGGGATCGGTCGTTACCAACATCGCTGACGTGACCACCAGTACTCCCGAATCCAATAGCGCGAACAACACCGCACAGGTGTCAACCGCAATTAGCGGCGCAACGCTGTCAGGCACGGTGTTCGTGGACGCCATTACCAACGGCATCAAGGACCCCAGCGATCCAGGCCTCGGCGGCGCGGTCGTCAACCTGTTCGACAGCGCTGGCGCATTGATCGCAACGGCCATCAGCACTGCCGACGGCTCCTATTCGTTCAGTATGCTGGGAGCGGGGGATTACACGATTGCCGAGGTGCAACCTGCGGGCTACGGCAGCAGCACGCCAAACACGCTTGCCGTCACGCTTCCGACGACCGGGCTTACGAGTCAGAATTTCGGAGAGACTACTGGCAGCCTTGGCGGCGTCGTGTTTTTCGACGCCAACAATGACGGGGTGCAACAGGCCAGCGAGCCAGGCATCCCGACGGTGGGGCTCACGCTGACCGGGGTCGACATCAACGGCACGCCCGTCAACCGAACGGCGACGACGGCAATCAACGGCAGTTACCGTTTCGCCGGGTTGCTGGCGCCCAATGTCGCTGGCTATACGATCACGGAGACGCAGCCCGCCAACTTTTCACAGGGCAAGAATGCCGCTGGCGCCGCGGGGGGCAACATCGCGATCCAGGACGTTATCAGCGCCATCGCGCTGTACCCGGGACAAGACGCTCGCGGCAACACCTTCGGCGAACAGGGAACCGCCGTGGCTGGAACTGTCTTCCTCGACCTCAACAAGAACGCGGTTCTCAACGTTGGCGAACCCGGAAAAGTCGGTGTGCCGATCACGCTGCTCGATAGCGCCGGCAAAACGGTTGCCAGCACGCTCAGCAATCCCGACGGCTCCTATTTGTTCAGTGGCATTGTGCCGGGCAACTATCGGATCGTCGAGAGTCCGCCCGGCGGCTTCACGCCGAGCACGCCGATCGCAGTCAACGTGGCCGTCCCGGCCGCGGGACTCACTAATCGGAATTTCGGTCTCACTACCGCCAACGGTAGTTTATCCGGATTGGTCTTCGTCGATCTCAACAGCAACTCGACCCAGCAGGCCGGCGAACCTGGCATCGCGGGGGTCGCTCTCACGCTCACCAACAACAATAACGTCGTGATTGCCACGACGACTACGGGAAGTGACGGTTCCTACGTTTTCACCAACCTACCCGCTGGGGTCTACAGGATCACCGAAACGCAGCCCGTCGGCTACGGCCAAGGTACCAATCACGCTGGTAGCAGCGGCGGAAACATTTCCGTCCAGGATGTCATCAGTGCGATCAATCTTTCGGCCGGCGTCAATGCGACCGGGTATACGTTTGCCGAGCTTGGCGCCACGCTCTCCGGCACCGTCTTCAACGATGCCAACGGCGACGGCGTACGGAATGCCGGCGAGACAGGCCGTAGCGGCGTTACCCTGACCCTGCGCAACAGCGCAGGAACCATCGTCGGGACCGCCAACAGTCTTGGAAACGGCGTGTACTCGTTCGGTCCGCTTGTGCCCGGCGCGTACACGATAACTGAGACGCCGCCCGTTGGGTTTGTCACCACGACGCCCACGGTGCTAAGCGTCGCGGTTCCCCCCAGCGGTTTGTCCGGACAGAATTTCGGCGTCAACACCAACAGCGCCCTTTCGGGGAGCGTTTACCTGGACGCCAGCAACGACGGGCTTCGCCAGGCAAGCGAACCGGGCATCGCCGGCGTGACCGTGACACTTACAGGAACCAGCAGTACGAGTGTCGCCGTGAGCTTGACGACAACAACCGGAGCCGACGGTTCCTTCACCTTTACGAATGTCCCCGCCAGTAATGCCTCCGGCTATACCCTGACGGAAACGCAGCCCTCCGGATTCGGACAGGGGCAAGACAAAGCGGGGACGAGTGGCGGTAGCATTGCGGTCCAGGACGTCATCAGTGGGATTGTCCTCGGGGCAAACGTCAACGCTTCAGGCTACCTCTTCGGCGAATCCAGCAACCCGGGTCTCGGAACGATCACCGGCGCCGTATTCGTGGACAACAATAACACGGGTAACCCAACCGGCCAGCCGCCGCTCGGCGGCGTGCAGATCGTACTGCAAAACAATCTGGGCAATCCCATCGCCAGCACCTTCACGGCGAGCGACGGATCGTACGTCTTTGCCAATCTGGCACCGGGCAATTACACCATCGTCGAGGCGCAGCCCTCAGGGTTCGGCAATAGCGCCGCTACGCCGGCGACGAACATTCCGATCACTATTCCCATTGCCGGAGGCGCATTGACGGGAAACAACTTCGGCGAAAGGCTTGGCAGCCTCGCCGGCACTGTCTTCGCAGACAATAACAACGACGGCGCCCTCAACGGCCCCGATTTCGGCATCGCCGGAGTCGTTCTCACCCTTCGCGACGCCAACGGCAACGTCGCCGCCAGCGTGACCACGGACGCCAACGGCAACTATCGATTCCCGAACCTTTTGGCTGGAACCTACACCATCGTCGAAACGCAGCCCGCTCGCTACGTCACGGGTCAAGACGCCGTTGGCTCGCTAGGCGAAGTAGGCGCACATGTGGCCAATCAGTTTATCGTCGCCGTCGGCGCCGGCGCCAACGGCACAGGCTACCGTTTTGCCGAGATCCCGACCGCTGATCCCCAGGGTTATGTGTGGATAGATATCAACAACAATGGCGTTCGCGAACCCCTGGCGCCAAACAATGAGCCAGGGATTGCCAACGTCCTCATTACCATGACCGGCACCGACATCGTGGGCAACGTAGTGAATGTCACCACCACAACCGACGCGACCGGCTTCTACCAATTCGCATTCCGCGACCAGGCTGGAACGCTCCCCCTGTTGCCGGGGACGTACACGCTCACCGAAACGCAACCGGTCAATTTCCTTAATGGGAGATTGCAGAACGGCGTTCCCCCCGCGGCGGTGGCGGCCAACGACCAGTTCCAGGCGATCGACCTGACGCTGGCCCCCTTCTTCGGCGGCGGCTACAACTTTGGTGAGTTGCGCCCGGCTCGCCTGGCGGGGTACGTCTTTGTTGATCCCAACAATAACGGCAATCGCGATGCGGGGGATCCGGGCGTCGCCGGCGCCACCGTCCGGTTGACCGGCACCGATGATCGGGGCGCAGCCGTCAATGCGGTCGTCATTACCAACGCCGCCGGCAACTTCTCGTTCCAGCGGATGCGCCCCGGCGTCTACACCTTGACGGAAACTCAACCCGCCAACTTGACAAACGGTCTCACCCGTGTCGGCCTCGGTGTCACCACGCTTGGTGTAGCTGGCATCAACGTCATCACCGGCATCGTCGTAAACGAAAACCAGAACGGCACGGCTTTCCGATTCGCCGAACGCGGCCTCTTGCCAGCACTCCTCAGCAAGCGGCAATTCCTTTCGACCGCCAACAGCGCCGCCGCAATCGCGGCCGGCCCAGCGGGCACCGGCGTGACCAATGTCAAACCAATCGGCAACGCAGATCCGTCGGGCTTCGTTTACGTTGACACGAATGGCAACGGCGCCAAGGATCCAGGCGAACCTGGTATCCCGGGCGTGCTCATCCTCTTCACGGGGATGTCAGATTTCGGCAATCCTGTCGCCGACAGCATGTTTACCGATGCCGAAGGCTTCTACCAATTCGATCAGCTTGAGCCCGGAACTTACCATCTCGCTGAGGTACAACCGCTCGGCTACCGAGACGGTCAAGAAACCCTGGGAACCCTCGGCGGCATCGTTGGCAACGATCGGTTCAGCCACATCGTCCTCGGTCCAACCGATGTCGGCACCGGCTATAACTTCGGCGAACTGCCACTTGTGCCGTCGGCGTCCATGCTTGATCGCAAACGAATCGATACACTCCCGGGCAACCTGGGAAACTGGATTATTCCCCTGAGCGTGCCGACCTCTCAAGTGAATGCGCCTGCAAACCATCACGAGCATCGTTGGCAGCCGACTCTTGCGATGCCCACCATCCCAGCCGACGTGAACAGCCAAAAACGGCTATCGGCAGTAAAAGTTACATCGGACGGCCACTTGCAAAATTCAGATGACGCCGAATCGTTAACGGACGCGATAGCAAATTCGAAAAGCATTGCCCGCAAACTTGCTAGCCCGTGGTCCGCATTTCGCTTTTGGCCTTGGTGACCAGATTAGCGGATGCCGGCGGCGTCGATAATGCGAACGTACGCAGGAAACCTGTCGAGAAACGAATGCTCGAATAGTTGTGGAAGTGTGAACAGGCATTGCGATGAGCTGTCGGAAGCCGCTTGTTTTTCAGTACGCCCGAAGGGATTCGAACCCCTAACCTATGGTTCCGAAGACCATTGCTCTATCCAGTTGAGCTACGGGCGCAGTCTTGATTTATCCTTTGCTCTAAGCATTTTTTTTGCAGGAACGAGCGACTCTTTCTTTTATTCATTTCATCACCCGACTTTCCACCTTGAACAGTGTCTATCCGTAGTCGGGTTACATTCGGGAGAGGCGACACCACCGTTTCGATGTCAGATCGGAGTCGCCTTTCCCAATCATTCTACTTGCAAACCCGGTCCCCGTAAAGCGACTGCCAACTGACCGAAGAAACCCTGTCAGGAGTTCTCGTTTTCATCGGACTTCAGCGTGACTTGGTAGAGGAGAATTCGGCTATTCCGCTGGAGGGTCCATTCCCGAAACGGGGTCATGCAGCTGCGGCGTAACTCGCTGCGGGTGATTGAGGTTGCGGCTTGGGCGGAGTGATCTCTGTGCCTGCCTTCAATTCGGCAGGCATGTCCGGCGATTGCCACTCCCAATCCAACCGACGATCGTTTGCCATACTCTCCGTGATTTTTTCGAACGTTGTCTTCCACCGGCCACTCAGCACCAAGCCACGCAGCGTCAGCATCGCCTCCGCGTTCTCTTCTTTCCAAAAAATGCTGTTACCCTTCATCCGCAGATTGATCACCCGACGAATCACGCTCTCGATCGCACCGCTGCCCAGGGGCAGGCCCCGACGCCGATACGTCGCATAGTCCAGGTGCCCCGCTTCGCCGTGACGTTCCAAGTAGTCAATCTCCGTCCATACTGGCGACGTCTTCGGCAACTTCGCATCCTCGGCATCCACCGTCAGGATCATCAGTTCGCGGACCACCTTCCGCCACGACCCCGCCTTCAGCCACTTCCGCAGTTTCTTGAATACCCGCTTACGCTCGGCTTCCTCCAGAAGGGGCTCCAACGCCAAGCTGATGTGATGCACCGCATGGCACCAATCCAAGCCCCGTGACACCTGCTTGGCCTTCATGCCCACGCGACGAATCACCCAATCCAGACGATCCCAGATCCACGGTGCCCCATCCGACCGGAACGCCACCACGTTCGCTTGGGCCGCACCCACCAGATGCAATCGCATCGCCAACACTTCCATGATCTCGTCCGGGCCCTGGAAGGTGCCGTCCAGGATCGGCTTTGTTCCCTTCTTCATGCGACCACGCTCGTCCATCTCGAATACGATGATTTGTTTCGGTTCACGCCAGTCCGTGTGGAAACGGCGTTTCTGCGTCTTGGTTTTCCCGCGGCCTTTCTGCTTGCGCTTCGTCTTGCGGATCTTCGTGCGGCCGCCGTCGATCATCGCGCCGAAACGCTTGCCCCGGCCATCCGCAGCAGGCAACTTGCCTTCACGATAGAGTTCCAACTCGCGACGACGATACGCCAACGCCGCCTTGCCCGCGTATTGGCCGATACCATACACTTCTTTGATGTTGAGCTTCAACCCACGCTCCGCCAACTCTTGCTGCACCGTCTCGTACGATGGCAAGAGCGCTGTCAGCCGACCAATGTCGCGCACCAAGGCCGGGCTTTTCCCCTCTTGAATGCCCAAGACTCCCAACTCTGGATACAAACCCGATCCTTCGCGGTTGCGGCCATTCCCGGTACGCCGGGCCGGGCTGCAATAGATCGTCATCACGTTGATCAGCAGCCCGCCCAGCAACCGCACTCTGAGCGGACGCGGTCCGCCGCCACGCAATTTTCGTTTCGGATCGGTGGGAGCTACTTTTTTTTGGCGGCGTCGGCGAAGGCGGAGTCCGCGGTCGCTTTTGCCAACAGCCCGGCCACGACACAGTCGGCCATCTGCGCAAAGGTCTGATGGATTTCCTGCTCCAGATTGGCAAAGCTGCCGGGATTTTGTTTCAACGCCTTCAGCCATTTTTGCGGATCAGCCTGAAGGCGTTTCTGAATCTCGGCCAGCACGGGGTCGATCCCGCTGACCACCGTCCCTTTCTTGCTGTCCATGCGAACCTCCATGATGTCCGACCTCCGTGCGGGTGAAACTGATTCCATTCAGGTGTTTCGAGGGCGGGTCATGGTATCATGATTCCTGTTCGGCATCAGCCATTTTTGGGGTCGGACCGGTCTTCGCATCCCCACCGCAGAAGACGGCACCAGCATTTCTTCGCGGTTGCGAATGCGCGCGTTCACTGCTCCGGTTTAGCAGACCGGAGCGCGCAAGGTCGAGTCGCACGGGAAGCAAGATCGCTCGACGACGCACCCATCGATGATCCGGCCGCCGGTGCTCGTGCCACTGGCGGTCTCGAAGACAGCGAGAGTAAACTTGCCGGTCTTCAGGTCGCGGCGGGTGGCGATGATCTTGTACTCTTCTGTCTTGGGGGCTTTGTAAAGGACTCGTAAGTCGTGCGTGCCGGCGAGACCGCGGTTGCCAAATCATCGATTCATTCGATCCAGTGCTTCTTTCGCATGAATTGTCAGATACGCCGCTTCAGAGCCATCGGTCAATTGCCGAAGGAAGTCACCCGCTTCGCGCGTTGCAATTCGCTCCAGCACCTCCACGGCGCGAATGGCCCGAAGTTGTTCGGGTGGCGGCCGCTTTGATTGCATGTCTGCCAGCAGTGCTTTGATGCGGCGGGATGCTTCGACCGAAGGCTTGGCCTGAAGTCCTTTCGTCAAGGTTGCCTCCGCGATCAGTCCCATGGCTGCCAGCTCGCGACCGGCCTTGTCGCGGACCGCGAAGCTCGCCTGGTCCAGATCGGCTACAAGTTTCTCCAAACTGGTCTGGTTCACTTCAAAGGGGCGCACCCGTTTTCGCAAAAAGGCAATGGATTCCACGGGCGTATCGACCATCGCCCAAATCGCCCGGCCAACTTTTTCGTCGTTCGCGTCGGCCAGCAATGCCCAATGCTCCTCGCTGTTACCGGGCAGTCTGTTGCCTGGTCGCAGTCCCGTCACGTCCCAGACCAATGCTGTCGAGTCGCTACTGGTGGAAATCAGGGTTCTGCCGTCCGGCGTAAACGCGAGTGCGGTAATCCCTTGCAAATGTCCACCCAGGCGCAAACGTGGCTGGCCTGATGCCGTTTCAAATACGATGATGTTGCCTTGTCCAGGGCCCGGAGCGGCGAAGAGCCAGCCATCGGGCGAAATGGCGACCGGAACTGCAGCGGATCTCCCAAGGATCGAGCCCCCTTCCCGCTCGGCCATCTTGCGCTGAACGGAGTCTTCAAACCGAAACGTCTCGCGCGCGCGACCAATGTCCCATAGGCGAATGGTCTCCATGCGATTTTCCACGGGACCCTGGTAGCTTCCGGGGTTATAAGTGTCGATGCCCCCAATCGAAGGAGTGAATGTCGGCAAATGGACCGCTGCCAGGGATTTTCCGTTAGGATGAAAGGCGACCGTGTGGGCCCTCTCTCGCAGGTTCTTGTCGATGGTCAATTCCTTGCCGGTAAGGGAATTCCAGAGTCCAACTGCCTGGGGCACTATGCCCTTTTCTTCTCCGCCCCCGGAGTGGTGAAACGCCGGCGCTGGGCCGCTCGTGGCGAGGAGCTTTCCATCGGCGGAAAAGGCGACAGCGTACACCCCGCGCCCGGACGGATTCAGGGTGAGCGTTACTTGTTTCGAAGCCAGGTCGTAAATGCGCGAGACCTTTCCGTATTCCACTGTGGCAAGACGTTTGCCGTCAGGAGAGAAAACGAAGGCATTCACTTTTCCCTCGCAATGCAGAAGTGCCGGCGGTTCCGACGGGAGTGCTTTTTTTGAAGCGAGGAGTGTGGCGACGTCCCAGAGGGCGATGGTGTTGTCGCCGGAGGCCACCGCAAGAAGTTTGCCTCGGGGAGAGAAGGCGATGCCGGCCCGGCAGGGAATTTCGTGGTCAAAAAGAGTTTTGCCCGAGGCGATCTCCACCAATCGTACACGGTCTGCGTTGTCGGCGAAGGCAGCGATTTTTCCGTCCGGAGACAACGAAAGAGCGCGGAGCGGATCTCGTGGCTGGTTCACAATGTCGATCGGCTTTGCGTTGTCCACTCTCCACGATTCGATCAGGATTCTGCCGGTGATCAGTGCTTTGCCGTCCGGTGAATAAGCCAGGGCGTTCATTTGCTCCGTCGAGGGAATACGGCGAAGCTCTCGGCCCGCCGCATCGAGGAAGCGTGTTGAATGATCGGGCAAGGAAACCGCCAGAGACTTCCCGTCCGGGGAGACGGCGATGACCGCAAGATTCCCTTTCAGGACTTGGTCCTTCATCGACGGCGCAGGCAGTTTCGCGATTTCTTTGCCGTCCGCCGTGTTCCAAAATCGGATGGTTCCGTCATCGCCCAGCGAAACCAGCGTCCTGGCATCCTTCGTGAAGCAAACGCTCATGACCCGGCCGAGATGGCCCTTTAGTGTTTTGCCAGCCTTGGGAACTTCCGGTGAATAGACGACAATGTTCGCCTCTTCGATTTTGCCACCAAGATGGCCATTCGGAACCGTTTCGGCCGCCAGATATTCGCCATCGTCACGACACGCGAGGGCAAATTGATGGAAAAAATGCACGCTTGGCCAATGCCGGGGAAGGTCGCTGCCATTCGGCAGCTCTTGGCCGGTCGACAAATCCCAGCGACGGAAGGCACCCTTCGGTCCTTGCCTGTCGGAAGACTTCGATACCGCAGCCAGTTCCTTGCCGTTGCGGGAGAAGGCTAGCGCCCACGGCTCCCAAGAGCGCAGCTCGAAAGTCCATATTGGCCTGCCGTCCTTGGCATCCCAGACCCGAACCATCCTGTCCTGACCGCATGACGCCAGGAACCGTCCATCGTTCGAAACGGCGACTCCTTGAACCTTGCCTTCATGCTGCAGTCGGCTTGTGCCGATGCGGAGAAGGGCCTGGTCGGGGAGAGGATCGCCTTGCTGATCGACACGTGCTTTCTTCGCTTCCTGGTCTTTTTCTTTCCCCGCCTTACGGTTTTTCTCCAGGGCGTCGTTGACTTCCTTGTAGCGTTTTTTCCGATCTTCCTTGGTGTCGAGCTCCTTGACCGGAACCTTGACCTCCTTGCCAGCGAGGATATCCTTGACGAACCCCCGCAGTTGCTCGGCTGAGTCGTGGTAACAAGCCGACATTTCGGGTTCCACACGAATCAAGAGCCAGCACTCACTGAGGCTGTTGTAATTTGCCGTGTAGCAGTATTTGTCGATAAAGACGTACGCGATCCCCGCCGGGGTCTTTCCCGTGCCTTCGATCCAGAACATCACCGCCGATTTTCCCTTGGCGAACCCGTCGAGGATTGGCTTCGTTCCTTCGTCGGCGGGGCGAAGGATGTGCCTGAACGTGGTGATCTGCGACTGCCCCTTGAGGGTTTCCGCGTTCTCAAACACGACGCCCCCCTTTTCCTTGTCGAATCTATCGACTTTCAACACGCGGATGTGATGAGAGTGCGTGCACATTTTCTGCAGCGTCATCGGCGGGTAGTGGATATACCCGGCTGCGTCCGGCCCGCTCATGGCCATGACGAGCGCGATGCAAAATGTCCAAATCGCAGTTCGGCTCAACAACGGCTTCTCCTTCATCGCAAGCTCAGCATGATCGTATTTCTTCCTGTAGTAATACGACGATGTTCGCGCCGCAATGGTCGTAACCGGCACAGCCGTCGGGCACCTCATCACGGTGCTTTCGGCTGCGAGGCTCGTTTCTCGCGGGCGTCATCTTCGGGTGTTCGGGCACGGATCGTAACGGGTGTGTCGCCAGTGGCAAGCACATTTTGCCAATCATCCTTTTGGGGGATTTGGGGGAAGCCGAACTCGCCTTTTTGGGCGAGGTTTGCGAAATTGATTTTGTATCGCATCGTGTATTTGCCCGGCTGGTCGATGAGGCCAACGCCGGCAGTCGAGGCGCTCAGTTCCGCGACTTCACCGGGCTTCAGCGTCCAGCGGACGAAGATCGGCTCTCCGGTGCGAAACACGCCTTCGAGTCGTTTCGTCTCGCCCGCCTCGTTCGTTAGTGTGACCTCATCGCCCTGCCGCCCAGTTTCACTGACGAACCTAATGACGCGGTCAGAGACATTCTTCACATGGAAGATGGTCGAAACCCGAGGCTTCGTCGGCAGAGTTCCCGGCAGGTCGTTGGCCGGAGCGATCCAAGGGAGCGAGCGGAATTCGAAGGCCGCTTGCAGTCCGTCGTTGACATCGCCCCACACGAGCTTCGCAGCCTTTGTCGCCGCAGGATCTTTGGCCAGGGTGAACGCCACTTGGTTCGACTCGACCTCGCCGGACCATGCCTTGGCTTGCGGCTTGTCTGGCAGATGCGCACGGAAGTAGGCCAGTGATTTGTCGCTCAATCCTCGGTAACGAATCTTTGCGTGGTAGGTTCCTGGCGGCAGCTGATGATCCATCGGTGCGTGAAGCCGCGCGGGACGGAGCAGCATAACGAGCGTTTTGCCCGGAGCGATTTCGTGCATCGAAGCACCTCTCACGACATCATACATTCCGAAGAAAACACGCGACGTCCGAGGGACTGGTTTTCCGCTGGCGTCGGTAAACTCAAAGTCGAACAAATGCGGTCCGAGGAACGCGGTATTTAGCTTGCCTTTCACTGCTGGATAGTTGTCGCCATAACGAACGCCGAGCAGCGGCAACGGCTTGCCGCTGACGTTCTGCAACTCGACCGCAAATGCCACGTCATCACCGCGAGCAAACGCATTCGTAGTCTTCGTGATGTCAGGCGACTCGTCGTCGGCTGTCGTCGGAACGCCGACCAGGCGACAACGCAGACCGTTCGATTCTGGCCCAAAGTTGCCGGAGCCGGGCTGATCCTTACCGTTGGCTTTGTCCTCCGGTTTGGGCTGGGTTCGATCGATAAACTTCCTACCTCTTTCGATTTGGGCCTCGTCCGCGAGGTCAATATCCCAGACAAGCCAACCCTTGGCCTTGAGCCGCTCATCATCCTTGAGCAAGGTCAGCATGACACGCCCTTTCGTTTTACGCTGACCGTCGGTGACTTCGATTTCGTCCGTGACAACAAGCGCCCGGCCAGTATTGTCGCCGTGAGAGGTAGGAGCCGCACCAGGAGTGACGTAAACGTTGGCAATCGGGAGTTTCTTGGTGAGACCCTTGAAACGGGCGAGCTGTTCATCGGACACCGTGGGTGCGGTCAACTCCCGGGTTTTCGCGACTTCGCCGGCCAGGGCCGATTTCAGGAATTGGTCCACGACCTCACGCACCTCACTTTTTCGTGACACGCGATTGAACCGGATCAGTGAGTGGCCCGAACCAGCTTTCGTCTTGAACTCCGTTGGACGGCGGCCATCCTTTTTTTTATCGCCGATGCAGATAAGGAGTTGGTCGCCGTCGAACGTGTAGATGCCCAGGTTGGTGCCTCCATCGGCGCTCTTCAAGGTAATCTTTTTCGGATTGTTCGTTGGGTCCAACTCAAAAGTTCCCTCCATGCGGATTTTCCCGAACTGGATTACATACTTCTTGCCGTCAAACGAAGGGTCGAAGTGAAAGTCCTGGAGTTGCTTCCCTTTGAACTCGGTGCCTTGCATCTCACATGCGACGGAAACCCACTTGCCCTGGAGCTCTTCAAAATCACTCTTCTTCAGTTGCGGCTCCTGGCTGGCCTTCACTCGTTGGTAGACAAACACCATTCTGTCTGATTCGGCCGCGGTGAGGAACTCGTCTGGCCTGATAAAGTCCTTCGGATTGAAGCAAATCGTGAGGGTATCACCTTCAATCTTGTAGATGCATACCCATTGACGAACGAGCAACCATGTCAGGGTAAGCACCTTGGGATTCGTGGCCGCATTGACCTCGCAGTGGCCCTCTTCTTCATTGCTGCCATCGGCGTGATAAACGACGGCGCCAACGGGATTGAGCGTTCGCGTTGCTCGGGGCGTTTTCGACTTCCTATAGGCGTCGATGGTGAGCTTGTGTGGCTCAATCGGGATATCCCTGGCGGCCACTTTTTTCCCATTCTTGTACGTTTCCACGAGCGTCCAGACGCCATGCAATCGTTCCAGCTCCGTCGTGGGCTCTTTGATCTCCCGAACAGCAGATCTCTTCAGATGGAGTTCGTCGTCCACACCGTTGATGCGAACTGGATTCCTCTCCGAAGCTTCGACACGCTCCCCTGCGTACATCTGAATAGCGCCTCCGATGCCAAAGCAAGCCAGCACGGCGATCGTCAAGGTGACGCCTAAGAGTTTGAGTTTCGTAAGGAACATGGTCATCAGAACTCCTTCTGTAAGAGCGGCAACCTTGGTCGAGACGACGCCCGCCGCCACTCCATTGCCTGCCGCAACGATGGCTGCGGTCTTGATTGTGGTAGAAACCACGGAAGCCGGCACGCATGCCGACGCCGCATTCTGCGCCAACAGGGCCGCCAACGATGCACCGGAGACGGCCAGTCCGTGCCGGGCCAATCGCTTCGAGAGCATTTGATGGGCCGTCGCAAGCCGACTCGAAAGCGTGCCTTGGGGAATCTTGAGTTGGGCCGCCACTTCCTTGCGCGTTCGGCCTTCCAGATCGCAGAGGACCACGGGCAGCCGATATTTGTCCGACAAGGCGCTTAATTCCTGGTCGAGCAGGCGCTGTAACTCTTCCCGTTCATCGAGTGGATCCTTTGCCGACTCCGGCATGTTCGTCACCTGCTTTTCTTTGGCACGCACTCTGGTGCAAGCAGTCCTGGTTTGGAGTGCTGTGTGGCACGCGACGCCGTAGAGCCAGTTGCCGACCGCCGCGCGTGGTTTGATCGCGGCAGCCTTACGAACGAGGATGAGGAAAGCAGCCTGAAACGCATCCTCGGCATCCGCGGCTTGGCCGACTATTCTCTGACAGACCCCCCAGACCATGGGAGCATGCCGCCGAACGAGCGCCGAAAATGCAGCCTCGTCCTGCTTTTCGACAAAGCGGTCCAGGAGTTGGCCATCGGACAACGTGTCCTCTTCCTGCCGCAATACAGTCTTGCGGAGGTGCTCCACGACTTTGATAACGGGGCGGATTGGCACGTCATTTCCCTTGGGGCCGTTTTGCTTCTACCTAATTATTCATCAACGCAAACTCATTTCGTCGATTTATTTTTATTGAAAAGCACTGACGCCCAGAAAATCGACCCGCACGCCAGGCAGAAGACACTGATGTGTCCTTTCAGCGTGGCCTAGCCCGCAATTCTCACCAGTAGTGGGCAACGCCACACTATGGGAGTTTTTTGCCGATGGAGACTCGATTAGCTTGAGGAAGTTGCGTTCGGCGGACCGGTCCGATGGTTTTGTGTTTGGTCGGTGAGCGTTCTTGGC
>SXGT01114864.1_pt1 | contig 14049 bp, 19 predicted proteins | sample 3176221 | NCBI WGS metagenome assembly SXGT01 (sample SAMN11356862, study PRJNA531348) | freshwater metagenome | isolation source: freshwater sample F1-120 | place: China: Fuxian Lake, Yuxi | collected 2017-12-25 | reverse complement strand
TTTCCTCCCCCGCACCCTTTCGGGCCTAGCGGGAGCGGCCATCCAGCCGACTGACACCCCCCACCTATGCTTCCCCGTCCCGGAGGTCAAGAAGAAGCGCTCAGGCAAGGTTTCATGGCTAAGGGCAATATCCCTGCGGCGAAAACCGCGCTAAGAGAACCGCAATGCCCCTGCGCCTGCTCATTCTGCTTGCCGCCTTCCTGCTTGGAACCGCCCGGTCAATGGCCCAGGAACGCACCTGGATTCTCGATCAGAGCGATCAGGAAGTCTACCTGGTTTTTGGCGTCCCTGAAACCGACGACGTGGGGGTGAGTTTCTGGTGCACCCTGCGCTCCGGCATCGTGAAGTTCTACCTGCCGGAATCAGACCCGGACTTGAAGCTTGCCGAGCCGGTGGATTTTGAACTTGAAATTGGCGCCAGGAAATATCCGCTCAAGGGCAAGGCCTCGGTTAACGAGGAAGCCGGCACTCTCAGCCTCGAAACCGAATTCAAGACCTCCGATCCGTTGTTTGCGGCCCTTGAGGCAGCCAATCATTTTGCCGTGAGGGCGGGCGCAAGCAGCCATGTCTTCCCCCTCGGCGAGGCGGACTTTCCGGTATTTCTCGGGGCCTGCGGCAAGCCTTAGGCGGGGCCGGTCCCGGCAAGCAGGCGGTGCAGGGTGATCACCGTGGATGAATCCGCGACCCCATCCACCCGTGCGGGGCGGAAATGGCGTTGAAAGGCGCGCACCACCGTCTGCGTCGGCTCATCATAGATTCCGCTGATCTCTGTCCCGTAGCCGTAGAGCGCCAGCATCCCCTGCAGGGCTTCAACCGCTTGCCCCTCATCGCCCAATTGCAGGAATGGGCCGCCGTCAATCGGCTCCGGTCTCACCCAGTGGCCGATGCCTTCCGCATGCAGCCGGGCCCAATCGAATTTTTCACCCGGATCGATTTTCCGTGCAGGCGCTATGTCCGAGTGCGCCAGCACCCGCGTCGGATGAATTTTGTGCCGGGCGACGATGTCCCTGCACAGGGCAATGACCGCCTGCATCTGGGCTTCGGGGAAATCCGGATAGCCAGCGGCATGGCCGGGGTTGTGGACTTCAATCCCGATCGAACGGGAATTGATATCCTCCTCGCCCTTCCACGAAGAAACGCCGGCATGCCAGGCCCGCATGTTCTCATCCACCATCTGGACAACGCCGCCATGCTCATCCACCAGATAATGGCACGAGACCTTCGACACCGGATCGCACAGCCAGCGGCATGCCTTCCTGGCATCGTCCATGCCCGTGTAGTGCAGGATGAGCATGTCCGGCACGCAGCCGTTGTACCGCGATTCAACATTTGGCGAAGCCAGATGGATCGTGGCAAGCGCCGAGCCGGTCACAGCTGATGCTCCTTCAGGATCCGTTCATAGGCCGCATTGATGCGCGCCAGGCGGTTGGTCGCAAGTACCACCATCTCTTCGGGAACGCCCGCCGCAATGTGTTTGTCCGGATGATTGTCGCGCACCAGTTTGCGGTAGCGCAATTTGATCGCGGCCAGGCTCATGCTGCGGTCAACGTCGAGTATGGCGTAGGCATCTTCGGCGCCCGCGCTCACATGGCGTGCCCGGATGCGCGCGAAATCATGGGCAGTGAAGCCGAAGTGCCGCGCCACGCTTTCGAGGTAAACCAGTTCGGCCGTGTGAAGGTGGCCGTCCGCCTTGGCGATGTGGAAAAGTCCGTCAAGCACATCTTCCAGGATGGCGGCCTTCGCATGGAACAGCCGGGCAATCTGGCGCGCGTAGGACTCATAGCCCGCCACATCTTGCTTGGCCAGATTGAACACTCTTGCGATGGTGGCCAGTTCCGCCTGCGGCACCTGAAACACCCGTTTGAACGCCGCCACCTCATCGCCGGTCACCACGCCATCGGCTTTTGCCATCTTGGCGCCCAGGGCGATCATGCCGATGGTGAAGGCCAGGGACTTCTCGGGTGCAGTGACCCGCGACTTGGCCAGCTTTGTCAAAAAGCTGCCAATTGAGTCTCCAACGAGGGCAAGCGCCTCATTTATGCGGGTCCAGATGGACATGGGGTTGTGAGTTTACCGGATTCTTGGCCCGGCCTAAGGGGCAATCAAGTCTTTTTGAAATAGTGCAGCAGATCGAAGGCCGGTACGTCGATATCCTGGTGCTGGGCAAGCCTGCGCTCGACGTGCCAGGCCCGCCCGGCCGTCCAGATTGCTGCAATGCCGGCAGGAATTAGGCCAAGCACCATCAGGCCTTCCGACAATACGTCCGGCAGTCCGAGAAGCTTTGAAAATGCCCAGATCGTGGTGACCGCCGCCGTGCCCAGGAGGCAAAAGGTGAGCAAGGTGATGCCCGAGGCCGCTATGAAACAGCCAAGGGGGCTGAAGGCCTGCGACGAGCCTTTTGGGGCAACATCCGGTTTAATGAGTTCCTGTTCCATAAAGCGTGATATGCCCCCACCCTGTGGAAATTGCAACGGGTGCCGATTCCTCCATGCTCACTACCCAACAAAACAGGGGCTATGCCTACGGCCTCGTCGGGGTCGTCATTTTCGCCTTGACCCTGCCACTGACCCGCCTTGCCGTAGCAGAGTTCAACCCCCTTCTCCTCAGCATCGGGCGGACAGTGGGCGCTGCACTTTTTGCCCTGCCCCTTCTGCTCGCAACCGGGCAGAAATGGCCAGGCCGGCAAGACTTTGGCCGACTCTTGCTCACCGCGCTGGGCGTGGTGATCGGCTTTCCGGTGTTGTCGGCAATCGCCATGCAGTCGGCTCCCGCCTCGCACGGCGGCGTGGTGCTCGGCGCACTGCCGCTGGCAACGGCTGCCATGGGAACGGTGTTCGCGGGTGAAAAACCCTCCTGGGTTTTTTGGTTCTGGAGCGCGCTGGCTTCGGCAGCCGTCATCGTTTTCGCCCTGTGGGACGGCGGCACCTCCCTCCATGCCGCCGACGCGCTGCTCGTGCTTGCGGTCATCAGCGCCAGCATGGGCTATGCCATCGGCGGGAATCTGTCGCGCACCTTGGGCGGATGGCAGGTCATTTGCTGGGTGCTGGTGATCGCACTCCCCGTCACCCTGCCCCTGACACTTTATTATCTTCCAACACTCACGGGCAAGGAGTCGGCAGCCGCATGGGGGAGTTTTGCCTATCTCTCCCTGATGAGCCAGCTCGTCGGCTTCTTCGCATGGAACAAAGGCCTCGCCCTGGGTGGCGTCGCCAAGGTTGGACAGGTGCAGTTGCTGCAAACCTTCATTACCCTCGGCGCATCCGCGCTATTTCTGGGTGAGGTCATAACGTTCAGGACGCTGGTCTTCGCCGCGATTGTCGGAATCTGTGTCTGGTTCGGCCGAAAGTCCCAGGTGCAAAACCGGCGCGGGGCCTAGCGGGTAAGGGCTGCCACCAACTGGCTGACATCGCCCTTGCGCTTGGAGATGTAGGAGGTGAACAATCCGCGCTGCAAATACGTCAGCGAAAATCCCATGACCTTGACGTCGGAGACCTTGTATGCGCCGTTGCGCCAGACCAGCGTCCAGCGCACATTGTAGGTCTGGCCGGACATGAGATAGATCTTGCTGCCGACATTGACCTCATCATTGCCGCCGACGGTGGCCTCGCCAATCTCGTATTTTGCCACCCGGTACTCGCGCGACTGTTCGGCAAAATAGCGCGACATGAAAGTGACCACGCCCTGGTAATACCTGCTCCGCTGGTTGGCGCGCAGGTTGGGCTTGTACTGGCCAAGGGAGTAATTGGAAATCCCCGGCACATCCGCATAGGCTTCGATGACGCTGGCGAATTTTCCCACCGTTCCATAGCGGTGCGCCGCCAGCATGTCTTTGCCAAAGCGCTTCATGAAGGCGATCGAGGGATGATCCGCCGCAAAGGCCGGTGACAAGGAGCTTGCGGCAATGAATCCCAACAGGGCGCGGCGCGTGATCATGTTTCGGTGTTCCAACGAAGTCTTTCGGGCAAAGGCGTTCAACGGCTTCCTGACAGGCTCATAAACTTATTTGCCGTCCTTACCAAGTCTCCGCTTCGCGCAATTCCGCATAAAGTGCTTCGAAATCTCCCTTTGAGCGGTTGAGCACATCGCTGAAGCGTTTTTTCGTCGCGATTGTCAGCCAGACACCCTTGATATTGATGTCGCTGATCTTATAGCCGCCGCCCGCCGGCACGAGGCGCCACCGGACCTGCTCGCGCCCGCCGCTCTTCTGCTTGATGGCGGTCATGATGGTGATGAAATTGCCTTGTTTGGTCGTAGAAATGATGTCCAGGCCCGAGCCCTTGAAATCATCCACGTAATAAACAAACAGCGCCGCGGCGTAGTTGCTGAACAACGTGTAGAATTCGTTACGGTCGCCTGGCGGCAGTTTCTTCTGGTAGGGCCCAAGCGCGAAATTGGCGATGTTGCGCAAATTGATGTAGCGGTTCAGTACCGAAGCAAATCTGCTCTTCAGGACACTGCCCTTGGCGCCGCTGTTTGCTAGGGACATCACCTCATCGGCAATTCTGTCGACATAGGCTTCGGCGGGACTTATTGCAGCGGCAGCCTGCCGGGTGCCGCCGCTGAGTGCTGCCCCCAAAACCAAAACCGCAAATCCGCGGCGGCTGAACTTGCGGGTTGTCGTGCCAATCATAGAACCTCCAAACACCCTCGCGGAGCCCCCTCCAAGCGTTTGCTATATGGCCACAATACGCCCCGAAAGTAAGGAAAAAGCAAGGCCAGGGGAACATGAATCTCAATTCGCGCGCAATCTGCCTTGTCTTACTTGGACTTAATCAGTCATTGAAAAGCATATAAAGATATGTTTATGTGAAATCAGGAGGACTTTGAGATGGAAGAATTGCTTGTGGGCTTGCGGGCCGCAGCCGAATCAACGCGCGTCCGCATTCTCTTTGTCCTCTCCCACGGCGAATTCAATGTCAGCGAACTTACTCAGGTTCTGGGCCAAAGCCAGCCGCGCGTCAGCCGCCACCTGAAGCTCATGGTCGAAGCAGGCCTGGTCTCGCGCCACAAGGAGGGCAACTGGGTGCTCTTCCGCCTGCGTGAAGAGGGCTTTGGCGGCACCCTGTCGCGCGCCATCGTCGATATGCTGCCCGCCCACGACGACACCCTTGCAGCCGATCTCGCCCGCCTCGAAACCATCAGAGCCCAGCGCGCCGATCTGGCCGCCAGCTATTTCAGCAGCAATGCCGCCAACTGGGAAAAACTCCGTTCCCTGCACATCCGTGAACAGGATGTGGAAGCTGCCATGCAGGCCATGCTCGGCAGGCAGCGGATCAAGACCCTCGTCGATCTGGGTACGGGCACGGGCCGCGCCCTGGAGCTCTTCGCCCCCCAGGCCGAGCAGGCCTTCGGTATTGATTCGAGCCGCGAGATGCTGGCCATCGCCAGGGCAAACCTGGAAAAGCGAGCCCTGCGCCATGCCCAGGTCCGCCAGGGCGATATCTACGCCCTGCCCTTTGCCAACGCCGCGGCGGACCTGGTGATCATTCATCAGGTTCTCCACTATCTCGATGACCCCGGCGGGGCGCTGCTCGAGGCCCGCCGCATTCTGCATCCCGAAGGCCGCCTTCTGGTGGTTGACTTCGCCCCCCATGAACTGGAGTCGCTGCGCAGCGAACACGCCCACCGCCGCCTGGGAATCTCCACCGAGCAGATCACCGGCTGGTTCGGCCGGGCAGGCCTTGCCCTCCACCGGCATGAGCTCCTGCCGCCGCCCTGGCTGAAGGAGCAGACCGGGCTTACCGTGTCGCTTTGGCTGGCCGTGCCCAAGCCGGCACGGACCGTTCAATCCCCCGCTAAACCGGCCGCTGGCCTGGAGTCAAAGATTCAATGATCGAGCCAGACCAGGAGGCCAAGAAGCTCTCCGTCTCATTTGAGTTCTTCCCGCCAAAGACCGGCGAGGCGGAAGAAGCTTTCTGGCGCACCCTGAAGCGGCTTGAACCCATCAATCCGAAATTTGTCTCGGTCACCTATGGCGCAGGCGGCACCACGCGTGACCGCACGCTGAACACGGTCAAGCGCATTCGCAAAGAAACCAGACTGGAGCCTGTAGCCCATCTCACCTGCGTGGGGGCCTCGAAGGAGGAAGTGAACGCCGTCGTCCGGGAGAACTGGAATGCCGGCGTCCGCCACATCCTGGCGCTCCGCGGCGATCCGCCCGGCGGCGTCGGCAAGCGCTTTGAACCCCACCCGCAAGGCTACAGGGATGCCGCCGATCTGGTGCGCGGCATTCGCGCTATCGCGGACTTCGAAGTCTCGGTTGCCGCCTATCCCGAGCGCCATCCCGAGTCGGTTTCCATCGAGGAGGATCTGGCCTTTATGGCGGACAAGGCCGAACACGGGGCCACCCGCGCCATCTCGCAGTTCTTTTTCCACAATGCCTTCTTCCTGCGCCTGCGCGACCGGATCTTTGCCCGCGGCATTAACATTGAACTTGTGCCCGGCATTTTGCCGGTCACCAATTTTGCCCGTGTCTGCGAATTCGCCGCCAAGTGCGGGGCCCACATCCCCCCCGGCCTTGCCCGCCGCTTTGCCGGCCTCGATGCCGATCCTGAAACCAGAAACCTGGTGGCCGCCATCGTTGCCGCCGAACAGGTCGAGGCCTTGCGCCGCGAAGGGATCGAGGCCTTCCACTTCTACACCCTCAACCGGGCCGATCTCGTCTATGCCATCTGCCGCGTGCTGGGCCTCGGCACGCCGCAAGAGGAAACCACCTAGGGCATCTGGTTGCGGGCCCAGACTTTCTTGATGAGGGGCCGCGCCGCGACACCATCATAAAGGCGCTTGATGTTGGGCTGGCGCGCGAACAGCTTGGGAACGTCCGGCGCCCAGCTGGCCAGCATGGCGGCATAGATGTCCGCCGCGCTCAGCCTGCCACCAAGAATGAACGGCCCTTCGCCCAGCGCCTTGGCGAAGATGTCAAAGTCCCATTCCATGTCGGCGATAGCCTTGGCTTTGATGCCGGCGGAGTGCGCTTCCTCCGTCGAATACCGCGCCGGGTAATACATGCGCAAATCCGCCGGATAAAGCGTGGTGGCGAAGTAGAGCATCCAGCGCAGATAGGACGCCCGCGCGGCCGACGTCACGGGCGGTGCCATGCCTGCCGCCGGATAGAGATCCGCCAGATAGATCATCATGGCAGCACTTTCTGTCATGATGCTGTCATCAGGCAGGCGGAGTGTGGGCACCTCGCCCCGCGGATTGATCTGCCGGTAGCTTTGCGGGACGGACCCATCGGGGCCACGGAGAACGTCAATGATCTCGAAGGCAGCGCCGCATTCGGCAAGAAGGGCTTCCACCGCCGCTGAACCGGAACCTGGCCGTGCATAGAGTTTGAACATGAACTTCTCCTTTGGCAGACGCGCAATAGAGCATATAAGCGGCAATATCCAGCCACCCCAAATTGGATTGCCCGCCAGCGACATGCCAAAGCCAAAGCCACCCCAGGGCAAATCCAAGCCGGTCCGCTTTTCCTATTCAACCTCCGATCAGCCGGCCCTGCAGCGCGCCGTGATCCAGGCCATCGAAAAGATGGGCGGCCAGCGCAAGCTCAAGAAACTTTATTTCCAGCACCAGAAAAGTGTGCGGGGCGGCGAGAATTTCTTCGATGCCGCGATTCGCCTGCTGAAACTGAATGTCATGTACGATGAGGCGGCGCTGGCCCTGACGCCGAAGACCGGCCCGGTGCTTTTCATCGCCAACCACCCTTATGGCGTGATGGATGGAATTACCTTGACCTGGCTTGCAACGAAGGTCCGCCCGGATACCAAAGTGCTGGCCAATGATGTCCTCTGCCAGGCCCCCGAAGCCGCCGCCAACCTTCTGCCCGTGGCTTTCGCCCCCACCCGCGAGGCCCGCGAAACCAATGTCAATTCGCGCCTTGCCGCGCAAAGCTGGCTGCGCCAGGGCCATGCCGTGGGAATTTTCCCCGGCGGTGGCGTGGCAACTTCGGAAAAACCCCTCAAGGGCCAGGCCGTCGATCTCCCCTGGGCCCCCTTCACCGCAAAGCTCCTGCGCCTGTCGAAGGCAACCGTCGTTCCGGTCTTTTTCACCGGCCAGAACAGCCGCCTGTTCCAGCTTGCCAGCCACTTGAGTCTGACCCTCCGGCTCTCCCTTGTCTTCCGCGAAACCGCGCGGCGCATTGGAACCGGCCTGCATGTGCGCATTGGGCGCCCGGTCCCTTTCGGCGAAATCGCCCATATCGAAGACCGCAATGAACTCGTGATGGAACTGCGCAAGCGCACCTATGATCTGGCCAAGGCCGAAGACATCCGGGGCAGCCGCGCCGGCCTTCACCTGCGGGAAGCCAGAATCAAGGGTGTCAGGCACAAGGACGCCGACTAGCCGGACCCCGCGAAAAAGGGGCTTGCGACTCAGATTCATTCGGATTCAAACAGATGTAGTGGGAACTGAGATGATGCGTGGTCGCTGGCTGATCTTCTTGTACTTCCTGTTTCATGGCGCTGGCCTGTCTGCAGCCGCGGCTGAAAAATGCGCGGCGAGCACTTTCATCAACAATGCCGGAAACGCCTTCCTCGGCGCCGCACGGATCAATTCAGCCTCGGCATTTTCCGGCGCCACTGCGCGCTACACCGACTTGCGGAGCATCGCCCTGTTCGCCCTCGGGCCCCACCGCAAGCTCTTGGGCAAGTCCCGGGAAGCGGAGTATCTGGCGCTCACCCGCGGCTTCATCGGCCGTTTCATGGTGAGCCACGCCAGCCGCTTTTCCGGCAGCGGCTTGACCATCAGCGAATGCGTCGATTCCGCCAGTGCCCTGACGGTGAGCACGAAGCTGTCGAACGGCAAGAAGATCGTCTTCAAGCTTGAGCGCTCGCGGCGCGGTTTCCTGGTGCGCGATGTCAATGTCGCCTCGATCTGGCTGGCCCAGCAGCTGCGCTCGACCTTCGTTAATGTCATCAAGCGCAACGACGGCGATATCAATGCCCTCTTTGCCTATCTGCGCAACTGACTTCAGGCCTTCCCCGTCATCTCGTTCCGCGAAACTGTCTCGCCCGTTCGGCAAAAAACGCCTGCAGCGCGTCCGCCACCACACGCACCCGCGCCGTGTCGCGCATGGTTTCGTGGTAGGCGATCCACACGGTGATGAACTTCACCGGATCGGCATAGATGCGCACCAGCGGCGATTGCGTATCGGCGAACTGGCAGGGCACCAGGGCAATGCCGGCGCCCGCCGCGGCAATCCCTATGGCGGCCTCCGGGCTCCCCACCCGGGTGGTCGAATGGTCGGGATTCAGAAATTCCTCGAACCAGGCCAATGCCGGCTGGCGCTGAAACTGTTCCGCATAGGGAATGAGCCAATGCTGCCGCAGATCCTCGATGGACAGCAACATGCCATGCTTGGCCACATAGTCCTGTGACGCATAGAGGCCCCAGCCGAAATCAATCGACTTGCGGGCAATGATGTCAGGTGCGCTGGGCCGCACCATGCGGACCGCGATGTCGGCCTCGCCTTTTGAGAGGTCCGACATCTGATCATTGGCAAGCACCTCGATCCGCAGCGCCGGATAGCTCGCGCGCAGGACCGATAGCACCGGAACCAGCGTCAGAACCATCGAACCGACGCAGGAGATGCGCACGCTCCCTTCAATCCCCTGCTTTGAAGCACGCACCTGGGTGCAGGCTCTGGCCACGGCTTCGGCGATGGACTGGGCCGCCGCCACGGCTGCCTTGCCCTCCGGCGTCAGGGTCAGTTCGCGTGCGTCGCGCAGAAACAGCGAGGCACCGATTGACTCCTCCAGGGCGGCAAGCCTGCGGCTCACCGTCGAGTTGTCCACGCCCAGTTCACGCGCCGCACCGGCAACCGAACCGCCGCTGGAAAGCGCCAGTACATATTTGAAATCGCCCCATTCCGGCTCTGCCACGGTTCCCTCGACGCTTCCAGTCGCCGGAAATTCTATGGCCGCAGCCACATTATTTTGCAAGACGGCCCTGCCGAAGTGCCGGCCCCTTGCATTTCCGCAAGCCCTGTTTGCAGCCACGGGCCTCGACGCGGCGGCCCATGAATTGTACTTGGCCGCCACTCACGAATGCCCCCGCGTTCTGACTTGCACCAAGCCGAAAGCCGCCGGCCGGCAGGGCGAAGGAACCCCTTCGCTCCGGACGGAACTTTTTGCTTTCAACCATTGAAAGGAACAAACCGATGAAGCCCTTCGACCTGATCAACAGTGAAGCCCCCGGCGCCAGGGATAAGCCCTCGCCGGGCAAATTCTCGCCGATGAAAAGCCGCGATATCCACAACCATCACATGGATTCCACCGCCTGGGACCGCTTCGCCTTCCGCGGTGATGACATTGTGATCGCCACCTATGCCAAGTCCGGCACCACCTGGACCCAGCAGATTGTCTCGCAGCTCATCTTCAAGGGCAAGGAAGGCATCGACGTCTCGGCCCTCTCGCCCTGGCTCGATCTTCGCATTATGCCGCCCGAGGCGCTTGCCGCTCTCGGCCAGCAGGCGCACCGCCGCTTTGTGAAAACCCATCTTCCAGTGGACGCCCTGGTATTCAGCGAGAAGGCCAAATACCTTTTCATCGGCCGCGACGGCCGCGATGTGGTGTGGAGCCTGTTCAACCACCACATCAACGCCAACCAGCAGTTCTATGATGCGTTGAACCATACGCCGGGCCGCGTTGGCCCGCCGATTGAACGGCCGACGGGCGATGTGGTTGCCTATTTCCGCGAATGGCTGGCGGGCGATGGCTACCCCTTCTGGTCCTTCTGGGATAACATCCGCTCCTGGTGGAACATCCGCGACCTTCCCAACGTGAAGCTCGTTCACTTCAACGACCTGAAGCGCGACCTGCCGGGCAACATCGGCGCGATTGCGGAGTTCCTCGGGATCGAGGTTGATGCAAAAACCTTCGCATCAATCGTCGAGCACTGTTCATTCGACTACATGAAGGCCCATGCGGAAACCGTAGCTCCCCTCGGCGGTGCCATGTGGGACGGCGGCGCAAGAACCTTCATCAACAAGGGGACCAATGGCCGCTGGAAGGACCTGCTTCCGGCGGCGGATTCCACGGCCTATGAGGCTCGCGCCATCCGCGAACTGGGTGAGACGTGCGCCGCCTGGCTGATGAACGGCACGCGCGCCTGATTTCAGGACTGCGCCACGATGAACAGGCGCGGGAAGCGCATCAGCACCTTGCCATCGGCAGTTTCGGGATAGGCCTCGGCCAGCCCGGCGCGGTAGGCGGTGATGAAGTCTTCCCGCGCCCTTTCATCCAGCGGATCGAGAAAGGGCCGGAGCCCCGTGGTCCGGACAAAATCCACAATGCCCTGCGCGCCGTCCAGCCCATGGTAACAGGCCGTGTGCCAGATTTCCAACGTCCGGCAATGGGGCTTCAACAGGCTGTAATAGTCGTAAGGCGTTCTGATCACTTCGCGGAAACCCGCCGCATCCCGCAAGCCAAGGGCCCAGGGTCCGGCCGCAGCGGTCTCGCGCATCAGCCGGTGGCTGGGCTCATCCAGATTGTCCGGCATCTGCAAGGCAAGCACGCCCCCCGCTTTCAATCCCTTGAGAAGACGAAGCAAGACCTGGTCATGGCCGGGCACCCACTGAAAGCTGGCATTGGCAAACAGGAGATCGGCGTTCCGGTCCCCCGCCCAGGTTGCAAGATTGGCATCGATGAACCGAACCTCCGGCAGAACACCCCTCGCCTTCGCCAGCATCGTGCTGGAATTGTCGAGGCCCACGACCCTTGCCCGGGGATAGCGCTCGCGCAGCAGCGTCGTGGAATTCCCCGGGCCGCAGCCAAGGTCATAAACAAGCTCCGGCGCATTCAGCGGAACCCGCGCCAGCAGATCCCGCGCCGGGCGGGTGCGTTCATCGGAAAACCGCAAGTAGGCCTCGGGCAGCCAGTCTTCCATGGCCTCAGACCCGCCGCCGCAAGGCCGGGGAATCGCGCTGGCCCATAAGGCGGTTTCGGATCTCGACCGGCAGGTTCAAGTCCGCCAGGTCACGCTCGCTGAGCGCCATGAGATCAAGCCGGGGCACCCGACGGCGCCTGGCGCCGCCTGCCGTCAAAATGCCCAGCAGCAGCCGTGCCACATCTTCCAGGGAAAGCGTCATAGAAGCCTCTGATTTGATAGCTGCGCGATGAATTTCTTCACTATCTTCTGATATTTGGCCAAAAACAAACGGGTTTTGTGGACCAAGCCATCAAAACTGCTTATATGTAGGGAGTGACCGCCCTGCCCCCGCTTGCCGCCATAAGGGTTTTTGAAACCGTGGCCCGCCACGGCAATTTCAGCCGTGCCGCGGCCGAATTGAACATGACCCAATCGGCCGTGAGCTACCAGATCAAGCTGTTGGAAGACTTCGTCGGCGCCCCGCTCTTTGTCCGTCAGGCCCGCGGCGTCGCCCTGAGCCCCAAGGGCGAAACCATTGCCCCCACCGTGCGCCGTGCCCTTGGCGACCTGGCCCAAGGCTTCCGCCTGATCCGCGAGGAGAGCAATTCCGTGCTGGTGATCTCCACCATGCAGACCATCGCCGGCAACTGGCTGGCCCCGCGCCTCGGCGCCTTCCAGTTGCTGCATCCCGAATACACCGTGCGGCTCGACATCTCGCCCCACATGGTCGACTTGGATAGCGAAGGCGTCGACGTGGTGATCCGTTCCGGCAAGGGCGATTGGCCGGGCCTCACCAGCCATTTCCTGCTGACCCAGACCTTCACCCCCGTCTGCAGCCCCCACTACATTGCCCGCGAGGGCCGCCCCGCAACACCCGAGCAGATGCTCAACCATATCCTGATTGACCGCAACGACGTCTGGTGGCCTTTGTGGTTCGACGCCGCGGGACTTCCCCGCGAGGCAACCGTCAAGCGCCCCAGCATCGATGTGAACACCCAGCAGATGGCCGCCATCCTCGCCGTCGCCGGCTCCGGCATCGCCCTGGTGTCTCCCGCCTTCGTCAGCGAAGACCTGAAATCCGGCAGGCTCATCCAGCTCTTTGACGTGATGGCGAACTCAGGCTACGAATACTACCTCGCCTATGCCGAGGCCCGCCGCAACGCCCCCAAGATCCGCGCCTTCCGCGAATGGATATTGAAAGAGGCGGGTACCGCCTAGCGCGAGAATTGCTTGTACTCAATCCGCTTGGGCATCACCGAGTCCTCACCTAGCCGGCGCTTTTTGTCTTCTTCGAAATCCCGAAATTTGCCTTATGGCTTTCGCCCAATGACTCCAGTAGCGCATCCAAAGAAATAGTCCTGCTTTTTAACTTCAAGCCCCTCAGCTATCAGACAGGAAGCAAAGTAACCGCAATCACCAAACTCACGCGCACAGATTCCAAGCATTGCAAAATCCTGCGCGCCTCTCAGGAATAGGCGTTCAATAAGCGGCAGAAACTGCCTCAAGTAGAATCGGTAAACACCCTTGAGAATCCACCCCTCAGGGTCAGAGGCCTCTATGAAGGAGAACAATCCTCCAGGCTTTAAAATACGAGCCAGCTGGCCTGCTATCACCTTCTGTTGATCACGGTTGAATGTCTTCAGCCCAAAAATACAAATTGCAAAATCGGCAAGGTTCGATTGCAATTCATTTTTCAGCACGTCTGCTTCAATGATTTCAATTTTCTCCAATCGCATGCTGTGTAACCGGTCAATAGCCCGTTGCACCATGCCTGAAGAAATGTCGATCGCCACGATGGACTTCAACTCCGGATGGCGCTTTATCAAGTGTGGCCAAGTTTCGCCTGTCCCAGCCATCAGATCGGCACCGACCGCGTTTAGGGGATGGAATTTCGGCAACCGGTCAATACACTGCCGACGCCATAACCAGACAAAACCAAAAGATGCTACTTGGCTCCAATATCGATAACCACTGCTGCATCTATCGAACACACCTTTGACAAAAGCAGGGTCATAGATGTCATTTGAATCGACGCTCGAATTCATCTTGTTGTCCGCCATCAAGTGGAATCGGAGTTAACCGTGACTACCGCAAAAACTGCTTGTACTTGATCCGCTTCGGCATTACCGAGTCCTCGCCGAGCCTCCGCTTCTTGTCTTCCTCGTAGTCCTGGAAGTTGCC
>SXGT01865822.1_pt1 | contig 14050 bp, 10 predicted proteins | sample 3176221 | NCBI WGS metagenome assembly SXGT01 (sample SAMN11356862, study PRJNA531348) | freshwater metagenome | isolation source: freshwater sample F1-120 | place: China: Fuxian Lake, Yuxi | collected 2017-12-25 | reverse complement strand
GCCAGGTCGTCATCGACCCGCCGGACGTGAAAGGCCGCGAGGCGATCCTCAAGGTGCACGCGCGCAAGGTTCGCATGGCCGCCAACGTGGACCTCGTGCGCATCGCCAAGGCCACCCCGGGTTTCTCGGGCGCAGAACTAGCCGCCGTGATCAACGAAGCCGCGATTCTCGCGGCGATGAAGAACGAGGATGCCGTCGGCATGAGCGATCTCGAAGAAGCGCGCGACCGCGTGCGCTGGGGTCGCGAGAAAAAGAGTCGCGCCATCGAGGAGAAGGACCGCAAGGTCACGGCCTACCACGAAGCCGGCCACGCGATCGTCTCGGTCAAGACGCCGGACCAGGACCCAGTGCACAAGGTCACAATCGTCAGCCGCGGCCGGGCGCTCGGCGCGACGTTGTCGCTGCCGGAGCGAGACGACTACAACCACTGGCGAAGGAAGTTGCTCGGCCGCATCGCCGTCTGCTTCGGCGGCCGCATCGCCGAAGAAATCGTCTTCGGCGACGTGTCGGCTGGCGCGCAGAACGACATCGAACAAGCGACCAACCTTGCCAAGGTCATGGTCTGCGAACTCGGCATGAGCCCCGCGGTCGGACCGATCAAGTACACGAACGACGACCAGAATCCGTTCCTGGGGCGCGAATTCCACATGGCATCGGACCTGTCGCAGAAGACCCTCGAACTGGTCAACGACGAAGTCCGCCGGATCATCGCGGAACAGTATGAAGCGGCCAGAAAGCTGCTCGCCGAGCATCGCGAACCCCTGGACCGCCTCGCCGAGGCGCTGCTGAAGCACGAGACCTTGAACGGCGACGAGGTCGGCGCCGTGCTGCGTGGCGACAACGTCGAGGACTACCGCGCGGCACAAGAACGCCTTGCCGCCGCCGAACCTGCGCGTCGCGCAGCCATCGAATCGCCGCCGATCCCGGCCGCCGCGCCGCAATCACCGAACCCGGACGTCGGACTCTCGGGCGCCTGACGCCCTCTCGATCCAAAGGAGAGACAAGCCGAGAGTCCGCTGTGGCGCGGCCGCCGCGCCGCCGATATCAAAAACCCACGCACGATGGGCGATTTCGCGGCAATGTCGAAGATGGCGGTCGAGGTGGCGGTGTTCGCCACCTTGATCTACGTCGTGCTTCGGTTCGTGCGGCGGACGCGCGGCACCAACGTGCTGCGTGGGCTGCTGTATCTCGGCATCGGCAGCGTGATCACGTTCGTGCTGCTGATCCAGGCGATGGGACTCACACGCCTGAGCCAACTGTTCGAGTTCGTCGCCCAGTCGGTCGTCATCGCGCTGATCGTCGTGTTCCACCAGGAGATCCGCCGCGCGATCGTGCACGTCGGCGAGTCGCAGATCTTCGCTCCGTTCTTCCGCAAGGAAGTGAAGGTCGTGCAACGCATCGCGCGCGCGGCCGAGAACATGAGCAAGGTCAAGATGGGCGCGTTGATCGCGATCGAGCGCGACGCTTCGCTGCAGTCATTCGCCGACACCGGCACGCCGCTCGACGCGGAGTTGACGCCGATGCTGCTCGAGTCGCTCTTCTACCCCAAGAGCACTTTGCACGATGGCGCCGTCATCGTGCGCGACAACCGCATCGTCGCCGCGGCCTGCCTCTTGCCGTTGTCCCAGAACCCGGACGTCGACAAGCGACTCGGAACGCGCCACCGCGCCGCGCTCGGACTGGCCGAGGAAACCGACGCCTTGCTCATCGTCGTCTCCGAGGAGACGGGCGCAGTCTCGACCGCGGCCGGCGGCAAGCTGGACTACAACCTGACCAAGGAGCAACTCGAGCGTCGCATCGACGAGATGCTGCGTGCGAGCAAGCGCCAGCGCCGAGCCACCACCGAGAAGCGCACGATTGGCTCCGCCCTGAAGGCCCTCGCTGCGGACCCAGTGCGCAAGCTCACCGCGGTCGCGCTCGGCGCGTTGCTTTGGCTCGTCCTCGACCGCCGCATCACGTCCACCTACGAGGCGACGATGGAGCTCGGCGTCGTTGGCATCGGCCAGCCGCTGCCACAGCACTCACTGCGCGACGAGCTCTACGTCAACATCCCGACTGATGCCGTAACCGTCACGCGTTTCGTCGACATGAGCACGGGGGAACCGACCGGGAGCGTGAAGTTCTCCTTCACCGGGCCCAAGACCGAGATCGAGCAACTGGCCAGCGACAACTTGAAGGTCGAGGTCCGTCTGCCCAAGGTCGAGTGGGACAAGGTCGACAGCGCCGACTTCGCGATCGCCGACGTGCAGTTCACGCATCGCTCGCTGCAAGACCGCAAGGTTCAGGCGACGATGTCGCCGCAGCGGGTCCGCTTCGAGATCGTGCGAATGAAGGCGTCGACGCTGCAACTCGGAGCCGACCAGGTCGAACTGATGTTTGGCGGCGACGAACGTCTCAAGGCCCGCCTGCGCGAGGAATCGTTCGAGTTCACGCCGCGGTCCGTCGAACTGGTCGGCCCGCTGCGCGCCTTTGACCAACTCGCGGCGCGAAAGGGCGAGCCTCCGTTCTTGGCCCAGATCGCGGCAGCATCCAGCGCACGACAGGCCACCGGTTCCGTGACCTTGCAGAAGCAGTTCGCCGATCTGGGCCTGACGCTGCGCGAGGACTGCCGAGTGACTGTGCAACTGCGCCCGGAGATGCAGGTCTACACCCTGGAGCTGCCCATCTTGGTGGACGACAAGGCGCTGCCCGAGGCCATGCAGAAGCGCTATCAGCCCGACGCGGCCACCAAGTCGGTCCGCATCAAGGCCGGCGGCGCGCTGTTGTCCAAGCTGGTCGGGTTCGAGCCAGAGCCCCGAGCCGAGTGGGCCCGCGACAACCTCCGACTCGTTGTCTGGCTGCAGCCGCGCGAACCGGGTTCGCCCTATCCAGAGAAGGTCACCGAGGTCGCGCGGCTCTATGTCGGCGGCGCCGTGCGTGAATCGGATGCCGCACAGGACTACGGCCTCGATGAACTCGTGACGGTAGAACTTTCGCAGAAGCTATGAGCGAGACGTTCGAGGCCCCCAAGTTCGGAACCGATGGCCTTCGCGGACGCGCGGGCGAAGCGCCGCTCGACCCCGAGACCATGCGGCGCGTCGGCGCGTCGCTCGGCGTGTTGCTGCAGAAATACGGGGTCGACCCGATCCGCGTGGTTTGCGGCAATGACGGCCGCGAGTCAGCGCCGTGGATCCTGGATGCGCTCGCGCAAGGACTCGTCGCCGCCGAAGTCGCGGTCACCGACGTCGGTCTGTGCACCACGCCGGCGCTCGCATTCCTGGCGCGCACCCAGCCGTTCGCGGCTGGAATCATGATCAGCGCTTCGCACAACCCGTCGCACGACAACGGCATCAAGATCTTCGCGCACGACGGCAAGAAGCTCGCGGACGCCGACGAGCGCGAGCTCGAGAACCTCTGCGTGTCGCTCCGCCCCGAGAAGAACGCCTCGCCTCGCCTGCGCCCCCGCCCCGAGTTGCTGCGCGCTTACGAGGACCAGTTCGCCGAAACCTACCCTGACCTCGACTTGTCCGGTTTCAAGCTCTGCGTCGACGCAGCCCATGGCGGCGGTTCGGAGCTAGCGCCGGCAGTATTGCGCGCTTTTGGCGCAGAAGTGATCGAGGTTGCCTGCGAACCCGACGGCTTCAACATCAACGAAGGCGTCGGCGCCTTGCACCCCGACCACGTGCGCAAGTCGGTCCTCGAAAACGGCGCCCACCTCGGCATCTGCCTCGACGGCGATGGCGACCGCGGGATCTTCGTCGACGAGACGGGAGAGATCCGCGATGGTGACGATCAGCTCTGTCTATTCGCATTGCACATGCAGCGAACCGGACAACTGCCGCACGCAACCATCGCGGCAACGGTGATGAGCAACCTCGGCCTGCACCGCGCCCTGCAAAAGCACGGCATCCTGGTGCACGTGACCCCGGTCGGCGACCGCAACGTAGTCGCTGCAATGCGTGAACGAGGGTTGGCGCTGGGCGGCGAGCAGTCCGGACACATGCTCTTCGCGGGCGACGGCCACCTCACGGGCGACGGCCTGTTCACGGCGCTGCGCTTGCTGTCGCTGCCCTTTGCTCGAGCAGGCGGATTCGCGAAGGCATTCGCATCGTTCCGCCGCTTTCCGCAGAAGCTCGTGAACGTGCCGGTGCGCCAGAAGCCGACGTTGGAAACCGTGCCGGCGATCGCCGCTCGCGCCGCCGCGATCGAGAAGGAGCTGGGCCAAGACGGTCGCCTGCTGCTGCGCTATTCGGGCACCGAGCCGCTTTGCCGCGTGATGATCGAAGCAGCCGACGGCGAAGTGGTCGAACGACTCTGCGCGGATCTCGCGGCGCTCGTGCAGAAGGAACTCGGCTAGTGACCACGGCCACGCGCGCGGCGGCCCTCGCGATCCTGGGCGGCAATCCAGACGGTGGGTCGGCTTTCTCGGTAGCGGTATTGGCCGACGACACCGTCACGAGCCTGACGGCGCCGACGACGGCCCGCGTCGATCTCGCCGAACTGACGCGGCGAGCCCTCGCGGAGCGCGGCCTGTCAGCATCCGACGTGACCGAGATTCGCGTCGATCGCGGCCCCGGTTCCTACATCGGGCTCCGCGTCGCCGTGACCTTCGCGCGTTGTCTGGCCGCGTTCTCCGGGTGCCGACTGCTCGCCGCGGACAGCCTCGCTGCAGCAGCCTGCGCCGCACTGCGCGCAGATGCGGGGCTTTTGGGACGGCGAGTCTGCGTGTTGCTCGACGGCAGGCGGGGACGTTCGCAGTTCGCGGCATTCCAAATCGCGCCGGACGGAAGGATCGGGCTCCAGTCGGAGCCGGCCTTGCTGGATGACGCCGCCGCAGCTTTGTCCATTTTGCCTGGCGACACCGTGTTCGCCGACGCCGCGCTGGCCTTGCGCTGGCAGCAGGAACGCAATCTCGCGCTGATGCCGATCCCCGTGGTCGACGCGGCGACGCTATTCGACCCGCGCCTGCCACTCGCGCCGGCGTCGCTGCTGGAACTGGAACCTCGCTACCTCGCTGGTTCCTACGTTGGCTGAGCCAGCTTGCCGAAAATGCCAAGGATCGCGTCGAAACCGCGGTTCTTCGCCAATCCACGAGTCATGCAGGACCAAAGAAAACGGCCCGCAGAGCGGGCCGTCATCTCGACGTCGACCGCGGGAGGCGGCCAACGACTGGCTTCACGCGCGGATCACAGATCCTGCGGGCGGAGCGTCTTGCGCTTGTTGCCGGTCGCGCGCGTCTCTGCCGTCATGATCATCGTGCGGACGGCCTTGTCCAGCGCGGGGTAGAAGTCCGAGGACACGTTGCACTTCTTGACCGCGGCCTTGGTGCGCGACTTGGAGATGATGAGGTCGCCGGTGGGCGCCTTCTTGGTGGTCTTCTTTGCAGCCATTGGATGACTCTCAGTTACTGGTTTCTGACCGGACAGCGCGGAAACAACCCGCGTCTGAATGGTGCGAGAGTTTGACGACCGCCAGCGGAGTGTCAACTGAATTCTGCGTCGAAAGTGGCTCTGGAAGGCCGTTCTCGACGTTTTCGCCGGTTGCGCACTACGACCCGCCCATGCCGCGATGGTCCATTGCGATGCCAGCAGCGGTAGTCCTCACGCTTCCAACCTGCGTCAGAAACGGCCAGAATCGGCATTCGGACGCATTCTGGTAATGAGCTGGCGACGCATCACGATCTTGGGAGCTGCGATCCTCGTAGCCTTGCTGACGGGCACTTGGTTCGTCTTGCAGCGCACGGGAGCCACGACCGGCCTCGTGCGCAGCTTTCTCGAAAGCCTGCTGCAGGCGCAGTTTCGCCTCGAAAGCGCGACGCTCGACCCCTTTGGCGGCAGCATTCGCATCGAAGACATCGCCGTCGCCGACCCAGCGCGCAACGACGCCAATCTCGTCGCGGCAGATTCGATTGAGATCGCGGTCGCGGCCGACCCGCTCGGCAACGTGCTCGGACTGCACGAAATCGCGATCGAAGGGCTGCGCGTCGACGTCGACCTCACGGCGGGAAAGACCCCCAACCTGAGCCAGATCCTGCGCGAACAGCGTCAGGCTTCGGGCTTCGACGAGGGCATCGGCGAGGTGACGCCAGCGCGCGTGAGCCGCGGTAGTGCGCGCATTCGCGTCGATGACCAAGTCCCCGCGCTCGTGTTCGACGACATCGAGCTGTCGCTGCAGCGCACGCCCGGCGACGACGGAGCAGCCGATCCCCGCCATGGCGCGCTGCGTGGTCGCGCTCGCTTCGCCAACCTCGGGGTCGAGGTCGAGATTCAGGGCGACATCGACCTCGTCAACAAGCGGTGCCGGCTGCAAGCGCGCGTGGCGAACCACACGGTCGATGCCGCGTTCGTGCGGCGCCTGCTGCCGCTGTTGCGCACCGAGTTGCGGGACGACGTGGCGTCGGGCAAGGTCGAAGAACTGCTGCTGCAGCTCGACCTGCCGCTCGAAGATGCGTCGTCAGTAGTCGCGACCGCGTCGTTCGCGTTTGCCGACGTGACCTGCTCGATCCCGCAGGTTCCCGTGCCGCTGCGCAGCGCGGTCGTGCGCGGCGTCGTCAGCACGAAAGACGGCGGCACCGCGCAGTTCACCGGCGAGCGAGTGCTGCCGACTGGCTCCACCGAGGTCGCGGCGCGGATCACGGACTTCTTCACGGAACCAAGCTTCGATGTGCGCGGAAACGGCCGCGGCGTGCAGATCGACGACACGGTGCTCTCGGCACTGAGCACCTTTCCTGCGGGCAAGAGCATCGTCGAGGGACTGCGCCCGACTGCGGGCAGCGCGGACTTCGATCTCTACCTCCGTTCGCCGGGACAGGAGGACGAACTCGTCGATCTCGACGTGCAGTTGAAAGACGTCGATCTGTCCTATCGCGGATTCGGCCCCGCCGACAAACGCGCCTCGTTCCCGCTGCCGGTCGTCAAAGCGCAAGGCCGCGTGCATCTGCGCGACGACGTCGTCAGCATCGAAGACGTCGTGGCCCAGATCGCCCCCGAGGCTGGAGGCGGCGAAGTGACCATCACCGGCCGCGTCGACCCGAGCCACGCAGGCCCCGAACAGGTGAGTCTCGATCTGCAGGCCGCGCGCATCCAGTTCACACCGGCGTTGCGCGCAGCGCTCGCCGACCTCGTTCGCGATCAGGGCGCGCTCTACGACCAGTTCTCGCCCGAAGGCTCGGCATCGGTGAGCCTGCGGCTCCGCCCGACGCCCGGTGAAGCAAGCACTTGGCAGGTCCTCGTCTCGCCGCTCGGCGCCAAGGCTCGCTGGTCGGGTTTCCCACTGTCGCTCGACAACGTCAGCGGCACGATCCTGGCGCGTTCGGAGGGTCTGGAGATCGACCTCGATGCCGACTACGCAGGCGGCACGGCCAAGCTGCGCGGGAAGTTGATGTCGCCGCTCGACCAGCCTTCATCACTCACGACCGGAAGCATCGACCTCCGAGTCGAAGGGACCGACATCCCGCTCGACGAACGGCTGCGTGCCGCGGTCACCACGCTCGCGCCGAAACTCGACGCGGTCTGGACCGAACTCTCCCCCTCCGGCCGCGCCGACACCTTGCTGCACGTGCGCCGCGACCGCGCCGACGAGGAGATGCGCTACGACCTCACGCTCGACCTCGAAAGCGGCCACGCGCTGCCGAGCTCCTTCCCGCTGCCAGTGACGAATGCGCACGGCCAGGTGTTCGTACATGGCGTCGGCGAGGAGATCGAAGTGCAGGTCGACGCAATCCGCGGGCTGCTGCAAGAGAACGGCGATACGCCAGCCGAACTCGCCGTCATCGGCACGCTGCGCACAGGCAAGGACGGCTACACCGAGGACCTGACCGCGGTCGTGCGGGGCCTCCTGCTGGACCAGCAGCTCGGCGCCACGCTCGAACGCACCGGCGCGGTCAGCGAAGGCACGTGGGACGTGCTGCGTCCGTCTGGTCGGGTCGATCTCGTGCTGCGCCAGTCGACCACAGAAGGAGCAACGGCCCGCCGCTACGACGTGCTGATGCGCGGCGTTCGTTCGGACGCCGAGTTGTTGCCGATGCCCGCCGTCGACGTCGCGGGCGAACTGCAGGTCGAGGGCGGCGCACTACGGTTCTCGGACCTTCGCGCCCACATGGGCACGGCAGTCGTGACTTGCAGCAACGGCTACGTCGGGCCTTCCAGCCAAGCGGGCCGCAACGAAGTCGCCTTTCGGGTCTACGCGCCGAACTTCCCGCTCGACCATACTTTTGCGCGGCTCTTTGTCGGCCCGATGAAGCAGAGCGTGCTGGAGCGCCAATTCCGCGGCGCGCTCGACATCGACGGCCTCAGCCTGCGCTTCTTGCTGCCGCAGGACGGATCCGACCAACCGATCGAGACCGTGCTCGAAGGCTCCATCCGCGCGCTCGATGTCGAGATGCTGATGGGCACGCGCCTGCAGCAGGTGAATGGCAACATCGAGATCCGCGACAGCCGAGTGACCGTCGATGGCGGCACGATCGAAGGCGCGTTCACCAACGGGTCCTTGGCGCTGTTCGGCCACCCGCTCACGGCGGCGGCGGCAAGGTTCTCGATCCAGCCCGACCGCTTCACCCTGCGCGACCTATCCATGTCGCTGCACGGCGGCCGCGTCACCGGACGCGTTGCAGACGGCGACGCGCTGGCTTACGCGTTCGGCGACGAGACCGGCAAGCGCCTTGGCACGCTCTCGGCTGACCTGTCGTTCCAGGGCATCTCTGTGCGCGACTTCCTCGTGCAGTGCGGGCTCGTCAAGACTCCCTACCACGGGACCGCGCAGGGACGGATCCAACTCGAGCGACTCTATGGCTTCGACTTCGTCGACATGCAGGGCCACGGCGAACTCGCAGTCGTCGACGGCAACTTGGGAGCGGTGCCGCTGTTCACCGCGATCTATGCGCTGATGTCTGAGAACAGTCGCCCTCGTTTCGAGAACCTCGCCGCGAAGTTCGACGTCCGCGATCGCATGATGCGAATCACGGACCTGTCGCTCGCCTCGCCGCTCGTCACGCTCCGTGGCGGCGGCGACCTGAGCATGGAGGGCTACGCAAACGTCACCGTGACCACCGACGCCTTCCTCGGCGGCGCCGCCGACATGTTGTTGCTGCCGCCCGTGCTGCAGATGATCACGTCGAACCTCGTGCGCTTCCATTTGTTCGGCCACTTGCGCGACTTGCAGGCGGAGCAACGCTGGGTCGGCCAGATGGATCCTCGCCGCGAGCCGATCCGCCCGGTGCCGCCGCGCCTCGATCGCCCCGTGCGCCCGGATTTCTGATTCACTCGATGCCCACCACCCACGCAGTCATCATGGCCGGCGGCTCCGGCACACGATTCTGGCCCGCCAGCCGCAAGAAGCGCCCCAAGCAGTTCCTCCCACTCGCTGACGGAACGTCGCTGCTCGAAGCCAGCGTGCGCCGCCTGGCCGGCATCTGCTCCCCGGATCGGATTTGGATCGTCACCAATCCCGTTCAGGCCCGCGCGCTTCCCAAGGTGATGCCGGACTTCCCGCGCGAGCAGATCCTCGTCGAGCCCGAGGCGCGTGACACCGCGCCGTGCGTCGCGCTGGCGACCGCTGCCATCGCCGCCAAGGACCACGATGCCACGATGATCCTGTTGCCTGCGGATCACCTCATCACGCCGGTCGATGCGTTCACAGTGATGTTGCAACGCGCCGTGGCAATCGCGAGCGACGACAAGACGCTCGTGACCTTCGGCGTCGTGCCAGACCACCCCTCGACGGCCTATGGCTACATCGAGTGCGGCGAACGACTCGATGCCGCGCAACCTGAAGCAAAGAAGGCCTTGCGATTTCGCGAGAAGCCGGATCTTGCGACCGCCGAGCACTTCGTCCGCAGCGGCGACTTCCTCTGGAACAGCGGCATCTTCGTCTGGTCGGTGCCCGCGATCCGCGCGGCGATGGCACACGGCAATCCAGAACTCGGCGCAGCCGCGAGCGCGATGTTGACCGCGATGCAGCAGAACAAGAAGAGCGCGGTCACGAGGGCGTTCCGGCGCGCGCCGAAGACCTCGATCGACTACGCCGTGATGGAGAAGGCCCAGCATGTCGCGGTCGTGCGGGCGAACGTGCGATGGGACGACGTGGGCAGTTTTCCGGCGCTGACTGCGGTCGGGCAAACCGATGCAGCGCGCAACACCTCCGTTCTGCGCGGCGGCGCGCGCAGCGTCGCGTGCGAGAGCGAAGGCAACATCGTCTACGCGGAAGGCAAACGCACCGTAGCGCTCTTTGGCGTCAAGGACCTCGTCGTCGTCGCGGTCGGCGACGCTGTCATGGTCTGCCCCAAGGCCCGCGCCGGCGATCTCAAGGTGCTGGTGTCGCGCATCGAGCACGAGGGCTTGCACGATCTGCTGTGAGCGGCGCTGCAGAAAAACGCATTCTTGCCGTCGACTTCGGCGAACGACGCACCGGCCTCGCGGCGACGGATTGGACCGGCAGCCTGTGCCTGCCGCTGCCGCGCATCGACGAGGGCGATGCCACCAAACTGTGCGCGGCGATCGCAGCGCTGGTCCGCGAACGCGACACGCAGCGTGTGGTGCTTGGCATGCCGCTGCTGCACGACGGCGTCGCGGGCCAGCGCGCGCAGCGCACGCAGCAGTTTCAGTCCATGCTCGAAGTCGCCGTCGCGCCGGTCCCGGTGTCCACCGTCGACGAAAGCCATTCGACCGACGAGGCACACGAGCGCATGAAGGACCTCGGCATGAAGGCATCGCGACGCAAGGCATTCGCCGACAGCATCGCGGCGCTCGTGATCCTCGAGCGCTGGCGCGCGCTCTGTCGCTGACTACAGCGCGCGAAAGGTCAGGCCCGCGCCGAACCAGCGCGACGCCGCGCCAATGCAAACCAGACCGTCAGCGAGCCGGCGAGCAGCAGCAGCCCAGGCTCCGGACCTCCGATCGAGGTCAACGGAATCTCCGTCGCGCTCTTTGGCGAAGGCGACGCGGCGTCCGACGTCGGAATGGTGATCGACGTCGACAACGCGGCAGGAAGTGCCGCTGCGTGCACACGCGCCGATGCCAACGAAGCATCGGCCACGCGTGGTTGCGCGGACAGCGGCGCATCGCTGACTGCTTGTCCCAGGAGATGGGAACAGAGCAGCAGCACGCCGAAGCATGGTGCGAGAGACAAGGGAGCCTCCGGGAGAAGGGCTTTGAACTCGCGGGCTGGGACGGGGAACGGGGTAGCCCGCGAGGGCGCGCAAGCTAGCAATCTCTACGCGCTGCATGCAAGCGAAGGCTCGGCGCATTGAACCTGCCGACAAAAACCTGACCTGCGGCGACAACCCTCGCACCGAAGGACTCGCTCCGGTGCCGCAGAATCGCTTTGCGCCGCGACGAACATGCTCTGAGTTTTTGCGTGCGCGCGTCCATTGCCGGACTAGTGTTCTCGCGCCTGGTCCCCGGGCGGCCGCCGGCAGCTTCGCGTTGCGGGAGGAAAGTCCGGGCTCCCAAGGGCAAGGTGGCGGGTAACGCCCGCCGTCCGCAAGGACAGGGAAAGTGCCACAGAGATCAAACCGCCGGACGGCTGGCAACAGCGACGGCAAGGGTGAAACGGCGAGGTAAGAGCTCACCGCGTCCCGGCAGACTGGGCCGGCACGGCAAACCCCACCTGGAGGAAGACCGAGTAGGAGGATCGCGCTGCCCGCGCCTAGATCCTCGGGTAGGTCGTTTGCGGGCGTCTGCGAAGACGCTCCTAGAGAAATGGCCGCCGCCGCCTTCGGGCGGACAGCAGAACCCGGCTTACGGGGACCAGGCTCTTTTCATTCCGGCGCGCGGCGACGAGCGCACTCAGCCGAACTTCGGCGCGTGCGAACGGATGCCGCGCGCCTTGCCGGCCGCGCGCAGCAGCAACTGTCGCAGCGCGTCCTTCTTGAGCTTTGCGCCCGGATCCGCCGCAAGGTAGCCGCGCACGAATCGAACCGCAAAACGCAGCGGCACTTCGCCAGGATAGGACGATGCGAGCCCCGCGAGGTCCTTCGTGCGCCAGCGTTCGAAGCGCCAGCGCGGACGGAAGACGCGCTCGACGTCGAGGAACGCAACCGCGCCACCGATGGCGTCGGCGACGATGTGGTTCCAGTAGAGATCGCGGTAGACGAGGCCAGCGCGGTGCAGCGCTGCGACTCTGGGTGCGACCTCGCGCACGGCGAAGTCGCACAGCTTGCGCACCGACTCCTGACCTTCTTTCTGCGCCTCTTGCGCCCAGGCGTCGAAAGTCCGCCCGGCCAACGCTCGCGTCAACAACCCGGTCCAACGACCGATCCGCAAGAAGCCCAGCGGCGTCGGCGTCGCCAACCCGAGGCGTGGCAACTCATGCAACCAACGCCATTCGGCTTCGGCGTCGAGCGGCCGCTTGCTCCGCAACTTCGCGAACGCGACCTCGCCGTCGACCTCGAGCATGCGCGTGATGCGGCGCGGCGTGCAACGAACCGTGACGCCGATCGCGCCATCGCGCGCTGCGAGCAGTGCTTGCGTGTAGGCCGCTGCCGACGGCGCGCCCTTGTTGCTGGCCTGCATGGGGTTGGATACCTTTCCCCCCCCCGAAGTCGGGGCGCAAGCCCCGCATCCAAGTCGGCATGAACCACTCCAAAGTCCCCACCGAAGAGAATCCCTTCGAGGCCATGCACGCCCGGTTCGACCTGGCGGCCGGCAAGCTGGGACTCGAGCCAGGGCTCTACCAGATCCTCAGGACCCCAGACCGCGAAATCACCGTCGCCATTCCCGTGGTCATGGACGACGGGTCGCTGCAGGTGTTCACCGGCTACCGCGTCCAGCACAGCCTCGCCCGCGGCCCGGCCAAAGGCGGCATCCGCTACGCGCCGAGCGTCGAGATCGACGAGGTGCGCGCGCTGGCCGCCTGGATGACCTGGAAGTGCGCCGTCGTGAACGTCCCGTTCGGCGGCGGCAAGGGCGGCATCATCTGCGACCCGCAGGTCTTGTCGAAGCGCGAACTCGAGTCGCTCACCCGCCGCTATGTCGCGCGCATCATGGACATCATCGGCCCCGATCGGGACATCCCGGCACCGGACATGGGCACCGACGGCAACGTCATGGCGTGGTTCATGGACACCTACTCGGTCTCGCACGGGCAGTTCCTGCCGGCGGTCGTGACCGGCAAGCCAATCGGACTTGGCGGCTCCTTGGGCCGCATCGAAGCGACTGGCCGCGGCGTGATGATTTGCGTCCGCGAAGCGCTGAAGCACCTCGGCATGAAGCCCGAGCAGTGCACGGCCGCAGTCCAAGGCTCTGGCAACGTCGGCCTGATCTCCGCCCTTCAACTCGCCAGCATCGGCGTCAAGGTGATTGCGATCAGTGACATCGCCGGCGGAATCCACGACAGCAAGGGCCTCGATCTGGCCAAGATCGCGGCGCACTTGGCCAAGACCAAGCGCCTCGAGGGACTCGACTGCGGCGACAAGATCTCGAATGCGCAATTGCTCGAGTTGCCGGTCGACATCCTGGTCCCCGCCGCGACCGAGAACGTCATCACCTCGCGCAATGCCGCCAACATCAAAGCGCGCATCATCGCCGAGGGCGCCAACGGCCCATGCACCGCCGGCGCCGACAAGATCCTCGACCAGAAGGGGATCTTCATCGTCCCCGACATCCTTGCGAACGCGGGTGGCGTGACGGTGTCGTACTTCGAATGGGTGCAAAACCGCATGGCCTTCTTCTGGACCCAGAAGGAGGTCGAGGACCGCATGGAGCACATCATGTGCGAGTCCTTCAACGCCGTCGTCGACATGGCGCGGCGCTTCTCGGTCAGCAACCGCATCGCCGCCTACATGCTCGGCGTCGACCGCGTGGCGCAGGTCACGCGCATGCGCGGCATCTACGGCTAAGGCAAAGGCAGGCGGCCAAGCACCGCGCCCGGTCAGCGACCGGCCGCGACGAGTTCGCCGTCGTGCGCTCCGGCATCGAATCCGAGGAAGTGCTCGCGTGGTATGACCACCGGCGCCTCCGCGGCCAGGACGTCGTCACGTTCACGCCCACCACCGCCGCGCCCACCGCCGCGCAAATCGCGCTCGGCGTCACCGCGCGCAACGGCACCAGCGGCGGCCAGAACCGCCGCGCCACCT
>SXGT01508187.1_pt1 | contig 14050 bp, 6 predicted proteins | sample 3176221 | NCBI WGS metagenome assembly SXGT01 (sample SAMN11356862, study PRJNA531348) | freshwater metagenome | isolation source: freshwater sample F1-120 | place: China: Fuxian Lake, Yuxi | collected 2017-12-25 | reverse complement strand
GGTGGTGCCTGGAAAGTGGCGTACGCCGATTTCGTCACCGCCATGATGGCCTTTTTCATGGTGATGTGGTTGGTGGGCCAGAACGCCAAGGTCAAGGAGGCCGTGTCGGAACATTTCAATGACCCACGTGCCGGCCGAGGGCGCAAGGGGCAAAAGGCTGGCGAGATCCCGCACCTCGCCTCCCCCAGTGACAACGTGGAGGACCTGGAAGTAAAGAAGCCAAAGCTATTGGTGCTGCACGCTGGCGAGCGAACGGCGGTGGGAACGGTCGTCCCCTTTGAGAACGATTCGGTGGAACTTTCGGATGGCGGTAAGGTCCGCATCAATGACTTGGTCCCCCGACTCAAGGGCCTGCCGCACAAAATCGAGGTCCGCGGCCACTGCTCGGGACGTCCGTTGCCTGCGGGTCACGTGTGCCAGGATACCTGGGAACTGGCCTACGTTCGCTCCGTGGCGGTCATGCGGTTTTTGATCGAAACGGGGATTCCCGCCGATCGTATTCGCCTCAGTCAGGCCGGCAACCACGAAGCCTTGACGCTGGATCATGACGCCAAGAAGCAAACTCGCAATGACCGGGTTGAGATCTATCTGTTGAACGAGTTGGCCACGGAGCTGCAAGGAACGCACGCTCAGCGCCAAGACAAGTTCCACCAATCCACCAAGGAGGGCGACACGTCCCACGAATCGCAGGAGCCTCACAAGGAACACGACGCACACGCGGCACCGGAGAAGCACGACGCACACGCGGCGGACCACGCGGCTGAGGGACATCACGCGCCGAACGCCGTCACCAAGGCCGATCACTAGGCCGGCAACGCGCCAGGACACGGGGACGATCGCCCCGGTTCGACGGGACGATCCACCGCCAAGACGCGGAGAACGCCAAGGGGCTTAGGGCTGCGTGGCCCGTGCCAGCAGATCGAGATGGCGCTTCGCCTCCTGGTACTTCGCCGCTGCGTTGCGGACGTCCTGAGGCAAATAGCGTTCGTAGGCCCCGGCCGTTCCGCGCGCGGGCCGCTGCACGACCTCGGTCAGCCATTCGGCAGGAATCCTGGGCGGAACCAGCGACAAGCTTGAGCCAATTTCGTGAAATACGCTCGAATGCCGCCGGCGCGCGATCTCTTGTCCCTGAGCATTGGCAGCTTCCAGCAAGCGACGCTGCGCTTGTAAGAATTGCCGTGCGCTCCACTTGGCCAATTCATCTCCGTCGAGATACATGGGAACCAAGAAGCTCCCGGCGCCACACTGTTTCGCGTCATCCAGGGATCGGAATCCACCCGACTTCTGACAGGTCGATTGGCAGATGATTCGCATCACATCGCCGCGCCAGCTGCGGGGCACCCGCAATACGAGCACGAACTCACGTGCCCCCTCCAACGACGTGCGTGCCGTGGTGCGCAGCTTGAAGTACGCTCCACTGCCCAGTGACATGGTGCCGGACGCCGACACCAGTTGCATCGGCGGCAAGAGATCGTAGTGAAAACTCGAGGTATTTTTGACACCGCCATTGACCGTACCTTCCAGCTTCCCCACGTTTCCGTATTGCAGCCCCCCCGTGACGCCGTAGTTGGTATTTTTCTCCTGCTGCGTCTCCACGCCCACATTGCCCGCGATCGGTGTGTCCAGCGAAGTCTTGGGTGAGTAGTCCACGACCTGCATCGTTTGTTCGGGACTTTCGAAGTAATAGATCACTTCCACCGGCTGCTTGTCATCGCCCGGTCGCAAGAACGTCGTGATCGCGAATCTCGCTTCCACCAGCTTTTCGTCGGGATTAGCCCCTTGAAATTCAGCGGTGCTCACGTCGCCCACCGCGACCATCGGCGTGACATCAAAATGGATGGCAGCAGAAGCTACCGTTGCCCACGCCAACAACAGACCCGATCCGATGCCCGAGTGCATGCGTCCCCCCGTTGCGCTCATGACGAACCTCCTGTCTCTCAAGTCCCGTCGCATTCGTTCCTCAGATTAGATAAAGGAATCGTAGACCTGTTCAAATGTCCGTCAAGCTGAACAACTTGAATTCCACCGCCAGCAGTCCCTAGATGCCGCACAGCCGATACATCTTGTGACGCCCAACGCCGTCGCTGGCCGCTAGCAAGGGACATCGTGCACCCTGCGCAGTTCGATGCATGCATGAGACACTGCGTCGCGACCTGGGATTGCGGACGGCTGTGTTACTTAATGGCCGTGGCGGTTTTGCCTCGGTCTCAGGCTCTGGCCCCCGAAGGGCAACGCCGTAACGGATTTTTTCCGCTCGTTCCCAAGTCGTGCCCTTGACATTACCCACGTTTTCGGAGTCGGCATCCGCGCGGGTGTATCGATCTGTTCCGGGCCAAGGGCCGGGCCGTTGGCCCTATCGGTTCCCGGATATTCTCTTACCCAGTCCGATGGACTGGGCTAGGCAAACAGCGGGGCTTTGCCCCTCAGAGTCAATATCGGTGCGTCGTTGACAGTTCAATCGAATAGGACAAGTAGAATCCGTCGGCGATCGGCCGACACATGCGTGGCGTTTCCAACCATAATAGAAGATAGGTAGGCTAATCGTGCCCATGGGGCCACGATCTTGAGCGGGGAGCACCCGACGCACTCGGCCAACATGGGATCCCAATGACCGTCCACGAATCATCCCCTTCCACGAACGCACCGGACACATCGCGACTCCCCCTAATGCGTTTATCGCAGGTCGGCAAGACGTTCCAGATGGGGGAGGTCTCCGTCGAGGTGCTGCGCGACATCGAGCTATCCGTGCTCGAACGAGAATTCCTGGTGATGGTCGGCCCTAGCGGCTCGGGAAAGACGACTCTCCTCAACATCATGGGGGGCATGGATCTGGCGAGTGTCGGCCAGGTCTGGTTTCGCGATCGGGACCTCATGCGTTTCTCGCCACGCGACTTAACGCGATTTCGCCGAGATTCGATCGGTTTTGTATTCCAGTTCTACAATCTGGTTCCCAATCTGACGGCCCGAGAGAACGTGCTGGTATCCACGGAGATCTCGCAAAACCCGCTGGATGTCGACGAGACATTGGACTTGGTAGGCCTGGCCGATCGCATGAACCATTTCCCTTCGCAACTTTCCGGAGGCGAGCAACAACGGGTGGCGATTGCCCGCGCGATTGCCAAGAATCCTGAGTTACTCCTGTGCGACGAACCGACGGGAGCACTCGATTTTGAAACCGGCAAGATGGTATTGCGTCTCTTGGTGGACGTTCGCGAGCGGCTGGGAAAAACCATCATACTGATCACGCACAACTCGGCGATAGGACAGATCGCCGACCGTGTCGTGCATCTGCGGTCTGGGCAGATTCAAGGGATTGACGTCAACGCGTCGCCGCAACAACCGGAGGAGATCACGTGGTAAACGTGCTCGATCGCAAGTTGTGGCGCGAGGTGCGACACTCAGGCGGTCTGCTGGTCGCCATCGTGAGCCTGATCGCGGTGGGCGTGATGTGCTTCATCTACATGCGGTCGGCCTACCACAATTTGGAAATCGCTCAGCGTGAGTACTATCAACAGAATCGCATGGCGGATTTCTGGGTGGACCTGAAGAAAGTACCGCTGGCTGAATTGGATCGCGTCGCGCAGATCGCCGGTGTGACGGAGATACGTCCCCGCATTCAGTTTTTTGCCACGGTTGATCTGGAGCAAGTGGCCGCCCCGCTCAATGGGCTTGTCCTCTCGCTCCCCGATCGGCAACAGCATGTGATCAATGACATCGTTCTGCGGCGCGGTGGCTATTTCAGCGGGCGGCGAGACAACGAGGTGATCGTCAACGATGCGTTTGCTCGACATCATCGCATCCAGCCGGGGGACTGGATCCACTTGCTGCTGAACAACCGACGTCAGGAATTATTCGTAGTAGGAACTGCCATCAGTTGCGAGTTTGTCTACCTGGTGGGGCCGGGGGCCATCTCCCCGGATCCTGAGCATTTCGGCGTGTTCTATCTGAAGAAGACGTTTGCCGAGGAGGTCTTTAATTTCTCCGGCGCTGCGAATCAGATCGTGGGACTCCTGGCCCCTGAGGCCAAGGTGCATCCCGACGAAACGCTGCGACGCATCGAAGGAATGCTAGAGCCCTATGGCGTCTCCACGACCACGCCGAGGGATCAACAGGCCTCGCATCGATTCCTCAGCGACGAAATCCGCGGCTTGGGTGTCTTTAGTCGCATCATGCCGGCGATTTTTCTGGCGGTGGCCGCGTTGGTATTAAACGTTCTCATGACTCGACTGATCGATCAACAACGGACGATCATCGGATCCCTGAAGGCCATCGGTTACGAGGACAGCCAGATCTTCTGGCACTTCGCTCGATTCAGTATGGCAATCGGCTTGATGGGGGGCTTGGTCGGGCTGGGGCTCGGCTATGGAATGGCGGGCTTTGTCACGCAGTTGTATCGGATGTTCTACGAGTTCCCGCGACTCGACAATCAAGTCTATCCGGGGACGTATGTGTCGGGCGTATTGATCAGCATCACATGCGCCCTGGTGGGCTGCCTGCACGGTGCCCGCGCGGCCCTGCGTCTACGTCCGGCCGAGGCCATGCGCCCCCGCCCCCCTTCCCCTGGTGGCGTGATATGGCTCGAGCGACTGTCGGCACTCTGGAGGCGTTGTTCGTTTGGCTGGCGTTTGGCGTTACGCAACCTGGTCCGCCAACGCGTGCGAACGGCGGTCGGCGTGTTTGCTGCCGCTATGGGAACGGCCCTGTTGGTCTGCGGGTTCATGCTCGGTGGGGCACTCGAATATCTGATCACCTTTCAATTCGAACACATCATGCGCAGCGACATGGATCTCAGTTTCCACGACGAGCGCTCCGTGGCTGCGTTGCACGAAGCACGTCGACTCCCGGCGGTCGATGCCGCCGAGCCGGTCTTTGACGTGGGCTGCACCTTTGTAAATGGCTCGCGCCGCAAGCGGGGCGTCATTACCGGACTCGTGTCCGATGCGCGTCTGACCACGCCACGCGACCAACAGGGTCGCGCCATTCGCATTCCCGATGTCGGCCTGGCCATGAGCCGAACTCTGGCCACGCTCCTCGACTTGCAAGTCGGTCAACCGGTGCTCGTCGAACCCATCAAGGGGTCGCGTGAACCGCTGCGCATGCCGATCATCGAGATCTCAGACAGCTACATTGGCACAGCCGTCTACGCCAATTTGGCGTACCTCAGCCAAGTACGCGGCGAGGAGTTCGCCGCCAGCGGCGTGCAATTGGCCGTTCACCCGGCCGCGACTCAACGAAAGGCACTGTTTCGAGAACTCAAGCGACTGCCGGCCTTGAAAGCCGTGAATGTGCGGGCGGACGTGATTCAGAACATGCAAATGATCGTGGAGACTCAACGCATTTTCGTCTACTTGCTGGCCATCTTCGCCGGAGTCATCTTTTTCTGTAGCCTACTGAACATGTCGCTCATTGGACTCGCCGAGCGTCAGCGAGAAGTCGCCACATTGCGCGTCCTGGGCTATTCTCCGTGGGTAATTGGAGGGCTATTCTTGCGAGAGAGCTTCGTAATCACGTGCCTGGGCACGCTACTCGGCATGCCGTTGGGATATAGCCTCTCGATGCTGCTGGCCGTTCTCTACGACACAGAAATGTTCCGATTTCCAGTGCTGGCGCCCCCTGATGTCTGGTTGCGCACCATCGTTTTGGCTGCGACCTTCGCACTCCTAGCACACGCGGCAACTCAGCGAAGCATTCTCAAACTTGATTGGTTGGATCAGTCGAAGACGCGGGAGTAACATACCATGAAATCCTTGAGTCGATCCCTGCTGATGATCGCCGCCGGCCTGATCGCAATCGGTTGGCTGGCCGTCCGTTGGAATGGCGCCACGCTGGTCGAGTCCGACCTCGTCACTAAGCGTGCGATACGCGAATTTGTGGAGGAGGAAGGGAAGACGCGATTGGCCGAAACCTATTTGATCAGCATGCCGTTCGAAGGACGTGTGGAGTCCATTGAGCTCACGGAGGGCATGCGGGTCACCAAGGGCCAAGTGCTGGCGCGCATCGTTCAATTGGACCTCGATCTCAATGTGGCTGCGGCACAAGCGGCCGTGGATCGCCTGAAGGCGTCCATTCGAGAGAATGATGACACCAGCGTCGAATACACGGGCCTGGAGCAGGCCCGCAACTACGTCGACTCCATGAATCGAACCGTCGAGGCCGCCGCCGCTCGTGTGAAATCGGGTGAGGCCAAGAAGAACTACGCCGCCAAGAACTTGGGCCGTGTTCGCGACTTGAATGCGCAAAACGTTCGTACGGATGACGAACTGGAAAAGGCGGAGGTGACCGACGTGGAGAGTACTGTCAATTACCAGCAAGACGTGCTCGTGCATCGGGCGGTTGAGTCCATGCGTGCCGCCACCGCATTGCTCCCCACCGCCGTGCGTCAGTACATTGCCCGCAAGGGGCTCAGTAGCAAGGTCCTCGAAAAACAGCTCGTCGAGGCCGAGGTTCAACTCCAACAGATGAACAAGGATCTGGGACGAGGTGTGATGACCAGCCCCATCGATGGCGTGGTCTTGGCGCGATTGGTGGGCAATGAACGACAACTGGCGGCCGGAGCGGAACTCCTCCGTTTGGGGCGTTACGAGGACCTGGAAATCGAATCCGACATCCTGAGCCAGGAGGTCGTCCGTGTCAAAGAAGACCAGGTCGCAGAGATATCGGGCCCCGCCATCGGCCGGCAACTCGTACACGCCCGCGTGTCACGCATCTACCCAGCCGGATTCACCAAAGTCAGCTCGCTCGGCGTGGAACAACAACGGGTGAAGGTGGTACTTCAATTCAACCCCGAAGATCTCGACACCCTCCGCACGGAGCGCAACCTGGGAAGCGACTACCGCGTGCGAGTCCGCATCATCACGGCCGAAAAGACCGCAGCCTTGGTGATTCCACGATCCGCACTGTTCCGGTCACCAGCCGGAGAGTGGCAAGTGTATGCCATTCGCGACGGCCGAGCTGTGCTGCAAGACGTCGAACTCGGACTGTCCAACGATGATGAAGCTGAGATCGTCGCGGGCTTGGAGACCGACGAACGCGTCGTGCTGGCCCCGGAAACCAATCTCGCAAATGGCCAACGCGTGGAGACGAAGCCATGATGCTGGGGCTGAATGATTCGTCGTCGGAAAGCGTGCACCGCTAAGTCGCGATAAGGAGTAATTTGAGATTTGAGATTGTACCGCCGAGGTCTCAAATCCGAAACCCCGAATCCAACCATTTCTCGGCCCCCCCCGCCCCTAGGGCAGATTGCGAAGAGCAAGGCGGCCCCTTACAATCGGCCACAACCTTTGCAGGTCCGCAGTCGCATTTCGCAAGCACCATTCCTGGAGACTCTTCGCACCATGGCTTCACAATCGCAGATTTCACAGTCCTCACCTGCCCCCAATAATTCAAGTCTGCCTCATCCTCGCCCCCTCTCTCGTCGAGGCGTATTGGCGGCCGGTGCTGCCGGAACAGCAGGAATGATGATCGATCGACTGCCGGTGCTGCAAGCGGCCAAGCGAGCCACGGCCAGCGAGCGGCTACGTGTCACTGATATTGAAGTGCATGACATCGCTGTCCCTTACAACGAAGGGATCGCCTACGAGCTGAATCATTACTATGGTCCTAAGCGACGCACCATCTATGTCGTGCATACCAACCAAGAATGGGTTGGCTTGGGGGAAAGCGGGAGCCGCGCGGGTGACGATGTACTGAACCAATATATCGGTTCGAATCCTTTTGATTGGGTGGGGGACGAGACCAGTCTGGCACTGGGAACGGCCATGTACGACAACATGGGGCAAGCAACCGGGGTCCCCGTCTACAAACTATTTGGCAAGAAACATCGGTCGTGGGTGCCAGCGGCGGCGTGGACGGTTTCCACACATCCCAAGCGCATGGCGCAGGCCGTGCAACAATTTGCGAAACGCGGCTACACGTGGATGAAGTACCATTTGTCGCCTTACGAAAACGTGCTGGATCAGATGGCGGCGATGCAAGCCGTAGCGCCCAAGGGATTCAAAATCCATCATGACCTGACCATGGGCGGGACAGACGACCACGTGTTCGAATTGCTGGACGCCATCTCGAAGTTTCCGATTGCCGGGTGCTTTGAGGATCCATTGCCCGAACAGGACATTGAGGGATACACCGAGTTGCGGCGCAAGTGTCGCATACCCATTCTCTACCATCACGCGCCATTGGGGGCGACTTTCGAAGTGCAACAGCGGGCTGCGGATGGATACATTTTGGGACACTCCCCGATTGGCGGGACGATCCAGCATGCGGGATTGTTTGCACTGCTTGAGGTACCGTTCTCGTTGCAAAATACCGGTGGCACCATTACCCGCGCCATGTGCGCGCATATGCATGCCGCATTCAAGATGGCAACGCTCCACTTTAATAGTCTGTCGGAGACCTGTGCTGCGGATGTGGTCAAGGAACGCTTAGAGCCTATCAACGGTTGGGTCCGCGTCCCCGAGCAGCCTGGCTTGGGCCTGACACTCGATCGGGCGGAACTCGAACGGCTGAAGGCCTTGAAACTCCCCACCCTGCCGAAGTGGATCATCAAGACCACGTTTGCCAACGGCACGATCATGTACAACCCGTGCCAGACGGGCGATTCGATGGCCCTGGTTCGCCCCGACAACCAACGTCGCATCACGCTGCGTCACGACGCGCCAGCAGTCACCGAGTATTGGGACCCGGATGGTAGCCCGGCATTTGCGGCGATGATGACACGTCTGGAACAGGAAGGAACCGTGCTGGAGAGGCCTTGAGCCCTGCTCGCCACTCGGTCACTCACTCATTCCCAGGCTCCGCCCTCAGATGAGTCATTGGGACATTTTTCAGTCGGCGCTCAAATCTCAAATCTCAAATTAAAAGGAAGTCTCCCCAGCACGAGGGGCCCTGTCGATCCACGGCTGTTGTGATACAACAGTCGCTTATCCCAGGTAACAAACGCCGCAAGGAAAGCCCGATGTCAGGTGCACCTGCCTCTCATAAACCGCGCGGAGCGATGGCAGGCTTGCTGATCGCGCAGTTTTTCGGCGCGTTCAATGACAACGCATGGAAACAGCTGGTTATCTTGCTCACGATCGGGGCCGCCACGGCGGGCATGCAGGCTGGGAGCCGCGAGTACGAGCAGGCGACACAGAGCCAGACGTCGCTGATTCAGACATTGTTTCTGCTCCCTTTGGTACTACTCTCGATACCAGCAGGCGGGTTGGCCGATCGCTTCAGCAAGCAGCGACTCATCGTAGCGCTCAAGTTGGTGGAGCTGGTCTTGTTGATCGCGGGGACTTGTTTCTTGTGGATCTACCCCCAGGGTGGTCTGCCTGTCACAGCGATACTCTTCTTGATGGGCGCGCACAGCGCCCTATTTAGTCCCGCGAAATACGGTATCTTGCCCGAATTGGTGGAACACGAACGCCTCTCAGCGAGCAACGGCCAATTGGAGATGTGGACCAACCTCGCCATCATCTTAGGGACGGTGGCGGGGGGATTCTTGCTCCAGGAAACGCAGCCGACAAAAAGTCTATTAGGCTGGGCCGAAGGGCACACGTGGATTGCCGGGGCAACGTTGAGCCTTCTTTCGCTGGTCGGATTTGTGGCGTCTTGGAGCATACCGCATGTGCCGCCGGCGCGTGCGGGCGCCTCCACCTGGAATAGCTTGGCGATGGGCTGGCGCGCGTTGCGTTCTGATCGCATTTTGTGGCTGGCCTTCTTGGGGCAGGTCGTCGTGTGGCTGGTGGCTACCCTAATTCCCATTGCGGTCTTGACCCATGTGAAGTCTCTTGAAGTGTCCGATGCCATGGCCTCGTTTCCTCTGGCCGTGCTGGCGATTGGTATCGGTATTGGCAGCATCCTCGCAGGGCGACTCTCTGCGTCGAAGATCGAGTACGGCCTGGTCCCGTTGGGAGCCATGGGGCTGACCGTCTGCGCGTTGATCTTCGCGGTCAGCAATCCAACGTTTGGGCAAACTTTGGTTTTGATGATCGGACTGGGAATCGCCGGGGGATTGATCCTCATTCCGTTAAATTCGCTGATTCAATGGCGATCACCGGCCGATGTGCGCGGCGCGGTCATTGCCACCATGAATGTGCTGGTCTTTGGCGCCATGATGTTGGGGTCGGCATTCGGCTATGTCCTGGCCACTCTGCATATTTCGCCACTGGCGACCTTTGGGGTGGCGGGGCTCATGATGGGGGTCAGCACCATTTGGGCGCTGAAGATCGTGCCGGACGCCGCGCTGCGACTGGTTCTAGTCCTCTTAGCGAACACCTTCTATCGCCTGCGAATTCTGGGGCGGGAGCATGTGCCGGCTGAAGGCCCAGCGTTGCTCGTGGCCAACCACGTCTCGTTTGCCGATGGTTTGTTCTTGATCGGCGCCACGGATCGTCCGCTTCGCTTTGTCGTCTGGGCTGAATTCTTCGAGCGTCCCATCCTGGGACGTCTTCTGCGGGCCATGCGGGCGATCCCGATTGCATCCTCAGGCGGCCCGCGTATGATCCTTCGGGCCTTTCGAGATGCGGGCAGATATCTCGACGAGGGGCATCTGGTGTGTATTTTTCCGGAAGGTCAAATCACACGCACCGGCACCCTGCTGCCGTTTCAGCGTGGCGTGCAGAATATCGTGAAGGGACGAACGGTGCCCATTATCCCCGTCTATTTGGATCGGGCCACCGGAAGTATTTTCAGTCGCAGTCAGCGTCGGCGTATTCCTCAGCAACTCCCCTATCCGATTACCGTCGCCTTCGGACAACCGCTGCCGGCCGATGCGCCATTGGCGAGGGTGCGACAAGCCATTACCGATCTCGGCTGCGACGCCTGGATGGAGCGTCGCAACCGCTTCACGCCACTCCATCGAGTCATCTTGCGTCGCGCGCGTCGTCACCCGTTTCGTGCCTCGCTGGTCGATGCCATGGGAAAGGCTCGCAGCCGTTTGTCGGTCGCCGTCGACAGCCTCGTACTGGCGTACAGGCTGCGACGCATCTGGAAGGATCAACCACGCGTGGCAACATTCCTCCCCACCGACTGTATGGGAGGTATGCTCCAGCTGGCAACCTCGCTCGCGGGACGTTCGATCGTGCCACTCCCCCAATCAGCTCTGCCGAAATCGCTCGCCACGCTTCACGAGCGACTACAATTCACCACTCTTATCAGCAGTCGGCAATTCGAGGCGTCCCTCGCCAACCACGTTCCTTCCGGCTTATCGATCATCTGGTTGGAGGATGTTTGGCGATCATCATCACACGTTGGTCGCGGCATCGCCCGATTGCTGGTCTTGTTCGCGCCGTTCCGTGTCATCGAGTGGATCGCGAGTGCGTCGCGCAGCGACTTGCCCGATGATGAGGCCACGATTCTTGCTCAGGCTGATGCACCATCGGGCGTACGAGGCGTGGTCCTCACACGATTCAACGTGGCCTCGCACGTGGACCAACTGGCCCAGGTCTACCGTATCGAACGCACCGATCGAATTTTGCTGACACTTCCCCAGGATCATCCGGTGGGACACGCCCTCTTTTGGTTCTGTGTCGCGCAGGGCCTGGAAGCCGTGTTTGCTCCCCAACCGCTGGATGCTGCCACCGTTGGGTCACTCGTGGAACGACATCACATCACAATTCTATTCGCATCGCCGACGTGGCTGCGGCAGTTTTCAGATCGTTGCACGCCCGCTCAATTTGGCACGTTGCGATTGGTCCTGACCGGCACCGAGCCCCTACCCGAAGGCTTGTCGCGCGAATTCGAGGAGACCTTCGGGGTGAGACCTCTTGAGGGCTACGGGGCCACGGAATGCACGGCGGTGATTGCGGCCAGCACGCTTGACGAGCGGGGGGCTGGTTTTTTTCAGCCTGGATCACGCAAGGGGTATGTGGGACAATCGCTCCCTGGCATTGCACTTCACGTAGCCCAACCGATTCCCCAACCGGGGGATTCCCAAGCGGCTGGGGAGCCCGCTCCTGCCTCTCGGACTCCGGGGCAATTGCTGGTGCGTGGCCCCAATGTGATGCGTGGTTATCTGAACCAAGACGACTTAACTCATCAGGTGATGCGCGACGGTTGGTATGTCACGGGCGACTTGGCGATCGTCGATGAAGATGGGTTCGTAAAAATTATTGAGCGACATGCGCCCCGCACCTAGTGGCGGCCAAAAGTGGCAAAGTGGCATAGGCTTCCAGCCTGTGGGACTGAAAAAAGTGGCATAGGCTTCCAGCCTGTGAGACTGAAAAAAGTGGCATAGGCTTCCAGCCTGTGGAACCAGCAAAAAACCGCATTTACCTCCAACTATCCCAAAATGAACCCAATCGTAAACATCGCCGCTTACAAGTTCGTCCCCCTGGACGATCTGAAGGAGTTGCGCCGCCGCCTGCACAAGAAGTGCACTCGTTGGGAATTGAAAGGTACGATCCTTCTTTCCACGGAAGGCATCAATCTGTTCATCGCGGGCGAGCGATCATCGATCGACAAACTAATGGCTGAGCTTCGCGCCATTCCCGGCCTGGACGATTTGACCGTCAAGGAAAGTCTGAGCGATCGCCAACCGTTCAACCGCATGTTGGTCCGCATCAAGCAAGAGATCATTGCTTTTGGGGTTGATGGGGTGAGTCCGCTGCTTGCCCCGGCGCCGCGTGTATCGGCGCAACAATTGAAACAATGGTTGGACGAAGGTCGTCCGGTGACGTTGCTGGACACTCGCAATAACTACGAGATCAAGTTGGGCACGTTCCACAACGCCGTACCCGTCAACATCGACCACTTCCGTTATTTTCCGGAAGCCGTGCGACGTCTCCCCGAGCCGCTAAAAGATCAGACGATTGTCACGTTTTGCACGGGGGGTATTCGGTGTGAGAAGGCAGCCCCGTTCATGCGTCAGCAAGGATTTCGCAATGTCTTCCAGCTGGATGGCGGCATCTTGCGATACTTCGAAGAGTGCGGTGGCACACACTACGACGGGGAGTGCTTCGTATTCGATCAACGCGTCGCGCTCGATGCACAGCTCTGCGAAACAGCCACCACACAGTGCTATGTTTGCCAAGAGCCGTTGACGCTCGAAGAACAGCAGTCACCCCGATATGTGCTGGGGGAATCCTGTCCCTATTGCTATCGCGCACCGGAGGAACAATTGGCGGTGACGCTCGAGCAGCGACAGGCAGCCATCGATCGCGTCACGCGGCCCCTCCCCGGCAGTCAACCGTACGAAAACCAACGCCCCATCAAGGTGCCGGAACGCTGCGAAGGGCAAACGCTCATCGAGTTTCTTTGTGAAGTTCTGCCGCACGTGCCGCGGACCACGTGGCAAGACATCTGTTCGGCAGGGCAGATCGTCGGCCACGGCCGTGTTGTTACCGCGGAGCACATCGTGCATGCCGGTGAGCGATACTGCCACGTCTTGCCGGGCACAATCGAACCGGACGTGAACGCAGCCATTCGTATCTTGTATGAAGACTCGTCCATCATCGTGGTGCATAAACCAGCCCCGTTGCCGATGCACCCGAGCGGTCGATTCCACCGCAATACGCTTAGCTATATCATGCGCGAGGCCTATCGGCCGCACATGCCACGCGTCGCGCATCGCTTGGATGCCAACACCACCGGGGTTGTTGTGCTCAGCCGTACGCATCATGTGGCGGGACGACTGCAACCGCAATTCGAACGGCGTGAGGTGGAAAAGGTCTATTTGGCGCGCGTTCAAGGACATCCGGCCGAAGATCGGTTTGTCTGTGACGGGCCGATCAGCGAACGGACGGGCCACGCGGGTTTTCGAGGCGTGGATGCAGACGGCTTGGAGGCGCGAACGGAGTTTGACACGCGCCATCGCTATGCGGACGGAACCGCCTTGATCGAAGTCCGTCCGCTCACCGGGCGAACGAATCAGATTCGCGTGCATCTTTGGCACTTGGGCTTGCCGATTTGCGGCGACCCACTCTATCTGGCGGGCGGCGTCGCCGGGGAAAAGCAAACGCTCGACGTGGCGGACCCGCCCCTTTGCCTGCATGCCTGGAGCATCCGATTCCGCCATCCCGTCACAGGGCAACGGGTCCAGTTCGCGGCTGACCCGCCGGAATGGGCCTCG
>SXGT01164428.1_pt1 | contig 14052 bp, 13 predicted proteins | sample 3176221 | NCBI WGS metagenome assembly SXGT01 (sample SAMN11356862, study PRJNA531348) | freshwater metagenome | isolation source: freshwater sample F1-120 | place: China: Fuxian Lake, Yuxi | collected 2017-12-25 | reverse complement strand
GGATGGTCTGGCCGGTGACGTAGCCGAACGAGGGCAGGGCCAGCGAGACAACGGCTGCCGCGATTTCCTCCGGCCTGCCGCCGCGTCGCGCCGGCATCTTGTCGACCTGATATAGAGTGCGGCGGAACGCGGCCTTGTTCGGGTCGTCGGCCTCGTCCTCGATCAGTCCGGGAGAGACGATGTTGGCGGTTACGCCTTGCGGGCCGAGATCGTGCGCCAGCGCCTTGGTCAGCCCCACCAGTCCCATCTTGGCAGCCATCACATGCATGTGGTTCGGCGTGCCCATATGGGCGGAAGCGCCGCCGATGGAGATGATACGGCCCGATCCCGACTTGACGAGATAAGGCCGGGCTGCCTTGGCGCACAGGAAAGCCCCGTCCAGGGTAATGCCGAGGATGCGCCGCCAGTCCTCGTACGACGTCGTCTCGATCGTGCTCTTGCCGCGAACCGAGGCGTTGTTGACCAGAATGTCCAGCCCACCCAGCGTTTCCGCTACCTCGCCCACCAGCCGCTCGACGTCGTCCGGCACGGCCACGTCGCCGAGAACCACGACGCAGCGCACGCCCTTCGCACGGACCAGTTCGGCGGTCTTGTCCGCCTCTTCGCGATTGCTGCGGGCATGGACGGCAACGTCGGCGCCGGCGTCCGCCAGCGCCAACACGATCTGGCGTCCGATACGGCGGGAGGAGCCGGTGACGAGCGCGACGCGACTGGCCAGAGGGCGATCGCCATGCGGGATGGCGTCAGCGGTCATTGCGGAGATAGACCCATGGGCGCAGGGGCGCGTCGTTTTTCTGGAATGCGTCGATTGCGGTGGCGTGGCGCAACGTCAGGCCGATCTCGTCCAGTCCTTGCAGCAGCGCGGCCTTGGGTTCTTCCTCGATCTCGAAACGGTAGCTCGGGCCATCGTCCAGCGTCACGGTCTGCTGTGGCAGTGACACGTGAATGAGCTGCTTGCCGCGGCTTCGGATGACCGCGTCGGCGAGATGCTCGACATCGTTCGCCTCCAGGATCACCGGCAGGAGGCCGTTCTTGTAGGCGTTGCGCCGGAAATGCACGCCGAAGCTCGGCGCGATCACCGCCTTGAATCCATAATCCATGACTGACCAGACCGCATGTTCCCGCGACGAGCCGCAGGCGAAGTTCGGCCCTGCGATCAGTATCTGGGGATCGGTGGCCCAGTCCCAGTTGAATGGAAAATCCTCCACCCGCTTGCCGTCAACGAAACGCCAGTGGTGGAAGAGGCCGCGGCCGAGACCCTTGCGCGACTTTGTGATCAGGAATTCGCGCGTGATCATCTGGTCGGTGTCGATGTCGGCCATCATCAGCGGCACTGCTTTGCCGCGTATTTCGGTGAAAGGTGTCATTGGCGTATCTCCCGCCAGGGGTCGACGATGCGTCCCGCCACGGCCGCAGCCGCCGCGATCTCCGGACTTGCGAGATGGGTGCGGGCGCGCTCGCCCTGTCGCCCCTCAAAATTGCGGTTGGAGGTGGCGACGCAGCGTTCGCCGACGCCGACCATGTCGCCATTGACGGCCGCGCACATGGAGCATCCCGGCTCGCGCCACTCGAACCCCGCATCGATAAAAATCTGGGCCAGTCCCTCCTCTTCCGCCTGGCGGCGGATACGCCCGGAGCCGGGAACGACCATCGCTCTGACGCCTTCGGCCACTTTGCGCCCCTTCACATGCAGCGCGGCGCGTCGCAGATCGCCGATGCGGGCATTAGTGCAAGAGCCGATGAATACGTGCTGGATCGGGAAATCGGACAGGCGGTCGCCGGGTTTGAGGCCCATGTAGGAGAGGGCCCTTTCCATCTGGGCGCGCAGGCGATCATCCGCGTCCGCAGGGTTCGGCACCGGATCGGCGATGCCTATGACCTGCTGCGGCGAAGTCCCCCAGGTCACTTGCGGCGTCAGCCGTGAGACGTCTATCGTGACGAGTTCGTCCCCGGTCTTCTCGCAGCCGTCGGCCAATGCCCGCCAGGTGGCCAGGGCCTTGTCCCAGTCTTCGCCCTGGGGCGCATAGGCGCGGCCCTTGCAGTATTCGAAGGTTTCTTCGTCCGGGCGTACGATCGCGATCTCGGAACCGGCCTCGATGGCCATGTTGCACAGGGTCATCCGATCCTCGACGGAAAGCGCCCGGAAACCGTCGCCATCATATTCGAGCGCATAGCCGCGGCCGCCGGAAGTGCCGATCCTTGCGATCAGAGCCAGGATCAAATCCTTCCCGCCCACGCCTTGCGGCAGTTTTCCGTTGAACTCGACGCGCATCAGCTTGGGGCGGGTCGCCCGGATAGTCTGCGTTGCGAGGATGTGCTCTGCCTCACTGACGCCGATACCCCAGGCGAGCGCGCCCAGTGCGCCGACCGTGCAGGCATGGCTGTCGATGCAAAGCACCGACAGACCCGGCAACGCGATGCCCTGCTCAGCCGAGACGATGTGTACGATCCCCTGATCGCGATCAGTTGGGCCGAACAGGCGCACGCCGCTTTCGGCCGTGTGCTGCTCGAACGCCTCGATCAGCCCGGGGCCGCCCTCGATAGTGGGGCCGGCTCGGTTCTTCTTCGAAGAGATGAGATGATCGACCACGCCCCAGGTCAATTCAGGATGGCGTACCGACCGCCCGCCCGCCTTGAGCGAAGAGAACGCGAGAGCGCCCGTGAGGTCGTGCAGAAGGTGCCGGTCGACATGGATGAGGTCGACACCGCCCGGCAGCGATGCCACCACATGCATGTCCCACAGGCGATCGAGGTATCTGTCAGCCATTTTTCTGCACCCTCTTGCCGGCAGGCTGCAGCACCCCGGTATAGCCGAATGTCGCCGACAGCGCGGCGGCTTCCTCCACGATCAGCTTTGCGATCGGGGCTTCCATCGAAGGCTCGTAGCGAACCTCTGGAACGGTGACGCAGAGCGATCCGAACAGCGATCCGTCGCTTTCGAAGACAGGCGCGCCGAAACCGACAGCACCTGCGATCTTCTGGCTTGTCGTATGGGCGTAGCCCTTGGCGCGGATTTCGGCGACCTGCGGCTGAATCTCCGCCCAGGTCGGTGTCGGAAGGGCTTCGACCGGTGACTGTTCGCCCTCGGCCAGGATGGCACGAATCTCGTCGTCGGGCAGGAATGCCAGGACTGAACGGCCGCTGGCGCCCCACAGAACGGAGAGCGGTTCGTAAAGGCTGATCGAATAGCGCAGCGGGTGCAGGCTATCCACCGAGTCCTCCAGCATGACCTTTCGCGAACCCTTCATGTAGCGCATCAGCAGAGAGACCTCGCCACAGCCCTTCGCGACGCGCTCGAGGAACGGTCGGGCGACGGCGCGTGGCGACGTCTGGGTAAATACCAGGGCGCTCAGCCGGTAGAACTCGACGCCGATGCGATAGGAATGGGGCGACTTCCCCCGCTCGACGATCTCGACATTCATGAGCAGTGCGAGAAGGCGGTGTACCGTGCTGGCGGGCAACTCTATGCGTTCCGACAGCGTCTTGATCGACACGTCGCCGCCGGTCTCCGCCAGCGCACGCATGAGGGTAATGACCCTCTCAACGGTGCCTACCGCCGTGTCGCGCATCCATTCCTCCCTTAGATTCCGTTCAACGGAATAACATTCTACTTGACGGAAGCTAAGGTCATTGTCACTCTCTCGTCAAGACCAAAAATCAGAAAGCCGCCGCGATACAATCGGGGCGTTAAAGGGAGGAAAGCATGGCAAAGATCGTCCACATCTCGCTCAAAGTTGACGATATAGAAGCCTCTAGCGCGTTCTATCGGGACATCTTCGGCTTCGAGATCGTGCGGACGGAGATGAAGGCCGGCCGCGTAACCCGTGGCATGACAGACGGCGCCATGGACCTGACGTTGATGCGCTATGACAGCGAGGATGCGCCCGAGGCCACGATTTCGGGACGCGGGCCCTGCATCCACCATTTCGGCATAGAGGTCGATGACCGCCATGCCTTCGCCGAGAAGGTGCGCGCCGCGGGTGGCGAAATCCTCTCCAAACCCGAGGCGAAAGCCATCAAGTTCCGGACGCCGCACGGCATTGTCGCCGAAGTGATTGACGAAGGCGCTTTCGGCGGCTGAACGGCGATGCTGGCCGCCTACTACGACGACACCGGCGCTGCTCACACGGTGCTGCAGCTCGGCGATGTGCCGACGCCTGAACCAGCCGCAGGCGAGGTGCTCGTTCGCCTGAGCGCCTCGGGCGTCAATCCCACGGATACCAAGGTTCGCGGCGGTGCGCCGGGGCGACGGAAGCCCTATCCGCGGATCATCCCGCATCACGACGGCGCCGGGGTCATCGAGGACGTGGGCGAGGGCGTACCACAAGAGCGTATCGGCACCCGCGTCTGGACCTTCTGCGCGCAGGCAGGACGACCTTTCGGCACGGCCGCCCAGTATGTGGCGCTTCCGCAGTCGCTGGTTGCGTCTTTGCCGGATGCGGTTTCCTTCGAAGTCGGTGCGGCGATCGGCATACCCTGCATGACGGCGTTCAACGCGGTGCTTGGAGACGGTCCGGTAGCGGCGAAGACCGTCCTGGTCGCAGGAGGCGCCGGTGCTGTCGGTAACTACGCTGTTCAGATCGCGCGCCTGTCCGGTGCGCGGGTCATTTCCACCGTATCGTCGTCGCAAAAGGCTGCGGAGGCCGAGACGGCAGGTGCGCATCACGTCCTGAACTACCGCGACCCGGATGTCGACAGGTGCATTCTCGACATCACTGACGGTCGGGGTGTGGACCTCTTTGTCGATGTCGACACCACTGCGAATGCCGGCTTGATCGGCAAGGTGATAGCGCTTGGCGGTCGTGTGGCCAGCTACGGGTCGGGCGGGCTGGCGGCGGATGTCCCTGTGCGGGACCTTCGCCAGAAATGTGTTTCGTTGCGCTTCCTCACGATCCATCGCTTCGGCCCCGAGGTGCATCTCCCGATGGCTGCCGGTATCAACGCCATGCTGGAACGCGATGCGTTGAAGCACCGCATCGCCACGTCGCTTCCTCTCGTGCGCATTGTCGATGCGCACGAAATGGTCGAGCAGGGGTTGGCGCATGGCAAGGTTGTCCTGACCATCGACTAGAACAAGACTTTCCCCTGTCACGCAGCCAGGTCAGGCGGGTTTCGGTGTGTTGACGCCTTTGCTGCGTAGGTCAGCGAGTTCGTCTTCTCCAAGGTTCAGGATGTCGCGCAGGATGTTGTCTCCGTCGGCACCGAGTGCCGGCGGGTAGTGATGTTCGGCTCGCATCGCCTCTGCCAGCTTCACCGGGTTGCCCATCACCCTTGCACCAACGCCGTCACGCTCCAGCGCCAGAACCATCTCCCGGTGCAATACCTGCGGATCGTTGACCACCCGGTCGAGCGTGTTGACCACACCGACCGGCACCTCTTCCTGCTCGAGCTTTGCTACCCAATCGTCAGCCGGCGCCGCCAGAAAAGCCGCTTCCAGCAGCGGCCACAGTTCCAAGCGGTTCTTGTAGCGTTCGCGATTGGTCAGGAAGCGCGGATCCTCGATCAGATGGATCGCTCCCAGCGCCCGGCACAGGCCTTGCCACATGCGTTCGGTATTGGCCGTGATGACGACCTCTATACCGTCCTGTGCCGTGAAGGTGCGGTAAGTCGGAATGGAATCGTGGCCCGAGCCCTGGCGATCCGGTACATGACCGGAGTGCAGGTGATAGGCAGCTTGATATGAAAGCATTGCAGCTTGGCAATCGAGCATGGAAATGTCGATCATCTCGCCTTGGCCTGTCTGGTGCCTTCGGTTGATCGCCGCGAGAATGCCGATGGCCGCATACATGCCGGCTGAGAGGTCGCCAAGCGGGATGCCAGCACGAACCGCACCGCGGCCCTTCTCTCCTGTCATGCTCATTCCACCGGACAGCGCCTGGACGATCATGTCGTAGGCAGGCTTGTCGCGATACGGACCGCTCTGGCCGAAGCCGCTGATAGCGCACCAGACGAGCGAAGGCTTTTCCTGGCGCAACGCCTCGGGCGATACCCCGAGCCGCTCCAGCACCCCCGGTCGAAAATTCTCCACCACGATGTCGCTGACAAGCGCGAGCCGGCGTAGCAGATCGCGTCCTTCCTCAGACTTGAGATCGAGCACGATGCTCTTCTTGTTGCGGTTGATGGACAGGAAATATGCACTGTCGTCACCGACGAAATGCGGGGGGACGTGCCGGGATGAATCGCCCTGGGGTGGCTCGACCTTGACGATCTCCGCGCCAAGGTCTCCCAGAATAAGAGTGCAGTAGGGCCCAGAAAGAAATTGTGTCAGGTCGAGTACGCGAAGGCCGGCGAGGGGGCCGCCGGGCGCGCTGTTGCCCCGCCCGTCTTTTGACGTCATTGCATCCATGGTGTCGTCAGCGTGCCAGAATGTGGATTGAACATGCGCCGTGGTCGAAGCCGGCCAGCCCGCCGCCCGTCGCGTGGGTAAGCCCAACCTTGGCATCCGGCACTTGGCGCGCGCCGCATTCGCCACGCAGCTGTCGCACGACTTCGACTACCTGGGCGGCGCCGGTCGCACCGACGGGGTGGCCCTTGGCCAGAAGTCCGCCGGAAGGATTGACTGCTACCTTGCCATTGATCGCGCTGGCGCCGCTCTCGAGGAAGGCGCCGGCCTCGCCGCGGGCACAGAACCCGAACGCCTCGTAGTAGATCAGTTCCGCGATCGAGAAGGCGTCGTGTACTTCGGCCAGATCGATGTCCTGCGGGCCGACTCCCGCCTCCTCATAGGCCTCGGCCGAACCGCGGACCGTGATTTCCGGGGAGGTCATGTCGCGGAAGCCCGGGGTGAAGCGGCCGGATGTCAGGTCGGAAGCGAGCACCCGAATGGGGTGCTTGCCGGCATACTTCTTCGCCGCCTTGTCAGATGCGACGATGATCGCCGCCGCGCCGTCGCCCGTCGGGCAGCATTGTAGCAGGGTGAAGGGATCTGCTACGGGGCGCGACGCCAATACCTCTTCGACCGTGACCGGCTTCTGCATTTGAGCATCAGGATTCATGGCTCCGTTGGCCCGGTTTTTCACAGAGACCAGCGCGAGCTGCTCGCGCGTCAGCCCGTAGTCGTGCATGTAGCGCATAGCCCGCATTGCGTAGAGCGCGGGCATGACCATGCCCTGGGATGCCTCCCAGTCGTCTTCGTTCAGCGGAAGGGTACCGCCGCCGAGCGCGGTCAGCTTTTCCGCGCCTATCACCAGGACGGTATCGTACTTGCCCGCACGAACCGCCATCACTGCCTGCTGCAAGGCGGTTGACGAGGAGGAGCACGCGTTCTCGACATTGGTGATTGGAATTCCGGTCATGCCGATACGCGCAAGGATGCTCTGCCCAACCATCATGCCGCCGAGCGCCGACCCGCAATAGGCAGCCTGAATTGCGCCCGGCTCAATGCCGGCGTCAGCCAACGCACTCTTGACTGCGGGCCACGCAATATCAGCCAGATGGGTTTCTGGATACTTGCCGAAACGGGTCATGCCGACCCCGATGATGTTCGCCTGGCTCATTGACCGTCCTCCTTGCGAAATACGTATCCGGTGAGATCCCTCTCGTCCGGGTCGCGGCCGACGATGGCGACATCGAATTTCATGCGTTCGCCGATTTCGAAGGTGTCTCCTTCCAGATGGGAAAAGACGCGCACGCCGTTGTCGAGATCAATGTAGCCGAGCGCCAACGGTCGCCGGAAGCGTTTCGGGCCGACATGGACGACGGTGTAGCTGTAGAGCACACCCTCGCCGGGCTGCACGGCTTCGCGCATGGCTTCGCCGCCGCACACCGGGCACACGGAGACCGGCGGAACCATCTCCTTCTCGCAGGCGGTGCATTTGCAACCCAGCAGAACGGGCTCGCCGTTCGATTTCCGTCCAATGGCCGCGCCCCCGACCAGCCGCTCACCGCCACCCGCCCCGTTGAGCGTTTCCAGCATGCCTCTTCCTTTCATTCCGTTGAGTGGAATATGATTTTGATCAATGAAATCATACGGCGATACGCCCGTCAACAAGGACGTTGGGATGCCTGGATGACTGCACTTCAGCGGGGTGGAAAAGCTGGCAATTTATTGCGGCGGTGCCACGAAGGCTCTCGCGTTGCTAGCCAAGCATCCGCTGCACTGCTGGCGAAGGCGGAGCTCGTGCATCGAATGTCGGTTAGAAGAGCGGTCTTCAGCTCCGCAAACTGCTTCCGTAAGCTGGAACTGGATCCTGATCACAAGGAAGACGCTGCTGCGATTCGTGACGACGCAAGGCCGCACTATGTCCGAAGCCTACAACGGAGGCGTCTCCAGCGCCGTGCCTTGTGTGATCACCGGCGACGAATATGGTGCCGAGACATCGATCCGGCCAAGCCGTCGACGCCTAACGCACGGTGCCGTCGACCTCAGTTCTGCGGCTGCTATGCGCCGATGGCGCCGCCGGCATCTCCCCAGCCAACGATCGCTTCCATAATGTGTTCGACGAGAGCGCGGCCGTCCACGGAAATTGCGACCTGACAATTAGTGGTGGCCCGAGCACGAATATTCTCGAGCTTGGCCGTTGTCAGGTTTCGGAAGTCGCACACCGTCATTCCCCGCGTCAGCCCATCGCCCAGTTCGATCTCCACCGGGCAGTTTGCGTATGTGATAAGCTCTGGCGCAATGAAGGGAACGAGCGCGCATGGGTCGTGGAGTGATGCCGTGGACAGCCCGTGAATCTCGCTCAGCCGCTGGCGAAAGAAGCCAAACAGACCGCCATACGTCCGAGCAACCAATCCACCCGCTTCAAGGCGCTCAATGTCGTGGGTTGTGATGCCGACCTGTCGGGTCACGTTGAGGCCTACCATCCACAAAGGCGCGCCGCAACGAAAGACGATGTCGGCAGCCTCCGGATCGCTCCAGATATTGAATTCGGCAACCGGTGTGGTGTTTCCAACCTGCGTGGTCCCGCCCATGCAGCTTATGCCACGCAGCCAGCCTGCGAGACGTGGTTCCTTGCGCATCGCAAGCGCCACGTTCGTAAACGGCCCGATCGGGCAAAGCACCAGTTCGTCGCGATATCGCCGAGCGGTTTCGATGATGAAGTCGACGGCATGGGAATCGACAACGTCTTGTCGGGGAGCGGGAAGTTCAGCGCCGTCGATACCTGTCTTGCCGTGGACATCGCCGCCATGGCGGAAGGGCCGAAGCAAGGGTTGCTCGCAGCCGCGTGCAACCGGCACATCAATGCCGAGGAGCGCAGTCAAGGAGAGCGCGTTGCGTGTCGTCTTTTCTACCGACTGGTTGCCATACACCGTGGTTATGCCGACAAGATCAAGGTGGTGAGCCGCGTAGAGGATGGCGGTGGCGTCGTCGTGTCCGGGATCGCAGTCGATCAGAACCTTGGTCATGTCATGTCCTTGATTGGGGAGAGGTCGAGCCGCGCGCTATTAGGTAAGGCTCGATGACTATCCGGCTAACGCCGCTATGGGCATCACCCACCATGGCATGTGCGGTTTCGACCGTGACGGACGTCATCTTTTCGAGATTCTGATCGACCGAAGTCAGAGCATAGGCCGGCCAGGCTGCGAGCGAGGAATTGTCGTACCCGACGATCAGCGGACGGCCAAATGGTGACATCGTGCGGGCTGCATCTAGGAGCGCGAAGGCCAGAGTATCATTGGCGCAGAAGATCGCCTCTGCACCGCAGGCAAGAAGCATGGGCGCGACGCTCATCGCTTGCGCGTGATCGTATCTGCTTGCAGCGCGGCCCGTTAGTTCGAAACCTTTTTCAGCAAGGCGTTGCGTAAAGCCGTGCTCGCGGTCGGCGCTGATCGACGTCGTATCGTCGCCAGCGAAATAGGCAAATGAGGTCGCGCCGTTTTCGATCAGATGGTCGGCGACGATGCTGCCTGCGCGGTGACTATCTCCGCACACGAAGCTTACATCATCTGGTCCGTCGTAGCGGTTCATGAGGATAAGCGGTTTCTTGCCTGCTCGACAGGCCGCAACGATCTGCTTGCTGAACGGAGCGGCTAGGGCGATGACCGCATCAACCTGGTAGCTCATCAAACGCGCAATGGCGTTTTCAGCGCCTTCGGCCGTATCGCCGACGAAGACCAGCGGCGCGAGTCTTTTGGCGCCCAGCTTTTCGATGAGAAGCTGCAGCGCGTGTGCGTGGTAAGGGTTGTCCAAATCCGTTACGACCACGCCAACGATACCCGTGCTCTGGTTCTTCAGGCCACGAGCGATGAGGTTCGGCTGGTAACCGAGCTTGGCAGCGGCTGCTTCCACCCTTGCGCGTGTTTCCTCTGAGATGCGTGGATCGCCAGAAAGCGCGCGGGAGACCGTCGAGCGGGAGATGTTCGCCAGTTCGGCGACTTCGAACGAGCGCACCTGTTTCTTGAGTTTGTCCAATCCTATCCCTCAATGCCATCCCGTCACCGAAGATCCTTGTGGTGCGAAACTTCCCTCTTGACTAGCAGGCAAGCTTACTATGCATTGTTCACACGTGTGCACAACCCGAAATAATGGCTGGCCGCGTTTCGGAACAAGAAACTCAATGGGGATCCCGATGCGTATTGGAAGACGTCAGTTCATGGCCGGTGCGGCAAGTGTTGCAGTGGCAGGTTCAATCGGTCGCGCGGCCGCTCAAGAAGTTACGTTGTCAGCACCCTGGATGGGCTGGCCGGAAGAGCAGGTAGCGCCTCTGATGGCCGCGTTCCATGACGCGACAGGAATTCGGGTGTCTGCCGAACGGCTTCCCATCACCGAGTTGTTCCGAACGCTTGAGGTGCGGCTTCAGGCACGCAACGAATTGCCTGACGTCTATCTCGTAGACGGTCCGCTGACAGCATCTTACGCGGCGCGTGGTCACCTACTCGCGCTCGATGAAATGCTCGCGGGCGATAAGGATCGCTTCCTGCCCACGACAATCGAGCAAGGCACTTATGACGGCCAGCTCTTTGCAATGCCGCTTGGCACCTCATCGCAGCTCCTGTTCTACAACAAGAAGCTTTTTGCCGAGGCGGCGATCGAATTGCCGTCATCCGATCCCGAGGGTCGGATGACCTGGGAAGAGCTGCTGCCGATAGCCCAGAAACTGACGAAGCCCGAGATGTCACAATTCGGCTTTGCGTTTGAGAACACCAATCCCTACCAGCTTCTGCCCGTGCCGCTCAGCAAGGAAGCCGAGGTCATCGGACCGGACGGGCTGACGGCAACCGGCTATGTCGACGGCGAGCGAATGGTCGAGGCGATGACCTGGTATCAGGAGCTTTACCAGGTCCATAAGGTGGCCCCCGTCGGCACTTTCCAGACCGGCGTCACGCAAGAGATGTTCGGCTCCGGGAAGCTGGCGATGATTATCGGCGGCACATGGAATCTGGTCGGTTTCGAAAAGTTCGAGGATCTCGACTACGGCGTCGCACCCCATCCGTACTTCCAGGGCGGAAAAGCCGTCACGCCAACCGGAAGCTGGCATGTCGGCATCAATCCGCGCACGGCGCATATGAAGGAATCGCAGGAATTCGTCCGCTGGCTCTCGACTCGGGATGCGATGAACCTGTGGTTCGACCTGCGGCAGTACCCCCCTTCGCTCGAAGAAATATGGGACGAACGCGCCGGGACGACGTTTGTGGACCCAGCGTGGGAAATCGTGCGCTACGAGCTCGCCAACACCGCGACGCCTCGTCCGCCGACGCCAGGCTACCGGGAATACGAAGACTTCCTGCGCACTGCCATGCAGGACATTCAGACCGGTGCCAATGTGCAGGATTCGCTGACGCGTGCGGCGCAGAATATCGACCGCGAGATGCGCAAGTATCGATAGACGCGCTCGGCCAGAAAACGACATAGCAATCGTGGAGCGGGTCCTCCGCTCCACCTTGCCGCGAGTTGTCCGATGATTTCCTCCCGATGGACCCCGTTCCTCTTCCTGGCTCCCGCTCTCGCGGGCCTGCTCATATTTAGGCTGGCGCCGATCGCGGTCGCTGTCGGGGGGAGCCTGACGGGGGTTTCACTGATGGGCGATCTGAACTTCGTCGGGGGCGAGAACTTTCACTACCTGCTGACAGACCCGCAATTCTGGTCCTCGTTGAAGATCACCCTCTGGTTCAATCTGATCATCAACCCGCTCCAGCTTGCGATCGCTTTCGGATTGGCAATGCTGGTGTTTCGCCCGCTGCCCGGGCTATGGATTTACAGAACATTGCTCGTACTGCCGATGGCCGTATCGACGGGTATCAGCGCGGTCCTGTTCGGTCTGTTCCTCGACGGCAATCTCGGCCCCCTGAACGGTTTTCTCGAATGGGTCGGCATCGGTGCACAGCCCTTCCATCGCAGCCAGGATCAGGCGCTCTACACGCTGATCGGCATAGCGACGTGGAAAGGGGCAGGTTACTGGATGCTGTTCCTTCTCGCCGGGCTCTATTCGATTCCCACCACTGTCTACGAAGCTGCGACGATCGACGGGGCATCGGCCTGGCAGCGGTTCCGCCATGTAACGCTGCCTCTGATGCGCAAGCCCATGGCCTTCGTTTTCGTCGCGGACACAGCCATCAACTTCCTGTTCTTCGCGCCCGTCTACATCCTGACTTCCGGGGGGCCGGGCGGGGCAACCTCTCTGTTGATGTTCGAAGCCTACCGATCCGCCTTCACATTTTCAGACATCGGACGCTCGCTGGCGATTTCAACGATCCTTTTGGGCATCATTCTCGTCATCGTGGTTGTCGAGTTCCGCCTCTTGCGCTCGCCAGAGGAGAAGCACGTCTGATGGAAGCTCAGTTCAAAAGCCCCTATGCGCTGATGCTGCGTTATGGGCTTCTCTCCATCCTCGCCTTTATCGTGGTCTGTCCGCTGGCGTGGCTGGCCTTGGCATCGCTGCGCCCACAAAGCGAGATTTTCCAGCCGGTGTCGGAGTTCGGCTGGGGCACCTTCATTCCCTCCCGGCTGACGCTCGACAACTATCGGGCACTTCTGGCGAGCGACTTTCCGCTGGCGGTGAAGAACTCAACGTTTGTGGCGTTGATGACCGTATTCTTCGGCGTTCTCGTCAACGCGCTCGCTGGCTTCGCCTTCGCCGCCTTCGACTTTCGCGGAAAGAACCTGCTGTTCCTCCTGGTGATTGCCAGTTTCATGATGCCGTTCGAGGCGATTGTGCTGCCGCTTTACGTCATGATCCGGGCATTTGGCTGGGCAAACAGCTATCAGGCTTTGATCGTGCCCGAGATCGCCAACGGCATGGTTATCTTCTTGTTCCGGCAGTTCTTTGCATCCATTCCACGCGACTTCTACGAGGCTGCGCGTGTCGACGGCGCGTCCTGGCTATACATTTTCACGCGCATCGCGATGCCGCTGTCTTGGCCGACGATAGCGACGTCGGGCCTCATGCTATTCCTGTCGCAGTGGGACTCGTTCTTCTGGCCGGTCGTGGCTGCGAGCAACCCTGATTACGCGGTCATCCAGGTCGCGATCGCGCGCAACATCAATTTCGAGCAAAGCGACTGGGGCGGACTGTTCGCATCGACCAACCTCGCCATCCTTCTCGGCACGATCCCGTTCCTGCTGATCCAGCGCTTTTATGTTCGCACACTCATTTCCGGCGGTATCAAGTGACCAGCCGGCTTGCCTACGGAGTCTGTCTATGGCGACGATGAACATCAGCAACCTGCGCAAGTCGTTTGGGGCCGTGGAAATCCTGCGTGGCATCGACCTCGATGTTGGGGATGGCGAATTCGTTGCGCTGGTTGGTCCGTCGGGGTGCGGAAAATCCACGCTGCTACGGCTGATCGCGGGGCTGGAGATTGCGACCTCCGGAAAGCTCCTGATTGGAACCAAGGACGTGACCGCGCTTCCCCCGAAGGAACGCGATGTGGCCATGGTCTTTCAGAACTATGCGCTCTATCCACACTTGACCGTGCGAAACAACATGGGGTTTTCGCTTAAACTGCGCGGCGCCGATAAGTCTGAAATCGAACGAAAGGTCGCCGAGGCTGCCGGCATTCTCGGACTAGACACGCTTCTCGACCGTTATCCGGGACAATTATCTGGCGGGCAGCGCCAGCGCGTCGCAACCGGCCGTGCGATCGTGCGTGATCCTAAGTTGTTCCTCTTCG
>SXGT01545500.1_pt1 | contig 14053 bp, 12 predicted proteins | sample 3176221 | NCBI WGS metagenome assembly SXGT01 (sample SAMN11356862, study PRJNA531348) | freshwater metagenome | isolation source: freshwater sample F1-120 | place: China: Fuxian Lake, Yuxi | collected 2017-12-25 | reverse complement strand
CCCTCTGTTTTGACTCGGAGGGCTGACGCCCTGCCGCTCGCCGAATCTCTCATGGCTCACCGCGCGAGGTATCATACGGATCGCCAAAATTATTGAGTTCCGGGGAGTACGGCGGCAGCGGGATCAGGGTGACGTTGGCGGGCACCTTCCGATCGTGAGCGCGATGGAAGCCGGCTCCGTCCCAGATCAAGGCGGCGTGAACATCGGGAGCCAACGCGCAGGAGAACTGGTCGAGGAACTGGTTGATGATCGCCGTGTTGAGCACGGGCGAGAGAATGGCCTCGGCCTGACCGGTTTGCGGGCTGGCGGCTCCGATGAGCCAGACGCTGGCAACCGATCTGCATTTGACGTGACGCGGACATGGTCGTCTACTGAGTCCGCCCGGTGCGGTGAGTTTCCAAGCGGACGGTCCTGGCATCGCGAGATCGCCACGACGTCTCTGCGGGGTACCCCCGTGGGAATTCCTCAACCGACCGTTTCGTCGCGTGAGACGGAGTGCGCTTCACGCACGTTTTCTCACGCCATTCGAGATTCGTTGGACCTTGCACCACACCGGGCTTTTCGTGAATCAACGACCACAACCGTAGTGTGGATCAATCATCGGGCGACCCACCAAGCAATTGGTTTCATCATGCAACCATTTCGCGCCGTTGTTCGGCAACTCGCAGCGACATTTCTAGCCGGACGATTTGATCAGCCCAGTTTGCTCGTCCGAAGCCGAACGTTGTTGCGTCGTCAGCGGGCTTGGTTGCCGAAGTTGGTCCGGCGAGTGATCACACACTTCGGCGAAGGACAACGTCCCCGACGTTCGGCCCTGATCGAATTCTTGCGATCAGACATGCTGCTCCGCGAAGCCTGGGAGAAGCCGTCGTTTGAGTTTGAGGCGAGCCTCGCACACCCGGAGTTCATCCCGCCGAGCGATCATCGAGCCGACTGGCCAATCCCGCGCTGGTCCACCATCAGCGAACTGGGTGACTGGTTGAACCTCGCGCCGAATGAACTCGCGTGGTTTGCCGATCGCAAAGGGCTTGAGCGATTCGCGGTGGACGGCCCGTTGCGGCACTACCGCTATCGCTGGTTTCGCAAGCGTGGTGGCGAAGCTCGATTGATCGAGTCTCCGAAGACGCGGCTGAAGCAAATTCAGCGTCGTCTGCTGAGCCATCTTTTCGAGGCGATCCCGGTGCATCCGGCCGCGCATGGGTTTCACAAAGGCCGCTCGGTCAAAAGCTACGTCACCCCGCACACAGGGCAGACGGTCGTGCTGCGAATGGACTTGAAGGACTTCTTCCCAACGATTGAGCCTTCACGGCTGACCGGTCTGCTGATGAGCATTGGATATCCCGAAGAGGTCGCGCGGACGCTCACCGAACTTTGCTCGAACCGTGTCCCGCACAATGTCTGGCAGACGTTTCCCAATCGCGATCATTGGGAACGCCGCCGAACTTCCGAGCTGCTGCTGCAACGCTCGCACTTCCCGCAGGGAGCACCGACCTCACCGGCGATCGCGAACGTGTGTGCCTATCGGCTCGACTGTCGACTGACCGGCCTGGCCGCCTGGGCGAACGCGACCTACACCCGCTACGCCGATGACTTGCTGTTCTCCGGCGGCGGCGACTTCGCCAAGAGAGTCAAACGTTTCCAAATCTACGTTGCCGCGATTGCGCTCGAAGAAGGTTTCCAGGTCAATCACCACAAAACCCGAATCATGACTCAAAGCCTGCAACAACGCGCCGCCGGAGTCGTGCTCAATGACCGCCCCAACATCTCACGCGCGGGGTACGACCAACTCAAGGCCATCCTCCACCAATCGATCTCGACCGGCCCCGCCGCTCAAAACCGAGCCCAACATCCCGACTTCCGCAACCACCTCGCCGGCCGCATTGCCTACGTCGCTCAGTGGAATCCACAACGCGGAGAGAAGCTGAGGCGGCTATTTGAAAACATCGCGTGGTAAAGCAGTCGCTTGCCGCTTTTCAGATTTCTCCCCACTGGGCAAGCCCATTGGTATCTACACAACTCGAAATGGCCGGCAATTTCATCATCTCTGCGCTCTTCGCTTCTCTGCGGTAAAAGTGACGGAAACTGCATTTTTACCGCAGAGAAGCGAAGAGCGCAGAGGTAAGGCGGACACGTTTTCATGGGGTTCGCAGAGTTGTGTAGATACCAATGGGGCAAGCCCGGTGGCGGGACATTTCACAGTGACCGCACCGCGTACCGCAGCTTCGCCGATGACGAACGAGGATTTGCTCGCTGTTCCGCAGGCGACGCTCGCACGACTTCGTCCGTGATGGACGAATATAGGCCGTCGCGCAGTCCCTGTTTCAACGCGAGCTTCACGCGGCGGTCTTCGCCAGAATGAAACGTGAGGATCGCGGCTCGGCCCCCCGGCTTCAGGCAGTACGGCAAGTTGCGAAGCAGCATATCGAGCGCACCGAACTCGTCGTTCACAGCAATTCGCAACGCCTGAAACACTCGCCGCACAGCATCGTCGGCGTGCTCGTTGGCGGTTTGTGGCAGACGCGAGATGATCGCTTGCACGACACCGGCGAGTCCTTGTGTGGTCGTCAATGGTTCGCGCGATTGAGCGAACGTGATTGCCGCTGCGATCTGAGCCGCTCGTGGTTCGTCGGCGTTCTCTTCCAGCAGCGTTGCGAGTCCCGTTCGATCCATTCTCGCGAGCAGCGCCGCCGCCGATTCGCCTCGCGACGGATTCATCCGCATGTCGAGCGGCCCATCGGCTTTGAAGGTGAAACCCCGCGCGGGATCGTCGATCTGCATCGACGACAAGCCGAGATCCGCCAGCAGCACATCGGCTCCATCCGAAGATTCGGCCGCGATGAGTTGAGCAACGCCCGCATAATTGCTGCGTCGCACAATCAGCGATTCCACTGGAAATCCCAGTTCCCGCAAGCGAGCTTCCGTCTTCGGCAGTTCAATCGGATCAGCATCGATCGCCAGCAATCGTCCCCCCGGCCGCACCGCCGCCAGCAATTCGCGAGCATGTCCGCCGTAGCCCAGCGTGCAATCGACCGCGAATTCTCCCGGCTGCGGCGCGAGCACCTGCATGATTTCGCGGACCATGATCGGCCGATGCGTCCCGGCCGGAGTCTTGCCGCTGGCCAGCACCTTGGCCACATCGTCAGCGAAGCGAGCGGGGTCGTGCTCCTTGTACTTCTCCGAGAACTGCCGAGGATGCGTTCCGCGATATCGCGGCCGACGTTTCGGTTTATCGGTGGGGTCGGTCATCCGAAAATTCTCCGGTGGGAATCGACTTCGTTTCAATGCCTTTCCAACCAAAGATCACTTCAGGAGGTGTTCTCCTTGTTTACTCTGCGTCCATTCACAGATTCTGCGGGGAGCCCGAAATAAAAACCGGTTCTCCGCCAGTTGTGTTGATTAGGTGGAGGTCTCACGCAAAGACGCGAAGTCGCAAAGTGGAAGGACTCCAAGGATTTCAACGCTTTGCGTCTTCGCGTCTTTGCGTGAGTCCTCTTCGACATAACCGTTTTTCAACAGGAATGGCCGAGAGCCTAAAAACCTCGCGAACCGCTCATAAACAAGTGAGGCTCGCGAGGTCTTTTCGTTTCTGAGTTGAGCGGACGGATTCGTCAGTAATTAATCTGGAACTGAAACCGAATCGCTTGGCCGTCCCATTGGCCGTAGGAAGTGGGGATTGCGGCCACCGGCCCCAGCGTGTTCGCCGTGTTGTTGGCGGTCGTGTTGGTGCGGTCGGTGATGAGATAGGACAGCGTCAACTCGGCCGCAGGATTGATTTGCCATTCCGTGCCGAACTCCCATTCGTTGACGTGGGCGAATGGCGCGTTTCGCTCGGACTTGTACCCCCCCTTGAAGTACGAATAGCGGGCGAATGGAAAGAACGTGCCCCAGCAATCCGTATCGAGCTTGTACAACAACATGGCGTATCCGCCGTGCAACGAACGCACTTCAATCTCGTCCTGAGCCGCATCCAAAGCGGGGCCGCGGCCGACCGTCCATTCCGTTTGAAATCCCAGCGGCTGCGGATACCAGATGAACGACCCGGCCAGGCGTTCATCGCGGAAGCCACGGCGAGCGCTGGCGGTCCCCAGCCCGGTCCCGGCCACGGTTCCGATCGGCGTCGTGAGCGTCAAATCACCGGGAGCGCGAATCGGCGATCCCGTGACGGCGTACTGGCCGGTGTAGCCTTGAATTCCGAGTTCCATGCGCTGGCCGCTCTCGAAGGTCAGCGGCAGCGTCAACCGCGAAAAAATGTGAAGGTTGTCGTTCACCTCGATGAACGATCCACCTTGGCCGTTGTACGCACCCACGCTGAAGAGACCGTAATTTCCCGAACCCTTGAGTCCCTGTTCGAGCACGTCTTTGAAGAAGTCTTGAGCCCATGTCGGCGTGTAAAAGAAATACACGCCCAGATCGCGTTCGTTACGAACCGCGCTGTTCAGGGCATCGTGCCGGTCGAGCGGAATTCGGTTTGAACTGGATTGCAGGTTCTCCCAGCCATACGGAACCTTGGACTGTCCCACTCGGAGCCGCAGTTCCTTCTGCTCGTCGAGATAGAAGTCGCCGTACCAGTCCCGAATCTGCGTGAACTGATTGCTGGGCTCCGTTCCCGAAGAGGCGAAGTCCGGCTGCAAGTACACATACAATCGCTCGTGGACATCGCCGGAGATAATCACGCGAGCCCGCCGAATCAGAAAACTCTGATTATCCGCCAACGACCGGTCGCCGACGTACTGGGCCGGCGCTGAACCGTCCTCACGATGCGTCTCATCGTTGAGGCGAAACTGGGCGTAGCCTCGAATGCTGAGCTTGTCGAACCACTTCTTGGGCTTCGGTGCTTCTGGCTTCGACGGATCTTTGGCAGCTTCCATCAAGGATGATGTCGAACTGGTCTGCTCGCGGACGATGCCGATTTCGGGATCGTGAGCGAAGAACAGCGGAGCCATGTGCAGCGGATTGAAGCCAACTTGTTGGATCGGCGACTGTGATTCGCGCAGCGTTTGGTCCTGCGACTGTAACTCGGCGATCTGCGCTTCGGCGCGCTCCAACCGCTGCCAGTAGTCGGCTGGATCGACTGGGCGAATTCCCAAAGCCGGAGCATCCGACGTGCCCCGTAACCGTGCTGGTTCTTGCTCCGCGGTGTTGGCGGGTGCCATTGGCTCGGCACCGTAAACCGCCGTGCCGCACCACACACTGGCCGAGCACAGCCACGCCAGATGCCTCCGCAAATTGATCATGTCGCGAGTCCCTTCGCTCTGAATCCTGTCCACCGCGAAGCCTTTCGCGGCTTGAATCAAAGTGGTCGCGATTCGTTGTTTGGCCACAATCGACGTTCAAGATGACAGTCTTATCGGGAGCTCCTATGACTCCGACAAAACAGACTCGGTCGCCACTGACGGAAATTAACAATCCGCGGCCAACGAACCGGCATAACCGTCACGGCTTCCCAGCCGTTCGGTTAACCGACGGAATCCTCCGGCAAGATCCACTGAAGCCGGATCTGTCGGGAACCTCGGAAAAACACCTGGGCTGGCGGCGACATATTTCGGTGCCAGCTCATTTTGTATGCGTTTGAATTCAGAAGACTCAACGGATTTGCGAGCCTCTGCCGACACCTAATCCGACTGCGCACCTTCGAGCTGGAGTCCCGGCTTTATACCTCGGATGGCCCTTGGTGAGATGTTTCTGGGCGGTACGGCGCTAGCCGCCGGTCCATCAGTTCGGCCGAGATCGGCGGCTAGCGCCTTGCCGCTCAGAAGTCCCAAATCTGGACGTGCGAAGTATCGCCGGTTGCCCGTCGCAGACCAACAATTGAACCATCGCTACACCATCGGTCGCCCATGGGATGTGTCGTCGTCTCCACACATTCCCTCGTTGCTCCGCGATTGTGACGGATTCGCACCTGGCTTGTCTCAACCTCGCTGCTCCCGCCTGTCGATGCGAATTCCTCTCCAACGGCCGGCAAGAGTGATTACACACCGGCGGCGATCAGGGCCGTGGCTTGACCCATGTCGGTGGTGCTGAGTTTAAGGAACAGCTTGTTGCTGATGGGGGCGGGTGCGTCATGGATGATGTTGAGGCGGCAGGCGGGGTCGTGGGTTCGGTAGTTGAGAGTCGGGTACACGACGCCGGCTCTCAAGCCCAGTAGTGAGGCGGCGAGTTCCAAGGGACCGGAGCCGGCTCCGGAATTGCCAAGTTGGCTCTTGAACGCGGTGACCGGAATTTGCTCGGCGCGAGTCCCGAACAGGTCGTGGATTGCGGCAGCTTCTTCGGCATCGCAACGAACGGTGCCAAGCCCGAAGGCGTTGACGTGGCCGATGTCCTCGGCAGTGACTCCGGCATCGCGGAACGCGGCTCGCGCGGCGTTCACGAATGCGAGCTGATAATTTGCGTGGCCTTGTTTGTCGATCACGCAGGACGAGCCGGTGCCGAGAATCGAGCCGTAGACGGTCGCTCCGCGCGCGGCGGCGAAAGCTTCGGTTTCGAGGAGGATCGCACCGGCTCCCTCGCCCAGCACTTGGCCGTTGCGAGTGGCTTCGAACGGGCGGCTCCAGGTTTCGGGCGGCTCGCCGGGATGATTGGCCAGCTCGTCTTGCAGCGCCGCGTGGATGCCTTTGATGCTGGCGGTGCGAGTGCCGGTTGCGCCGGTGATCATTACGTCGGCTTGGCCACGGCGCATGATCCGCAGAGCCTCACCGATCGAAGCGTTGCCCGAAGCTTCGTTGAGAGTCAGCGAGTTGCTCGGCCCGCGCGCGTCAGCCAGGATGCTGATGTGGCACGAGGGCATGTTCGGCAGGAACTTCAGCAGCCACAGCGGTTCCATCGCGTGCAAGCCGGTTTGGCCCCAGCGATCGAATTGGAATTTTAGGCTTTCGTCGGCGCAGGCGTTGGCTCCTCCCTGGAGGACGTCCGGTGGCGAGTACATCTGATTGGAACCGAATTCGACGCCGATTCGTTCGTGAGCCAGTTCCTCGATTTTCAGGCCGGAGTGCTCAATGCCGATGATCGCGGCGAGGACGCCCAATTGGATGTCGCGGCTGTAGACCTTAAAACTCTTGCGTTGACCTTTGAGCCATTTCGATTTGGCGGTCTCGTCGGTGAGCTCTTTGACCTCGGCCCCGATGCCGCCGGGAGCCGCGCTGTACGGGATCAGCGAAATCGGTGCGATACCGCTTTGACCGGTCTTGAGTCCCGCCTCGAAGCGATCCATGCCGATCCCAATTGGGCTGACAAGGCCCAGGCCGGTGATGACCACTCGCTTTGCGGAATCGCTCATTCTGAAAGGCTCGCACAGAGGACGGCAGGGCCGAACTCACGGAGCAAGGTCCGGCTTCGGCGTCTCGGAGGCGTAAGAAAGAGGAATCCGCCGGGTTTTGCAAGTCCGTTTCACCACCAGAGACGTTTGCGGCTCGTCCTCCTTGACGTACTGCCATAGCCCGATTCTGCTACTAAGAATTGCGATCGCTCCTGCGGACACGGCGAGGAAATCACTGGACGAAACCATGAATCTGCTGTCTGACTGCCAACGATTACTGACTCGACGACACTTCTTCGGCCGATCGACGACCTGCCTCGGTGCGGCGGCGCTGGCATCGTTGTTGAATCCGAAGCTGTTCGCAGCCGACGCGGCCAAACCGGTCGGCGTCCCTGGTGTGTTGCCGATGCTGCACATTTCGCCGAAGGTCAAACGAGTCATCTACCTCTTCATGTCCGGCGGGCCGTCGCACATCGACTTGTTCGACTACAAGCCGAAGTTGAAAGAGTTTCATGGCCAAGAGTTGCCTGCCTCGATTCGCATGGGGCAGCGGATCACCGGGATGACGTCGGGGCAGAAGTCGCTGCCGGTCGTGTCGTCGATCTTCAAGTTCGCTCAGCACGGCGATTGCGGAGCCTCGGTCAGCGAGCTTCTGCCGCATATCGCGACGATCACCGACGACATCGCGATCGTAAAGACGCTCAATACCGAGGCGGTCAATCACGATCCGGCGATCACGTTCATTCAAACCGGCTCGCAGCAGCCGGGCCGGCCGAGCCTCGGAGCGTGGCTGAGCTACGGCATCGGCACCGAAAGCTCGAACCTGCCGGCGTTCATCGTGATGATCTCACAGGGGAGCGGGAACAAAACCGATCAGCCAATTTTTTCGCGACTGTGGGGCAGCGGCTTTCTGCCCTCGAAGCATCAGGGAGTCCGTTTTCGCAGCGGCGACGATCCGGTGCTGTACCTGTCGAACCCACCCGGCATCGACGGCGGCTCGCGACGGCAGATGCTCGACGGACTCGCGGAGCTGAATCAAATCACCGCCGAATCCATCGGCGATCCGGAGATCAACACCCGCATCGCACAGTACGAGATGGCGTTTCGGATGCAATCCTCCGTCCCGGAACTGACGGACTTGTCGTCGGAGCCGAAGCATGTGCTCGACAGCTACGGCATCAAGGACGACGGCGTGGATGGCGGATTTGCTCGGAACTGTTTGCTCGCGCGGCGCATGGTTGAGCGGGGCGTCCGTTTCGTGCAGCTCATGCACCGGGGCTGGGACCAGCACAGTTCGCTGCCGAGTCAGATTCGAGGCCAATGCAAAGACGTCGATCAGCCGAGCGCCGCACTGGTCCGCGACCTCAAGGAACGTGGCCTGCTCGAAGACACGCTAGTCATCTGGGGGGGCGAGTTTGGCCGCACAGTCTACAGCCAGGGAGCACTCACACCGACCAACTACGGCCGCGACCATCACGGCCGCTGCTTCACAATGTGGCTTGCCGGCGGCGGCGTGAAGCCCGGCATCACCTACGGCGAGACGGACGACTACTGCTACAACATCGTCCGCGACCCGGTCCCGATTCACGACTGGAACGCGACGATTCTGCATCTGCTCGGCATCGACCACACGAAACTCACGTTTCGTTTCCAAGGCCGCGACTTCCGCCTGACCGACGTCGAAGGCATCGTCGTGAAGGAGTTACTGATGTAATTAAGGCGACGAACAAACGGAGAACGTCATGTGAACCGAGAACATCTACCAGGGAGGTTGCGGCGAGAAGCTCGGCGATGCTTTGCTTCTACGATTCTTCACACTCGCCGAGCCAACCGTCGACATCGGCGAAGATCGTTACGGACACATGCGAGAACAAACAGCGCACTCGTCTGTTTGCTTCAATTTTCAAATCAAAGATGCACGACGATTCCGCGTGAAGAGTCGAACGATTGTCCGGTGGTGTGATTTGCTTGAGAAAGAGCCGGTTATCCTCCTGCATGTTGACGGGCACGACATCCACAGACAGGCGTATGGATTCCTCTCGCTTCACGATTGGATCTTGGACAATCCCGACTGGCCCACCAAAGCAGAGCAAAGTCCCATCATCGCTTTCACCCTAAATCGTTTCACTCCGGTAGATGAGTCTGGCTCCAATTTTAGAACTGCAATGCTCAATGAGGCTGATCGTGTCTTGGGGAACCGGTCCTCCATTTGGAGAACCAGACAGACACAGTTCATTCCCCTGTCTGAGATGGATATTTTCAGACAGTTCGGACGTCTGAGTCGTTTTGAGGTTCCAACTGCTGCGATCGCTGAGGCGTCGCAACTCCAAGGAGTCCTTGTAGGCGAGGATATGTGGGGAGCACTCCGAGAACTCTGGTCTTTGCCTGACAGGCTCCGGAGTACTCCTGCTGTTACCTCAGGAATAGGAGGTTGGCTTAACGTACTTTCGCGAACGCCGGGGAACCACACGGCCATCCGGGAGAGACAAGAGTTCTCCCGGTTCGTAAAAGCGATGCGCCTCTACGACGAAGATAAGCCGTACCCAATGCCCGGCTTTCGTTGGGAAGAGGTGAAGTGTTGGCGTGTGTTCTTCGCAATTTTTCCCGAGTCATTCCGTTTGCTACAAAGATTGATTGCGAACCAGAGCTTTTGGAACTCGGACCAATACAGGACGGCCCTGATGCTGATTTCGACGCTCGCCAGAGGCGAGGATGGGACAATGGCCATGAGAGCAAACGATCTTCTAAGAAAGGCTGGGGAAGTTCTGACTTCCTCTGAAGTGAGTACCTACGCAGAGTATGGCCCGGTTCGTCAGTATTTGTTTACGCGAGCTGAAGCTGAAGGCGGTCGCCAGTTGCGGAGATGTCTAGACTTCCTTCAACGCTACAAAACACAAGAGCAGGATTGGGAACTCCGGCTTCATCGGCAGTACTATAAGAATAACGATGCGATCACGATCCGAGCCATGCGTAGCAAGCTCGAAAGACCGAAACCCCGAGACGAGCATACCGGTGCGATTACCACGGCTATCCTCGAACGCGCCGAGCGACTGGTTACAAAGCGGAAATAGCATCACGGTGTCTGATTCACGACGGGAACGCCACGATCCTGCACCTGCTGGGGATCGACCACACGAAACTCACGTTCTGCTTCCAAGGCCGCGACTTCCGGCTGACCGACATCGAAGGCAACGTCGTGAAAGGGCTACTGGCGTAGCAATTCACGTTAGCACGCCGGCGAGGGTTGACGTCCTCGCGAGCCGCTCGATACTGCCTCGCCATGCCAAAGACGTTGATGGAATATGCCGAGTGGCTCGCCCACCGAGACGAATTGATCTGGCCCACCGCACCGCCGCGCGTCCCGCGCAAAGCGATTCCATCGATCAAACCGCTTCCGGGAATCAAGGCCGTCACTTGGAACGTCTACGGCACGCTGTTGCGGATCACCGATGGGGACTTGCTGCTGCTTCCGGCGCAACAGATTCGGATGCAGGTCGCGCTCGAAAAGACGATCCAAGAATTCAACATGTGGCAGAGTATGACCCGCAAGTCGGGTGCTCCGTGGCAGCATCTCTTCACTCAGTACAAGGAGGTGATGGAGGAGATGCAGTTAACCGTGCCCGCCAAAAAGGGAGACATTGGGCAAGTCAATTCGACCAAGTTATGGCGCAAACTGATTTCCAGGCTGGAGCAGAAGGAGTATCAATATGACGTCGATTTCTACGGCGACCCTGATGAGTATGCCGAGAAAGTCGCATTTTTTTTCCACTCGTGTCTGCAAGGCATCGCCGCGATGGATCAGGCTGCCGCAGTGGTGAAGGCTGTGGCGGAAGCGGGGATCGTTCAAGGTTTACTGTCCGACGGACAGTCCTTCACGCTGACGCAGTTGTTGCGAGCCTTTCAGGCGACCACTAAATTGCCGCCGCTCGGTCGGTTGTTTGCGGCGCGTTGCGTTGTTCTGTCGAGTGACGTCGGAGTGAAAAAACCTTCGCAAACGCTTTTCACAACCGCCGCCGAGGCCTTTGCCGAACAAGGTTTTGAACCGTCGCAGGTGCTTTACGTCAGCAGCCGTTGGCCGGACGATTTGACGGTCGCAAAACAAACAGGGTTCCGCACGGCTTTGTTCGCCGGTGACAAGAACAGTCTCCAAGCTTCCGCGGAACAACTGCTGACCTCCGAACTGCGCCCCGACCGACTGTTGACGGAACTGACTCAGATTCGCAACTTGCTTGAAACCTAATTCAGCCGATCACGATCCTCCCAATTCCTTTGCCGTTCGATCACTCATGGCCCAGCCGCTCACTGACCTGTCGCAATACGATTACGACCACCCGATGTTCGATCTGGAAGCGGTGCGGGCCGTCAATCCGCAACGGTTTGAGATGGAACAGCTCACTGCGGTCGTGCATGTCGATCCGGCGACCCACCTGGTGGTTGGCTACAAAGACGTCACCGATCACGAATTCTGGATTCGTGGCCACATGCCCGATTTCGCGCTGATGCCGGGAGTCATTTTGTGCGAGAGCGCCGCGCAGCTCGGCGGATTTTATGCTCGCAAATACAGAATCCTCGGCGGCGACTACCTCGGTTTCGGCGGCATCAACGAGGTTCGTTTCCGAGCACCCGTCTATCCGAAGAGCCGTCTCGTTCTGGTTGTGCAGGTCACCAAGATCCGGCCCAATCGGCTGGTCGAGTACGACTTTCAAGGCTTCGTCAACGACAAGATGGTCTTCAACGGCAACATGATCGGCGTCCCGATTCATCGCGACGCGGCAGGCCGGGAGCCGAGTTGATTCCCGATGTCCGAAGTTGTCGATCTCCGTCCGAGCTTTCTCTGCTTCGACGATCTCAAGCCGTACCTCGCGGATGATGGTCGGTTGGATTGGCCGAAGCTGTTCGGTAACTCGAATCCCGTCGAGTTGGACGTCGGTTGCGGACGCGGCATGTTCCTGTTCAACGCCAGCACGACGCAGCCAGAGCGAAACTTTTTGGGTGTGGAACTCGACTTCACGGAAGGCCGGCGTGGCGCAAAACGACTCTTCAAACGCCAGCAGCCGAACGCTCGCGTGATGGGTGGGGATGCGAATTTTCTGCTTGACCACCTGATCCGGCCAACTTCGCTGGCCGCGGTTCACGTCTACTTTCCCGACCCGTGGTGGAAGCGCAAGCATCGCCGTCGGCGACTCTTCACCGACCTCTTCGCCGACCGCGTCGCACGTGTGTTGCAACTCGGCGGTTCGCTGCACATGTGGACCGACGTGGCCGACTATTTCGAGATCGTGAACGCCTTGCTCAACCACCACTCGCTCTTCTCGCCGCTTCCGCAGCCGGACGAGCGTCCGGCCAACCACCACCTGGATTATCAAACCAGCTTCGAGCGAACTCGCCGACTGGCGGGCCTGCCGATTCATCGCGGTCTGTGGCAGCGCATCAGCAGCCCGATCGCGGGTGGATGACCGCAGTTCCTTTCACGCGAGGGTTGAGTTCTTTGATCAGCGACTCCATCAGGTAATACGAATCACCGAAATTAGCTGCGCGGCTAATTTTGGGAATGCGTATTACATAGCTCTTGTCACCTGATAGAACTCTTCGCACCTGCCACGATGCTTCGCTCTTGCCGAGTCTCATTCTGTCTCATCCACGAGGGCGTCATGAAGATCGCTCTGCCGCACCGTTCTTCGATTCTTGTGGCGATCGTTCTGCTCACGGCGCAGCTTTGCATCGCTCAACGCTTCGCCGTGGCGGCGACCAGAGTGGATCTGGTCATCGACGAACCGTTTGCTGACCGCAAGGCTGCTTGGCCGATCACAACGGGAGTGCCGTTTCCTCGCGGGAAACTGATGAGCGCTGAGAACTGTCGGCTGATCGACGACCGTGGAGGTGAGCGACCACTGCAAGCGCGAGTCGCCGCGACCTGGGACGCCGAACGAAAGAGCGTCCGCTGGCTGACGATCGACTTCGTGGCCGAGCCGGGACGCAAATACGCGCTGGAGTTCGGCGACGACGTCGTGCGAGCGCCGTCGCCATCGAAGCTCGTCGAAGCGCGCAACGAAATGGTGACGGTCTCGACCGGAGCACTGCGAACGGAGTTTTCCGCCGCTGGTGCCACGGCTTTGCGGACGATTTCCTCTGATCTCAACGGAGACGGTCAAACCCGTTCGGACGAACTGGTCGCGACGGGTGCGGCGGACGGCGAGCACTTTTATGTCGATCAATCCGGCCACCGATTCTCGAGCGCAAAGGACGGCGCGGATCGTCGCGTCGTCGTTGAATCCTCCGGCCCGGTGCGAGCCTGCGTGCGCGTCGATGGCTTCTACACCGGCCCGAACGGCGAGCGAATCGCCAAGTATCGGACGCGCTATCATTTCTTTGCCGGATTGCCGCTGGTGAAGGTGATTGATGAGTTGGGCTTCATCGGCTCGACGAAGCAGACGCGATTCGCCGACATTGGCTTTGCGCTCGACTTGAAAGCGACGACCGTTGGTCGCACCGTGACGGTCGATGCGTCGGGCGAATCGGGCAATCAACCGCTCGACGTGCCGTGGCAAGCCGACACTCAGTCGGTCTCCAGCTTTCAAAAGACGTTCCGGCACTACGGCAATCTGGAGCACGAGGCCGCTGTCGTCCACACGTCGGCGCAGCAGACGAAAACGCTGGCTCAACCCGAAGAGGTTGTGATTTTTTATCAAGCGGCCTACTCGGAAGAAATTGATCGCGCTATAAGTGTCGCATGAATGAATCCGCTTTACCAAATGACGTGTCCACTTTACCAAATGACGTTTCCGTGGTTCGAGTTCGGGT